>Ga0172363_10002485_pt1 | contig 14897 bp, 13 predicted proteins | sample LakKivs2_kivu2a2_FD_114541 | JGI IMG/M metagenome (GOLD analysis project Ga0172363, IMG submission 114541) | Sediment microbial communities from Lake Kivu, Rwanda - Sediment s2_kivu2a2 | ecosystem: Environmental > Aquatic > Freshwater > Lake > Sediment | place: Rwanda: Western Province, Lake... | reverse complement strand
GTTTTACGCTCACGATATAAAATAGATAATGCTGGACTAGATAGTTTATTGCTCCGTCTGTTCCAATTTCGCTTGGCTCTATAAAATCATGATCTATATATTTTTTCGTAAAATTGGTTGTTATTTTTGCAAGATGTTTTGGAAGTCTCTTGTAAACTTCTTCAACTATTTCTCTTGAGTTAAACCCCGAATCCTAGTCCAATTTTTTCCTTCTGCTTTGTCTTTATAGAGGGTTCATCTTCTCCAAAGGGTGCGGTTTTAACTTTTCGTTTTGGAGCCTTATTCTTTTGTTCATCATAGAATTCTTTGGTTTTTCCAGCCTCTTCTACCTCAAGCATATCCCCAAATTCTTGTCTTAAAAGATCATTTAATAGTCTTTTATCATCCTCTGACATACAGGAAGCACCATCCCCGTGTCCTACTATGGTTTGTCTTAGGGTTCCGTCTGGCTCTAATACAAACTCAACTTCTATACAACCTTGCGGAACTGAACCTGATGCTATTTTTATTATTTTCATTTTAAATTCTCCTTATGGATTAAACGGAGACCTTGTATTTTTGACCTACCGGAATAATCAGCCTTAGTTTATATCCATTATCAGATTGGGATTCTTCAGTAACCCCAAATGCTTTACGCTTTAGATTTTCCAGTTTTTCTTTTACAACCGCCATTTTTAGCTGATCTTCAAGGTTTCTGACATCTCCAGGTAAACCCATATGATCTACGGTAATTCCCCAGGTTCCGTCTTTTTGTTTTTTAAATCCAAGGTCTGCATATCTTAATCCACCTGCCCCTTGAGGTATTTTTACGCTATATCCTCCTTCTGTTTCGTGGGTATAGGTGTTTTCAATGGTTAATTCTCCAGTTTGGCTTATCTGTATGTGTTGAGCCCATTCTTTCTTAATTTTATTCAATGCTTTTACTAATTCGCCGATAGAACACTTTAACTTTAGTTTTGCTTTTTGCCAATGACTCATAATGTAACTCCCTTGATGTTATTATTGTTTAAGAAATTTGTTATATAAGAAGAGGGAAGTGCGGCATTTAACCCATAATTTCCTTCTCCACTTTTTATAATTAATGTTACCATACCAATCATTTTTCCGTTACTTTCTTTTATTATAGGTCCACCACTATTGCCAGGAAAAACATTAGCATCTATAAACATATAATTGGGCGCACCCTTGTATTTATATATGCTTCTGTTTGTCGAACTTATAATGCCCTTAGTAATATTGTTATCGTATCCGTGCGGGCTTCCTATTGCTATTATACTATCTCCTGCATTTATTTCAAGATCTATTTCAAATGGGCTTATCAAGAGATCTGATTTTAATAATGCAATATCTAATTCTAAATCAAAAGTTATTAAAGAACAATTATGTCTTATACCATTTTGTACTAGATTGATTAATATTCCATTAGTATCGAATTTTTCAATCTTATTCTTATTATACTTTTTTATCACATGCGCACAAGTTAAAAAGTAATTATTTTCAATACAAAAGGCAGATCCGGTTTCTTTTACGCCTTCTTTTGGATTAATTGCTTCTACCATAACGCATTTTGTAAGCGAATCTTCTATATTGTTTTGATTTTGGGCTATTCTGGTGATATAAAGACACTTATCGCCCAAAAATTCAACCTGTCTTTGATATTTTTGTGCTGCAGAGAAAGAAGGAAATACTTTAATTCCGTGTTGGGTTTTCACCTTCCATTGTTCTCCTTGTATTGGAAACATAGGAACCATCTTTTTTATAATATCTAGGTCACGTTCTTCTCGTTTATAGCTATCTCCATCTTCTCTATAATTTTTTTCAGTATCTTCTCCCGGACTCCAATCTCCGCCGCCATGTATAGAATCATATTTTCTTCCATTTAATACGTCTTGAATGGTATGAACGTTATTGAATGGCATAATAGATTTAGTGGTTTCTGGAGATATGCCGTGAAAAGAAGAATCTCCACCATCACTAAAAGGCATGGTTGTTCTATAAGATAATATTCTCATTGGTATTATAATTCAATGAAAATATAAAAAATCCTTTGAAAATTATTGCACGAATATAAAGAAGCGTTGCGGATAATTTTTCATGCAAGGAGCCAATACGCCATATATTTCATCTTCTTTTTTAGTGTGCATGTCAAAGGTTCCGTCTACAAAAACAGCCTCGACATTAATACTATGGAACCGATCTAATGAATTATAAGATCCAAAAAAGAAACTTTTTCCGGTTTTAGTAACTATCTCTGAATTTGTTTTTTTTAAAATGCAATCCATTTCAAACTCGCTTGGTTTTGTTTCTGTATTTTCCATAATTTTGTTCTTACATCTCAATAAAAGGATCGTTTTTATCGTCTTTTTTTTTGCCTTTTTCAATAAATGCATCGGCTAATTCATCATCATCTTTTTTTCTATCAATAAACGGATCTGATACTTCTTTTGTTTTTCCTAATGAATTAACCATTTTTACTTTTTCGCCTTTTCCTTCTTTCATTACTGTTGCTTCTCTTCCGTTTTCTTGGGATAAATCTAATGGACCATCTATAAAATCACCGTCGCTAAATTCTTTATTTTCTTCTTTTTCTTCCTCTTCCATTTTTTTAAGTGCTTCTATGGATGCTGCTGTTCTTTCGTTTACTTCGCTTTCTATTGTGGATTCTGTTGCGTTTCTTCTCATCTTAACTTCTACATTTCCATTACCTACGCCTATAACAACTCTTCCGCCCATTTCTTGTGTTTTTGCTTCTGCTTCTTTTATTCTTTGCTTTTCATTCTTGGGTTTAATTTCTGGTTTTATCTTTTTTGGTCTTCCTAGCTTTTTCTTTTCCGTTTTTTCCGTTTTTTCTTGTATTGGTTCTGTTTGTTTTTGAATTGGTTTTTGGTCTAATATTACAATTAATTTATTTCTAACCAGCATATCAATTTCTCTTTGCTGATCTTCATTTTTTATATCAATACCAGCAATTTCTCCTGATCGCAGTGGAATTCCTATCTTGTTCAAATTAATTAATGCACCGACCTGACTTTTGATTCTAATTTTTGGCATATTTTACTCCTTATGGTTTTGATTATTATACACCCTTTTGAAATTTTTCGGTACAAATTATTTTGAAATTTGATGGTGTCGGTTTTGATTATGAAAATTAGGGTTGAAAAATCGGAAAATAACGCCATATATTTTTTATTTTTCATTTTCAAAAGTATATACGCCCAAGGTAAATTTTACCTCCGTTTTTCCGCAAAATATATACAGCCAAGGTAAAATTTACCTTTTTTATTTATAGTAATTATTTCATAACCCATTGATTTTAAAGGACTTACTTCAAAAATGCTCCAACCTAATATAGAAGCATAATAGTATTATAAAGTATAATATAGAAAGAAAATAAATCATATATCATCAAAATTTTGTTTTGGGGACTTCAATTAAGAAATTCAAAAATATAAATCAAGGAGAAAAAAAAATTGAAATGAAATAGTTTTATAGCAATAATATTTTTCATATTTTTTGTGTAGAAGAACAAAATCATGTATAATAAGAAAAACAAATCAAAGGGAGAAACTAAAATGGATGATTTTGTTATCGAGCTTGAACGAAATAAAGAATTAGCTCATAAAAAGAAACATAGCAAATATAGAGACGTGTTAAAACTTATTGCTAATTCAGATCCTACAGTTGAAAATATAATTTGTGATAACGATGGCGATATCAAATTTTCCGTAAAAAGAAAAGATCTTGGAATTACCTATGATATTCTGCTTCGTTATAAAAAAGAAATTATTTGTGATTTCATGGCAGATTTTATAGGCGAATTTTTAATCAGAGAAAATTTAGATGGGTTTGCTAAAGTATTAACCGGTCTGGCATCAAAAGAATATATGAGCTTGGTTTATAAATTTGAACATAGAAAATTTGGAATGCATGTCTCCGGTGATTATTTTGTGTTTACCTTTCATATTTCATTGCTCCAAACCATATTGCTAGAAGGCTTTAAAAAATCGATAAAAGATTCTTGATGAATAAACCTAAGACAACAGTAAAACCCTATATACCGGAAAACGCCAAGATTAATGACGGTAATAATCCTATGCAATCTCCAGAAACGGAATACGAAGAACGAAGAATGGTAATTGATAGAAACGCTGTAGAAAAATCATTTGGAATAAAAGATATAAATTATGAAGAATAGTAACCTCCCTGATTTTAAATTTAACGAAGACGAAATTCCAGACATTAAAATAAAGAATATTCGTTTTCAAAATTATAAAGTGTTTACGGATCATACATTTGAATTTGATCCTAAGTTTTCTTGTTTTGTAGGAAGTAATGGATCTGGGAAAACCACCGTGCTTGATTGTATTCAAAACCTATTTTCAAGATATGATAAATATGAGTTGGATAGATTAATTCAGTTGTTGGGTAAATCCGTAAGACATGTAGATAAAAGTAATGGTGCTTATGATGCTACTGATTTTATGATCACCGCCAATATAGAATCTTCATTAGGCGATTATCAGATTCAACTTAATAAAAGCGGATTTATAAAAGATCATCCACAAGAAATAAAATCTATTGTTTATAGGCTTTGTTTTTATACCCATTTTGACAGTGAACTCTATAAATTTCAAATGCCAAGAAATAAATGGAAGGTTTTTAAGAACGTATTTGAATTGATTACCGGATATGAAATAGAGGAAAAAACAACCCTTTTTAGCGAAGATGATATTATAGCCAAAAAATATGTATTAGGATTTGATGTGAAAAAGCCCAATGAAACAATATCCAATAAAGAGTGTTCCGCAGGAGAAAAAAAGGTTATTGCCTCACTTTCCACCCTATTAAACAAGGAATATGTGCCTAGAATTATTTTAATAGACAATATAGAAATGCACGTAGAACCGTCAAGACATCTATATTTAATTGATGCTTTTAAAAATAACTTCCCTAATAGTCAGATATTTGTTACCACCCATTCTCAAACAATTAATAAAAAATATAGAAAATCAAAGCAATTACACGATTTAAGACTGGTTAATTATCCTACCCTAATTAAGAAAGAAAAATGGAGATTGTTTTTGGCGGATGAAATTGTAGAATATATGAACCGATTAAATGGTGTTGAAAATAAATTGAAGGGAAAAATAATGGAACAGGGTGAAAGGCTAAAAGGAAAATGTTTTGATTTGTCCTTTAATAACAGCGATTTTAAAAACATAGAAATTTTTATGAAGGATTGTGTTTCAATTTTTGTGGAAGACATTTGTACAGTGGAGGAATCAAAATGAAAATATATAGCAAAGAAGAGGCAATAAAAAAATCAACAGAATATTTTGGAGGAGATGAATTAGCGGCAGAAGTGTTTGTGAGTAAATATGCATTAAGAAATGAAAACTTGGAATTAAAAGAAGCTACACCCGATCAAATGCATAGAAGGTTAGCTAAGGAATTTGCAAGGATAGAAAAAAAATATCCTAATTCTATTTCGGAAGAAGAAATATTTAATTTGTTTGATGGGTTTAGACAATTAATTCCACAAGGTAGCCCAATGTTCGGTATTGGTAACATGTATCAGACCGCTTCAATTTCAAACTGCTTTGTTGTTGATGTTGTTGATAGTTATGGTGGAATTTGCAGGGCAGATGAAAGAATTGCACAGATTAGTAAGCGTAGAGGCGGATGTGGACTTGACATATCTCCAATAAGACCAAAAGGAATGAAAACAAAAAATAGCGCCTTAACAACAGATGGTATTGTTCCTTTTATGGAGAGATTTTCTAATACAGCAAGAGAAGTAGCACAGTGTATAGCGGGCGGACAAAAAGTTATAACGAAATTTGGGTTAAAAAATATAGAAGATATTATTCCAAATAAGGATTTTGTATGGACAAAAAAAGGATGGATTAAGGTTTTAGATTTAAAAACAAACAAAAAAACCGTATATAAACTTAAAACCACATCTGGATATAATATCTCTACATCAGAAGACCATATATTTATTATACATGACGGTAAAAAGATAAAAGAAGTTAAACTTAGAGATATAAAAATAAATGATAATATAATATTACTTACTGGAACAAATGATATAAAAACAAAATATATATCTCTTAATATTGATTTAGAATATAAAAATATAAATAATAAGCCAAACAGTTGCATTCTTCCAAAAATATTAGATGAAGATTTAGCATATTTATTGGGGTATAGCTACGGAGATGGATATGTTGAATATAATAAACATGGAGAACCAAGATGTCTAGAGCTTGCGTGTGGACATAAATATCCATTAATAGAAGATAAATTAGCTAAAATTATAAAAAAGGTTTTTTCATATGTTCCACACAGTAGACTAGGTGGTGGAGCAGTTAACAGACTTAGTCTTAGTAATAAGTGTATAATTAATTTTCTGTATAAAAATAATTTATTAAAGCAAAGGGCAGAATATATAGTTTTTCCAGAAAAAATATTAAAATCACCGCAATCCGTACAATGTGCTTTTATTAGTGGTTATTTTGACGCAGATGGATATGCGTCTGGTAGGAAGAAAGGTTATAGCTTTTCATCTGTTAATGATAATTTTTTAAACACATTGCGTGTTGTTTTAATTTCTTTTGGAATTTTATCAAGAACATATTTTGAAGATAGATCAAAATATGGATGGAACAATATTTACAGTTTGTGTGTTGTGGGGTCTTATTCTAAAAATTTATTTAAAAAGTTTATGATTTATTCTCAAAAAGTAAAAATGTGTAAACATTGCGGGAAGCGAGATAATTGGCTGGTTCCATATATTGCAAAAGACTTAAATGTAACACATAATAAATATAAATTTATTAATAACAATGGGTTTTTATCTATTAATTCCTATAATAAACTTATAGGAGAATCAGTTGTAAATAATTTTGGTGGGATGATGGTCATAGATAATGTTTGTTCTATTGAAAAACAATTTATAACTGATACATACGATCTTGTATTGGAGTCTGAACATCTTTTTTGGTGTGAGGGGTTTTATGTTCATAATTCGGGTCGCAGAGGAGCCCTGATGATTAGTATATCCGTACATCATCCGGAAGTGTTAAATTTTATACGGGCAAAACTTGACTTAAAGAAGATTACGGGAGCGAATATATCAATTAGAATATCTGATGAATTTATGGAGGCGGTAAAAAAAGATAAGGCATATGAACAACGTTGGCCGGTTGATTCTAAAAATCCATCAATATCTCAAAAGGTAATGGCAAGAGAAGTTTGGGATGAAATTGTAAAATGCGGACATAGCAGTGGCGAACCCGGAGTACTCTATTGGGACACAATGATTGATAGAGGCGTTGCTGATTGTTATGCTGATGTTGGATTTAAAACTTTATCGGTAAATCCTTGTGGTGAATTAGGCTTGGGTGATGCCGGAAGTTGCATTTTACTTCTTCAAAATTTAACCGGATATATTGACAATCCATTTACAAAGGAATCAAAATTAAATAAAGAATTGTTGATTAAAAATACAAGGATAGCTCAAAGATTAATTGATGATATGGTTGATCTTGAAATTGAAGCCGTAACAAAAATAATAGAAAAAATAGAATCAGATAAAGAACCGGAAGAAGTAAAACATAATGAATTGAGTTTATGGAAAAAAGTAAGAGAAACCACAGAAAGAGGAAGAAGAACCGGATTAGGAATAACAGGCTTAGGTGACGCCATAGCAATGTTAAATCTAAAATATGGATCTGATGAAGCTATAAAAGTGGTTAAGGAAATGCTCGAAATTATAAGAAATGAATCCTATAGAGAATCAACCGTATTAGCAAAAGAGCGCGGTGCATTTTCTGTTTGGGATTGGAATAAGGAAAAAGACAATTGGTTTATTACAAGATTACCAGAAGATGTCATAAAAGAAATAAAAAAGAATGGAAGAAGAAATATAGCCAATTTAACCATATCTCCTGCAGGTTCGGTTTCTGTTGTTGCTCAAACTTCTTCTGGATGTGAGCCTGTTTATTTAGCAGAATATAAGAGAAAAAGAAAACTAACAGAAAATGATAAGGATGCAAAACCAGATTTTATTGATGATATGGGGGATAAATGGAAGGAATATACGGTTACACATCATGGCTTGAAAAAATTTAAAGAAATAACCGGAAAAGAATTTAAAGATAGCCCTTATTTTGGAGCACAGGCAGGGGATATTGATTATAAGGATAGAATTAAAACTCAGTCTATGTTGCAAAAATATATTGATCATAGTATTTCTTCCACCATTAATTTGCCGAATAACATAAGCGTAAAAACCGTAGATGATATTTATATGATGGCTTGGGAAGAAGGATGTAAGGGGATTACAGTATATCGGGATGGTTCAAGGGCGGGGGTATTAACAAAAGAAAGTTCAAAAAATAAGACAAAAGATTGTGTTGATTGTGATGAAGCCGGAGAAATATTAAAAGATCTAATAGAAAAAGGATTAAGACCAAGCCAAATCATAATTTCACCTGCACCAAAAAGACCGGAAATATTAAAATGTGAAATACAAAGATCAAGGGTGGGTGGTGGAGATTGGCTTTTCTTTGTTGGAATGTTAGATGGACAGCCCTATGAAGTATTCGGCGGAGATGCAACAGAATTTGAAATACCTCATAAACACAAAGAGGGATGGGTTGTTAAAAATGGGAAAAACAAGGAAGGAATAACCCAATATAACCTAATACTGGGTTCCCTAGAAGATCTAAATGAAAAGTTACAGTTTAAAGGAATCGCAAAACATTTCAATAATAAGGAATATGGGGCATTTACAAGGGTTATATCGCTTTCATTAAGACATGGGGTGCCTATAAAATATATTTGTTCTCAATTAATAAAATCTGGTTGTGAAGGGGATTTATTTAGTTTTCAAAGAGCTATGTCCAGAATATTGAAAAAATATATAGTTGATGGAGAAAAATTAGGAGGAGAGTGTCCTGTTTGTAAATCTACCGACATGTATTATAAAAACGGATGCCCAACATGTAAGGTGTGTGGAAATTCGGCTTGTATGTAAAAAAATTTAAAATGTAGGAATTAACCCTGCTTTTATTGTATAATATAATAAGAGCGGGGTTTTTGTTTTTATGAATTATCAGATTTACAAAAAAGATAACAAATATCAATTTTTAATAACCGAAGATAAAAAGGTTGTTTTTGCATCTTCTATTCATTTCTTTTTAATTCCTAACATTAGATCTGAATATGAATATGCTTGGAAGTCCTGTTATGATGCCAGACACATAATTCATAATCAGAATCATCATTTAAATTCATTAAAACGGTATGCTATGGAAGATATGGGCGAACGGGTTATACTTGACATCTCCGCAGAACAAATGCTGATTAACCATTATTTGGAGGTTTTTGAAAATTTAAAGTTGAAAGCTAAAGGATGTATTGGAACCGAAGATAAAGAAAGGGTGAAAAAAGAAATAGATATTGTAAAAGAGCAGATGAATAAGATTATTGAAAAAATCGACAAAAAAGAAGATAAGAAAAAATTGGAATCTGTATTATTCCATATTAAAAAAATTGAAAGAGAATATAAAATCGCTTCTGTAAATAAAGTTCAAGAAATAGGTGATGAAGCATGTAAGAAAGAGCTTATGGAAGAATATGGATATAAAATTTGTGAAGCCATACAACAAACACATAGAGATTGTGTTTATAATATTAAGGATAATTTTATAGATATATATAATTTAGAAGATAAAGAACAGATATTAAAAATTGAGATTAATGATAGACTTCATATATGTTCTATTTTGCCATTAAATAAACTTGCAGAAATATATCCGTATCATAGTTGGGAATTTTATCAGAAATATTGGAAATTAATTATTGAGAATGTTGGGCACTTTTATATTAATGATTTAGAAGTGTTAATTGCTCCGGTTCAATTTAGATTACCAGACATACCAGCAGAGGATAAGGTTTTTATTATAAAGGGTTTTGATGTTAAAAATTGCGAAGAGATATCGGTAGGGCTTAAGTTTAAAAAAATACAAGACGGAAAAGATACGGTTTGGATGTTTAATTCTGGAAAAAATATTAAAATTGCATCATCTAATCCCTCTAAATATAACGAACAAGATTATTCAAATGCGATTGTAAAGTGTATTGATCCCGCATTAAAAAGTATTTATGGGCGTACCGGATGTGTGATAGAAGTTGTTCCATTAACCGATTATGTTTTATTGGATGTCGATTTTGGAAGAGGATTGGATGTAATTAGGATTAAAGAAGAACAAATTGAAATTGTAAAGGTGTAATCAAAGCGTAATGTTATATTCTTTGTATAGTGTTGGTTTGAATAATATTACTTCTGTTTTATCTAAATTTGAGACAGAAATAGATATTCATAGTTTCTGTTGTATAAAGAATGGATTTTTATTTATATCAAAAAAAGACAATATAATTTCAAAACTAAATGAAAATAAGTTTTTTATTGAGGATTGGATTAAAGATGGAATAAAATCACCTAATGCTATAGAAGCAAAAAATAATAGGTGTATTTTAATTGATGAAAATGGAGCCGGTATAAAATGGGTAGAAATAGAAGATAGGTGTGTAAGAAAATATGGGTCTGATTTCTTACAAAAACAATTAAGAAGTTTATTTGGAAGGATAGGTGGAGATACCCATATTTATTGTTCTATGGGAGAGAATAATATATATCTTTCAATAGATTTTTTGAATAAGTGTTTTGAGATAGATGAAAATGAAATTAAGAGGGTTATTGGAAGTGGAAGATCGGGCTATGGAATATCGAATCATTTAAACAACTATTTATTGGATGAACCTTCTGGAATTTTTTGTATAGAGGATTCGGTTTATATATGCGATAAAAATAATCATGTTATAAGAAAGATGGAAGGAAATAAGATTAAAACCATAGGCAATCCAATTCAACCCAATCATAAGGATGGTTCTTTTTTGGAATGCAGAATAGAAAAACCAATAGGAATAAAATTTAATAAGAGAATGGGATATTTTATAGACGGAAATAATATACGATATCTTTCAAACAAAAATGAAACTATAGGCACAATGTTAAAAGTAGACAATTTAGTTTCGATAGATGTGGATGATAAAAACTTATATTATTTGGTTAAAATGGTGAAAAATGAGAAAGGCAGTAGAAACAGTTAATAAAACCAACGCATTAATTGAAGCTATTAATTCGATCCAAGAAGCAAATCCTGAAATTAAAAACGAAGAAGAAAAGAAAAAAGAACTGTCGGAAAACATTGTAGACATAATGACGTTTTGTGATGATCCTAGATATTTAAACCTTCCCGGTAATAATTTTCATTTATTTGATACCCAGAGATTGATTTTGAAATGTTTTTATATGGGAACCCGAGGAAATGAAACCCTAAAACTAACCCAAGAAGAATGGAAATGGCTTTATGATAACGAAAAACACGAAGAGCTAGACAATGTTGTTTATGAAAATAATATAAAAGATGTTATTAAAAAATTGTTAAAAAAAGAGAAGGAGCCATTTAATTTTAGAGAGTTGCATTTAGTACTTGGAAGGCGCAGTTCAAAAACTATTATGGCATCAATTATATCTGCTTATGAGGTTTATAAATTACTGACGATTAATAATGGCGATCCTCATGGTTTTTATCACTTACCAGATGACGATGAAATTGCGGTTATTAATGTAGCCCTATCTCAAAATCAAGCCGGTAGATTATTCGGTCAAATACAATCACGTCTAAGAAATGCTCCTTTTTTTGCCGGTAGAATAGCTAAGGAAACAACATCTGAAATAAGATTATATACCACTAAGGATTTAGAAAAGAAAAGGAAGGGATCAATATTAAACGTACCTGGTTCGGTTTTGATTTTGTGTGGTCATAGTAATCCAGATACATTGGCAGGATATAATGCAATACTGATTTTATTTGATGAATTGGCATTTTATGAAGAAGGAGGGAAAACAACCGGAAGACATTTTTATGATCGACTAAAACCATCTCTTTCACACTTCTTTAAATATGGAGATGGAAGGTTGGTGGAAATATCATCTCCAAACGCAATGGCAGGAATTTTTTATGATATATTCGATAACTCAACAAAATTCGATCATATTTTATCATTTCAATTATCTACCTGGACAATGAATCCAACAATCGCTTATGACAATCCAGACCTAACTTCAGATCGTGCAAGAAATCCAGATGCGTTTGCTGTGGAATATGGAGCACAATGGTCTAGATCGGGAACCTTTGGACATTATTTCCCTCCTGATTTAATAGATAGGTGTTTAAGTATAGGGATTACAAAGGGCTGTTCAATGCATTTACGACCCGAACCAAAATTTAATTATTATTTACACGTAGATCCGGGCATAAATACGGATAGATATGTTGCGGTATTAGTTGCAAAGGAAATTTATTTAGCACCCAATGGAAAGAAAAGAGCAAGGTGTAGATTAGCAAGAACCTGGACATGGGAATCGCAACCGGGTATAGGTCTTCAATATAATCAAATTAACAGGGATATTTTAGGAATATGTGCCGCCTATAGACCCGTTGTTGTTTCTTATGACCAATGTAATTCAGAACAAAGTCTTCAATTTTTAAGAGGAAATGGGGTTCATGTAGTTCAAACAGCATTTAATAGATCGTTTAAAAATAAGATTTATCAAAACCTTAGAGAAATGATGGCATATCAACCTGAGCCAGAATTATGGTTATATGAAGATCCTAGATTAATTTTAGAGATGAGAAGTTTAAAATATAGACCAACCGTAAGAGGGGTTAGTTTGGTTGTAGATAAACACGGAGAGGTAAAAACGGATGACTTGATAGATGGGTTAGCCGGTGCAGTTGCTATGGGATCTGAAAATATAAGACCAACGCTTCCATCCCCGGTATTAGTAAGAACAGGCTGGCTTTAAAAAAATAAAGGAAAATGTTAAAAAATTATTGAAAAGATAATAGACTGGAAAAATATATATAGGAGATTTTAAAATGGGAAAATTTAACTTAAAAACATATCAAAAAATAAGTGGGGATGAACATATTGAAATGAGACTAAAAGAACAACACGTAGAAGCTCCTAATCAAATTAACGAAGCACAACTGGAAGATTATCGTGGAACCGAAGCAAATGTTACCATAGAAAAACTGTTAGAAAAATCAAGAACCAGCGATACCCCAATTTTAACGGAAGGCGGATTAGACAAAAACAAAGCTAAATTTGCCATTAAACACAGAAATTCAGATGCAAATTCTGGTGACATTAACAAGCTGGAAGAAAAAAGACTGACTAACGAACCTACAGAAAATGTTAAATATGAATTAGCATCATCAACTCCAAAGAAATCAAGATGGTGGGAAGGTGGAAAAAGTCCAGATGGTTTAAAACTAACAAAGAGCAATAAATCTATTAAAACTGCAGCAGAAGACGAGGCAGAGGTTGGGGATGTATTGGAATCTCTAGAATTACCAGAAGACAATAAAGGAATAGAAGAAAAAATAAAGAGAATAGAGGATGAAGGAGATTTTGAAATACAGGATGTTGATAAAGATGAGGAATTAGAAGATGATTTTGAGGTGGTTGATGGTGGTGGAGAAAGTGCGACTACTCCAATAGAACCAAAAATGAAGGTTATTAAGGAAAAGACATTTAATGGCGCTGTTCCTGGTATCTATATGGTTGTAGGATATAATAAGGATGACTTTCCCGCAGCTACCGAAGAAGAAAGAAAAGAGAAGATAGAAGATTTTGCACTGTCCTATATTGTAAAAGTAAGGCCGGAATTGTCAGGGCTTATTGATACAAGTGATTTATATGATATGAAGGAAGTTGGTAGTATCGGAAGTATTGCATTAAGGGCTATTGGGGATAAATACGTAGGACTATTTCCAAGTGAAGAAGAAGTGCAGCAAGAAGAAAGGCCAATATTATTTGAAAAGCCAGCAGACAGACAAGAAGCAGAAGAGGGGACTTTAGAGGATTTGGAACAGTATTATAACATTATTGAATCTTTTGAAAAAATAAGCTTTGATAAAAAAGATATAGACGGAACTCCTATGGCTTTCGGAAAAATTAAAACGACAACTCCGGTAACAGATGAAAACCGTAAAAATGTAATAAAAGCAGCCACGGATTATATTTTAAGCGAATATACAGAAATAGGCGATATTAATGAGAATTCTTTAGACTTAAGCAAAATTAATGAAGGAGAAATTTCATTTATTACTTCGGTAGAGGAAATTAAAGAAGAAGAGGAAGTACAAGAACCCTTTTATTCTCCAATACCAGAAGGATCAAGCTATACGCCTCCGGAACAATGGACTCCTGAAATGGAAGCTCAATATCCCGACTTTCCAATTAATGATAACGAAAACGATAACGAAAAATAAATAATTTTTTGGATGAGAAAATGTCAAAAAATTATTACAAAGAAAACATAAAAAAAGATCCTATAAAACCATTGTCATCTAAATCTAGTAATTGGTATAAAACATCACAAGAAAATTATTATAATATAGAAATAGCAAGAGATCCAAATACAAGTCCTGAAATATTAAAAAAGATATTAGAACAAGGAAAAAATGATTATGTTTCTTTTTATGCCGCTGAAAATCCAAATTGCCCTAGTTCTGCTTTAGAAATGGTATTAAAAAGAGGAAAAAATAATGGAGTTTCTTGGAGTGCCGCTATAAATCCAAATTGTCCTGCTTCTGCTTTAGAAATGGTATTAAAAAGAGGAAAAAATGATAGCGTTTCTTGTTGTGCTGTTTCAAATCCGAATTGTCCTGCTTCTGCTTTAGAAATGGTTTTAAAAAGAGAAAAAGATGATTATGTTTCTCAATATGCTGCTGAAAATGAGAATTGTCCTGCTT
>Ga0172363_10002484_pt1 | contig 14897 bp, 13 predicted proteins | sample LakKivs2_kivu2a2_FD_114541 | JGI IMG/M metagenome (GOLD analysis project Ga0172363, IMG submission 114541) | Sediment microbial communities from Lake Kivu, Rwanda - Sediment s2_kivu2a2 | ecosystem: Environmental > Aquatic > Freshwater > Lake > Sediment | place: Rwanda: Western Province, Lake... | reverse complement strand
CGCAGCCAGGGCGCTAACCATCTTCTCCAAGAAGACGCCTCTGGTGATTCCCTTCGGGATTTCGGGAAGCTGCGTGGCGTGAATCCGTATCAATTTTGACTTAACTTTTACTGCTAGGTCAACCTGCTTTTTGGCTTCGCCGACGTAGTATTCCCTCTGGTCGTCGACGCCGAACTCCACATGCGGCGAAACGCAGCAGACCTGCATCTTGTTCTCTTCGAGGCACTTCGTCAGGCCGTCCATGTACTCGGACGACTGCGCCATCCACTCGGGCATGAGGTGGAACCCCATCGGCCAGCCAAGCTGGTGGGTCACGATCTCGATGCCCTTGTACCCGATTTTTGCCATGCTCGGTATGACTTCGGCCAGTTTCCACTGCCTGTAACCGTAGTTGCTGCAAGAAACCTTTTCCAACGAGACAACTCCTGCATTCAATTCATTGTTTCATTGCTTTTATAAGATTGACGGGTTTTCGGAGAATCGTGGCGCATTAGCCCTTCCTGAAATCGTGGAACACAGCGTCCAACACCTGAGCCAGATAAATCTGCCCCTCCAAGACCCACAGTATCTTGTGCCCCTCGTTCGCTAGTTTCGCCCAGCGGGACGACTTGTTCGGGTTCTGCTCGAGGAAACTGTACTTGCCAATCCTCACGTACCGAAGCCCAGAGCTCGACGTCCTCTCGACGGAATAGTCCTTTCCACCAATATTCACGGATTCATGACCGCTGAAGATGGCTTCGAAGGCTTTCAACGCCGCTTCCTTAAGGTCGAAAGATGCTGTTGTTTCCTGCTTCTCCTCAAGGGCTTTTTCGCAGCCTCCGAGGGCTTCTATCGTGAACCTCTTCCCTCCCAGTTGATGGACGACCATTTTTCCCGACTTGCACCTGTACGGGTTCCCGTAGCCCGAACGAATCGTCTTCTCGACTTCGAAGAACTTCCCGAATGCCTCTTTCACGTCGTTGACCGTTCCTTCTCCCTTTACTACTATTTTCGTCGGGTACCCGTACCTCGCCAGCTTGTCCGTGTACGCAGACGCGTGCTCTACGGACACTGACTCGACGCTGAACCCGCCAACTACTTCTCCTTCCTTAGGGAACCCCATCTCCCTCCAGTACGTTCTGGAAACTGGCAAGCCGACCACCAAACCATGTTATTACGTGATATTTGTTTTAATTTTGGAAATTATCTGGCTAATTCTAGATCGTAATGCTACTTCTTGTTTGCTCCTATATATGATGTGACCAAAATGTTAATAAGGAATTTTGCATTATGATAGATTAGGTGATATGTTTGAAGGGATACGTAGTCGGTATTGAGAAAGAAACGACGAAGAACGCCGATTTTCGCCGCGTCCTCTACACGGGGAAGTACAGCCAGCTCGTGCTCATGAGCCTCAAGCCCGGCGAGGAGATAGGCGCAGAAACGCACGATGACGTTGACCAGTTCTTCCGGTTCGAGGAAGGAGAAGGAAAGGTAGTCATCGACGGCGCGGAGCACCACGTCAAGGACGGAACAGCAGTCATCGTCCCATCGGGCGCCCTGCACAACGTAATCAACACGTCAAAGACTGCGAGCCTCAAGCTCTACACGATTTACTCACCGCCAGAGCACCAAGACGGCGTGGTCCGCCACACCAAAAAAGAAGCGATGGCAAGCGAGGAACACTACGACGGGCGAACCACAGAATAACGCAAAATTATAACGAATTCTTACGTTGACAAATGGAGAAAATGGGTTCCTATTTAGCTTCTTTCGTTCGAGCTGACAAGACGCTTTACTTCGTTTACGGCTTCGCCCACGGACTCAACTATCTTGTAGAGCCGGAATTCGCCCGGTCGCATGTACATGTTTTCCTTGAAGTTTTCGATGAGGATCTTCCAAAAGCCCCCGAAGAGGATGATGGGCCTCTCCTGCCCGGCGCGGATTCTGGAGGAAGCCCAGGCCATGCCGAACTCGGATATTGTCCCGGTCCCTCCCCTGAAGACGATGTGTATGTCACTTAATATTAACAGCTGTTTTGTTCGCTCAAAATAGTCGGACGTCACGACCTCCTCGTCAAAGGCATTCTCGGGGTCTCTTCCCTCGAAATGCGCATGAGGACTCTTGGGGTAGTACGTTACTCCCACAACCTTTCCTCCCGCCGATTTTGCGCCTTCGGTTGATGCCCTCATGACGCCCGGTCCCCCACCATTATAAGTAATTAAACCCAATTTGGCTAGGCGTTTGGCTGTCATGTAAGCGTCTTTGTACGTCTGGTCTTCCGGCTTGATGTCGGCTCCGCCCAAGAATGCTATTGACCTGCGCTTTTTCATGATTCCACCCTGAAAAGTTCTAAGCAATGTAATGCGCAGACTTTCATATTTAGTTTTATGGCGTTATGTCTTTCAAATGGCTGCTAATGTCAAAGCGTTTTTCGTTACGATTATACTCGCAGCCCTTTGTGTATGCCTTAAATGTCCCCAATCACAGATATTATGTGGACAGCAGACTCGGGCAATTTAAAACATTTTCGCAGGGTTAAATTTTATGAAGATAAAATTCTTGGGCGCAACACGACAAGTGACTGGATCATGCTACTTTCTGGACGTCGGCGGATTGAAGATTCTCGTCGATTGCGGATTGTTTCAGGAGCGGGACTATTCCTACAGGAACTGGGGAAACTTTCCCGTCCCCCCTGACCAAATCCAGTACCTTCTTCTAACGCATGTTCACTTGGACCACTCGGGGCTTATCCCCAAGCTCGTCAGGGAAGGGTTTTCCGGAGACATTCTGCTAACCTCCGCGTCCAAAGAGATGCTTCCCATCGTGATTCTAGATTCCGCTCGGTTGCTGGAAGAGGACGCTGAGTTTAAGAAAAAACGTCACGCAAAAGAGGGACGGAAGGGACCTTACCCGGAAATCCCGCTGTACACCGTCCGGGACGCGAAAAGGTGTCTTCGTCAGCTAAGGGGAGTTTCGTTCGAAGACCAGATTCAACTGAACGACCGTGTCAAAGTTTGTTTTCACGATGCTGGCCACATTCTCGGTTCAGCGATGGTCGAGGTCATCGTCCAAGGCGAGGACGGGAAGAGGAACATAATCTTTTCCGGAGACGTCGGGCAGTGGAACAAGCCCCTCATTAGCAACCCCTCCGTCTTCGACCGGGCGGACTACGTGGTCATGGAGTCCACCTACGGGAACCGCAACCACAGCGACCCCCAAGACATCGACGAACAACTGTGCAGCATCATAAACAAAACGGTTGAGGCAGGCGGAAACCTCCTAATCCCAACCTTCGCGATCGAACGCGCCCAAGAACTCATATACCACCTGAACCGTCTGGCGCGGGCAAAAAGAATCCCGTACATCATGACTTTTCTCGACAGCCCCATGGCCGTCGAAATCACGAAGGTTTTTGAGCGATGCAAAAAGTACCTTGACGAAGAGACGCTTAAACTCTTCAGGGAAGGCCAGTCGCCGTTCGAGTTTCCGGGGCTGAAGCTCGTCGAAACTGCCGAGGCGTCCAAGGCGATAAACCTCATCAAAGGGTCAACGATCATCATGGCGGGCTCGGGTATGATCACGGGTGGACGCATCAAACACCACTTAATAAGGAACATTACTCGACCAGAATCGACGCTGCTTTTCGTGGGGTACCAAGCGAAAGGGACGCTGGGACGCCAGATCTTGGACGGAAACTCGCCCGTCAGAATTCACGGCCAATACTACCCAGTGCGCATGAAGGTCGAAAAAATCGACGCGTTCTCCGCCCACGCGGGCATGGACGACCTGCACCGTTGGGTCAGCAACTTCAAGTCGCCGCCGAGGCGCATCTTTCTGACACATGGCGAAGAGGAACCCATCATGACCCTAAAGGATTACATCCAATCCAAGAGCGGATGGGAAGTGAGTGCACCCACGTACATGGAGGAGTACAGCCTCTAACTCTCAAAAGATTGTTAATTTCAATAAGCGGGCATTTGCTTCGTTCCTCACGCAACTTTCCACAATTCGTCGCGGGAAATCGGTTTGTCGGGCAGAATGGCCAAGTAGGGTTTGACGCCGACGGGGTCTCTGAGCGTGAACGGTTTTTGCCACTTGTTGTGCGTGGGGGCGCCGAAGCAGACCTCCGCCGTGAGGTCGGTCAGGTCGTAGATGGCGGAGAACAGCGTCCCGAAATACTCGGTGTAGTAGTGCCCGCAGACTCCGCTGTACAGCTCCTTGGACAGCAAGCTCCTGATGTCTTCTTTACCAATTTTTGGGGCTGCTCTGGACAGCATGTTCCCGATCAGTTCGTACCTTCTCTTGGAGTTCCTCAGAATCCAGTCGCCCGCAAATTTCTGGTACTTCACCATGTCAGGCAGCACGTAGTGGTTCGTGCAGAAGAGGTACCGTTCAGACGAGTTTTCACCTATCTGCTTGATGCTGCATTCTCCGTCGAAGTACTGCGCCAAAGCGGCGTTGTTGCCCTTATCCGTTAAAATGAAGTTCCAGAAGCCGTACACGGGCATCTTCTTCAAGTGCTTCAGCGCCTCATCCACCGTCTTACAGTTGTCAAGAAGCGCCCGGGCCACGAGGAAGAAGGGGAACCCCGCCTTCGTGGGCTCCTTCTTTTGGGTCCCTCCCCCCGAAAAGGTCACGCACAGCCCGTGCTCGTTCATCCCGTCGTCCAGCCCGATAAGGTTCTCCATGAACCCTATGCGCTTTGCCTTTCCCTTGATTCTGGCGGTGCACAGGCGGAAATCGTTAAGGCGCTGATTGTACTCGTAGCTCCTCCCCACGTAGACGTGCCCGTCGCCCGTAACGGACGAAAAAACGGCGAAGTGGCTGCAGCTCCCTTGCCTCGGAATGGGCAGATTGTACGCCTGAAGGTCGCGGAGCTCGGCGCCGAAGCTGTCCGCCAACCCCTGTATCTCGTCGTTTATTCCCGGGCAGTGCTCTTCGTAGAAGCCCTGCAGATGCTCAAGGTCCCAGAAGCCGAGCTTTTCGGGTTCAACCCTCGCGGAGACAAACCACCTCACCGTCTCGGGGTTGTGCTTTTTCAGGACTTCGCCGAGCTGCCGCCCGACTTCGTAGGAATCTCCCTCCAGAACGACGTGCTGAAAGACCTTTTTTATCAAATTGTAATCGCTGCTCAATGCCACCGTCCCGCTCCCTTTTTCTGCCGCGCCTCTACTCTCAACAACGTATAATCATATATAAAAACCCTCATAATGTTCCACGTGCGCCCTCCAGAACCATTATAACAGAACAATCATCGTCGCAGCCGTATATCTCCTCTTAATGAAAATCAGAAAAAAAGAAAACTCAATCATACGAATCCACAAAGGAAAAAGGGGAAGTTGACGGCGTTCTAACTGGGTTTGCCGCCGCGTTTCCTCAGAACCAAAACAACAACGACTACGACAACCGCAGCTGCGCCGCCGCCGATCGCCACGTACGTCATCGGGAAGCCTCCCTCTATCGGCAGCACCGTAATGTCGGGGTTCGTGCTCACCAGTTCGATTGCTGGAAGTATGGCACCCGTGAACGAGATTCCCTGATAGTCGGGTATCCCGTTCCAGTAGTTAACCTCCATGATTATGTCCTTGTCTGACCTGATCAGGTGGTTTCCCGGTATCGTGTACACGAAGTAGTCGTCAGCGCCTATTGTGTGGGTCGAGTCGTCGATCGTCACTTGAGTTTCCTGGTTCGCGAAGAAGTAAACTTCGACCTGCGCTTTCAGAGGAAGATATACTTCGGTGTCTTCGTTGGCTCGGACGCCGATTACCGCAACCTCTGAACCGTAGCTGGTGTATGGTCCGCCGTAGGCTCCTCCACTCTCAAGAGGACGCGTCTGCTCAATGCTGCCGTTGTGGACCATGGCTAACGTGATCGGTACATCGCTTTGGACGAATAGTCCGTTTGCCCCCGGTGGCTGGAAGCCAACCCCCACTCCGGCTACAACGTCATATTCCTTTATTATTTGTTTAGTTTCAATGTCATACACCTTAACTTTGGCGTTTTCAGCGGATGAAATGCGGTACCCGTAGTCTCTGAGTGCATCGTATCCTGTGATGGATTTCGTTACGAAGTATCTTCCCACATAGCCGCCTTCGATGCACGGGACAGGATAGCAATTTGTGTCTCCTCCCAAATATGAAATTGTGCCAGCCTGTAGCACTATGTTGCCTGTGGACTCGATTTCGTAAACTCTGAACGCAGTGAACGGGTAATTCTTAATCCCGTAAGCGTCAATGGACATCGTATTCAGAACATTGCCATCTTCATCGGAAATCGTAACCGTGGATTTTTCAAGTGCAATTATCATGTAGTTTGCTGTTCCTCCGCTTCCTTCGTCAACCATGAAGACGAATTTCTTGCCAACGTACAAACCGTCAACAGTCGTGTAGAATGTGTTAGGCGACTGATTGATTACTGGCGTAACGTCAGGTTGTGGTATATACTGATATCCTAAAAGTAAAACAGAAACAATTTTGTCCGACACTACTTTGAAGAATGTTCCATTTGGTAAAAGCAGAAATTTATTTTGTCTGGTGTTCAGTTGGCCTGACCAAATAGCACTGCCATTCATCAAATTATAGACTGCACAGTTAGTACCATCTTCTGAGGCGACAATTGACAGCAGAGTCCTATTCATAACACTGGACACCTGAACCTGATATGGTGAGTCGGGATTGAATTCGTCAGTAAGGTTGTACCTGTAGGTCTTGAACGGGACGACGCCATAATAAGTATAATTATAATCTACTCCAGCGGAGGGTTGGACGGTTGAAAACAGCGGGAAGCTCAGGCAGACAATGAGCATGACAAGAACGAGGCAAGGCACGCTAATCTTCAAGCTTTTCTGAAGCCGCAAGATTATACACCTTTGATTGTTCTCACCAATATTTTATAAGTCGTATTTAAAATATTTCAGAAACAATAATAATTTCAGGCTAAAAAAACGGTATCCCCGTCAAGCCCTTATGATAATCGTCACTACAAAAATTCATTGACAGTGTTATATTGTGAGTACACCGAAAACGTCGCTCGTTATTACTGATTATGGTAATTTTAATTAGGTAGAATCATGCAAAAAGCCCTTGAACCGCGGAGGAACCCTGCGTGTCTCTCGAAATCGTGAGCCTAGGCGAATTATTAGTTGAAATTATGCGGAAAGACCTGGATGTTCCTCACGACGTTCAGGGAACATACCTGGGACCTTACCCGAGCGGAGCACCCGCAATTTTCATCGACGCGGCTGCGCGCCTCGGTCTCAAATCGGGCTTCATCGGAGCCGTGGGGGACGACGGATTCGGCGACCTCCTACTCAGCCGCCTGAGGAAAAGCGGGGTCGACGTTGAGCACATCCGCGTCGCGAAGGGGTATACGACGGGCACGGCTTTCGTCATGTACTATTCTACTGGCGAGAGGAAGTTCATTTTCCACCTTCGCCACTCCGCGGCTGGGCAGCTCAACGTGGGCGACGTGCGCCGCGACTACGTTTCGAAGGCGAGGTTCCTGCACGTGATGGGTTCGTCGCTGTCGATGAACGAGAGCGTCCAAAAAGCGTGCTACAAGGCAGTCGAGATTGCGAAGAGCACGGGCGCGATGGTGACGTTCGACCCGAATCTCAGACCAGAACTCCTGGACGTTGACACGATAAGGAGAATCTGTAAGCCCGTCCTCAGCGCAAGCCAAATCGTGTTCCCGAGCAGGGACGAGGCAGCGGTTTTAACGGGAAAGAAGGACCCGCTTGAGGCTGCGCACGAGCTTCTGAAGATGGGTCCCCAAACCGCGGTCATCAAGATGGGAGCCACGGGCGCCCTTGCGGTCACGGAGAAGGGCACGACTTTTGAGCCCGCCTTCCAGGTCAAGGAAGCCGACCCCACGGGGGCGGGAGACGTCTACGACGCGGCGTTCCTGTACGGCGTTCTCAGAAACCTGCCTTTAGGTAAGACCCTGGAGTTCGCGGGGGCTTCGGGGGCAATCAAGGTTACCAATTTTGGACCCATGGGCAGCCCCACATCGGTACGAGAGGTTGAGGAATTCATCAAAAACACGCCCAAAAAGCAGATGCCCAGAGAAATGCTGAATCTATAAAATTTTTCCCAACGCGTCCGCGTTCTTCGAAACCTCTTGCTGGTGTATATTATTCTTTTCTTTAGTCACATTTTGTGATTACGTTTTGAACTCTTCTTCTGTGCTCTCAAGTGGTGCCTTGACTTTATATTCGGAGCTCAAGGAATGTTTGGGACAAGGTGAAACGCGATGGCAAAGAAGATTGAGGACCGAGTTTATGACAAGGAGGAAGGCCTGAAGAAGTTCCTGACCGACCTGTCCGGCGTCATAATCGGACTAATCGTGTACATTGTACTGCAGACTTTGCTCTAGATACTCATGCAGCTGAAAAAGAAAAATGGGGCTATGTCATCTAGCCTTATTTCATATAGACCTGTTCCACGGAATGCATTCGCCCATTATCTTGAAAACGAGGAGTAGCGCCGTTAAGTTATTGAGAGGATTTTTCTGGCTTCTTCTTGGGTTTCCGGCGCTTCCAAATCGAAGTCTTTGTGACCATCGTGTAACCTGTCTTTGTGAGCTCGTCATACTGTTTTTCGGCTTCCTGCCTGATTTCGGCGGTTTTCCAGCTGTAGTAGCTCGGGTTCAGCTCTTTGACGTCTGGGAACTGCTTCTCGAACTTGGCGACTTCCTTTTCGATGTATTCCTCTTTACTCACTTTGGACGTCCTTAGCACGTAGAATATTGCGATGGCGATCACGATGATCGGGATTGCTGTTACGGCTACGACCCAGAGCTTAAGCGGCGAGAAGAAGTTGTTGGGGTCCGTGTTGTCCAAGTACTCCCTTAGGTTGATTATTCCGTCTCCGTCGTTGTCCAGATACGCATCAGTCGCGTTGAGGGGGTCCAAGCCATGCGCTGTCTCCCACACATTCAGCATCCCGTCTCCGTCGGCATCGCTGTCATATATGTCAGGTATTGAGTCTCTGTCAGTGTCTCTTAGGACAGTAATAAAGGTTGTATCTGTGTTGTTGTTGCCAGCTTGGTCGAAAACGGTCAGCGAAACCGTGTAGTTCCCTGGACTCTCATACGTGCGGTTGATAATCATGCCGGAGCCGGTGCTCCCGTCCCCGAAATCCCATTCGTACCTAACGACGCCGACGTTGTCGGTTGAGTAGCAGCCGTTGAAGACTACCGTGCCACCCTCAGATATGGTTTGATTTGCGCCGGCTTCAGCGAAGGGACTCGTTATATCTAAGACCGTGACGGTGAGTTCGTCCGTTCCCCAGTTTCCAGCCGCGTCCGAAACGTTCAACGTGACGGTGTAGACGCCGGGCTTTGTGAAGAAGTTTTCCACAATCATGCCCGTCAACGTTGAATTTTCGGTTCCGACAATGTTCCACACGTACAGAGACACGCCCACATTGTCGGTTGAGAGAGAACCGTTGAACGTAATCCACGTATCCTCATTCACGGTGTGGTTAAGTCCAGCCTCAGCCACGGGTTTTGTTATATCTAGTACCGTGACCTTGACCACGTCGGTGTTCGAGTTTCCCCCGATGTCGGTCACGTTAAGCGTGACGTAGTAGACGCCTGGATTGTGGAAGACGTATTCGGGGTCCACGCCCACCAAAGTCTTGGGGGAGCCGTCGACGAAGGTCCATTTGTAACTGGTTATGGCCTTGTTGTCCGTTGAGCCTAAGCCGTTGAAACTGAACGTTGCGTCCTCGTTCACCGTCAGGTCGGGTCCAGCATTGGCGACGGGAGGCGTCGTGTCGAGAACGGGGTAGCATCGGACCCTGAGGACGAACTTGACCGTTGAGTCCCTGATGGTGACGTTGTGGTCGCCCTCGGAGGTTATCGGTATCGTAACCGTCGCGTTGAAAATGCCAGTACCATTAGCGGTAGCGGTACCAATCAACGTGGCGTCGTCCCAGTAAATCCTGATGCTGCCTGGGTTGAACCACTGGCCCACCATAGTCAGCTGGCCTAAGACCCTGACAAAAAGGCCGTAAACGATGTAAAGCGTGTTGTTCCCGAACATGCCTGCGCCTGTCAGGGTTATCTTTTGGGATTCCGAAAAAACCTGAGTTAACCCTCTTCGGTACTCGTTGAAGGTGCTGTTGAAAGCTTGATCCGTGCTGTTCATTATCACCCTCAAAGTTATTGTAGAGTAGGAGCTCGAGTTAATCCCTGCAGGAATAACTTCACCCAGATCGGGAGCTGGCACAGTGTAGGCTACTTGGCCGTTTGCGTCAGCCGAATAGAAATTCACAATCGTTTTCCAGATGGTGCCATTGTAATAACTTATGTTGACGTAATCGTTGGGGGGCAACGAGTACCCGTTGACCGTTATCGGCGTAAGACCTGGCCCCGACTCTGGGTAAATGTCGAACGCGGCAGTGATTGTAAAGTACAAGTCCGAGACCGCTACGGTGGCTGATGACCCGTCGAAGGCTTTCATGAAGTATCTTCCCCCGGCGACTCCCACCGACTTGGGAATCGTCCCGTTAATCCAGTTGCTCCCGACGGTGTAGTTGGGGTAGCTCGTGGTGTCCACGGCGCTTCCTTTTATCTTGGCAACGGTGAAAGCCGGCCCGAACCTTACGTCGTCTTCGCTCAGAGACGAGTAGCCGTCTTTACTGAGGTACAGGGTCACCTGCCCGCCTGACCACGTGACCATGCCGAAATAGAGGCTTATGGTTTCGCCGACTTGAACCTCGATTATGGGGCTCGAGGGCACGATGGCGTTGATGAGGATGTTTCCCGTCGAGGCATAGCTTGGTTTTGGTGATGGCAGAACCGAAAGCGCCAAGAGCACAAAAAGAAGTATTGAGGTAACTTTTTGGGGGAATCTTGCGCCTTTCATGATATTCACGTTCTCAATATTTTGGTGGTAGTGGTTTAATGGACTGACTATATATGTTCAACTATTGAAACAGTTACGAAACAGTTACCTTCGCCGTTTCCCTCTTCGGCACGAGGAGACCAGTTTAATTTATTATCAGTATCCTCTCATTTTGTTGTCAGTGTTCAAAGGTTCGCGCGCTAAAACGTAAACAACGGCTCCAGGAGGAATAAAACGCTGAACAGCAGAGAACGACTCTTGAGGGTTCTTCGAGGCGAGGAGCCGGACAGGGTTCCGATATCTCTTTATGAGTTCGACGGCTTCTACGACGGCTGGATACGCGGCTACCCAGAGTACGTTGACATCCTCAATTATGCCGAGGGGAAGACCGACAAGCTGTATTTCTGGGGGCCCCCATATGACAAGCCAGTCTTATTCTATGGCGTGGTCGACGACCAAACCGTCAAGCGAGAAACTTGGAGAGAAAAAGGTTCAATGTTCACCAAGACCATTGTTATGACGCCCCGAGGCGAAGTTTCGACCCTCAGCAGGCAAGACGAGGGAATTCACACCTCGTGGACGCTCAAGCCGTTCTGCACGGACGAGGAGGACGCGAGGAAAATCCTGTCCCTTTCCTACGAGCCTTGGCAGCCAAACGTAGACTCGTTTTTTATGGTTGACAAAAAACTTGGCGGTTCAGGAATCGTTTTAGCGGACATTCCAGACGCTATTTGCCTGACGGTTGACCTTTTCGGTTTGTCGAGATTCCTCAACATTTATATTCGGAACAAATCGTTCGTCTTCGAGCTGATGGACTTTTTCCAAGAGCGGATATGCAACTACCTTGAATACCTCCTCAGGAAGGGCGCTACAACGATGTACCGCATTTGCGGTCCCGAGTACGTTATTCCACCCTACCTGCATCCCCGCGAATTCGACAAGCTCGTGAAGTCGTACGACGTGAACCTCGTAAGCCTCCTTCACAAGTACAGCGGGTACGCTAGGCTTCACTCGCACGGCAAGGTCGCCAAGGTGCTGCCCGCAATTAAAGAGATGGGGGTCGACGCCATTGACCCATTGGAGCCCCCGCCGGACGGAGACGTCGAATTGGACGAAGCCCGAAGAATCCTCGGAGCTGAAACCGTGCTCATGGGCAACGTCGAGGAGAGGCTATTCGAAATCGGAACCAAAGCAGACGTCGAAAAACAGGTTAAGAGGGCAATCAAGCAGGCAGCAAGCACTGGTGGCTTCATCCTCTGCCCGACGGCTATGCCGATTACGACGCCTTTGAAAGGCAAGATTCAGCGGAACATCATCCACTACATTGACTGCGGACTGAAGTACGGGCAACTGAAGAAACGATGAGCCGATGCCCTTCGTCAGTAAGTCGGCCTTTTTTTATTATTCCATGTGCGAATTATTTTCCATGTCATAAAAGTGGGAAAACATAAATCTCCGTATAAAGAAAATATCGGAGCACTGGTAGGCGAAGGTTATGGCGAAACTCAAAATCGGTTTAGCACTCTGGTCTCTCGGGTCAATGGCGACCGAAGACCAGCTTAAGCAGAGGTTAAGCACCGCCGTTGAGATAGGCGTAAAGTCCGTGCAGATGTGGTGCGTCGACAACGGCCCAGCCAGCCCGTGCGTCCTGGACCCCGACCGCTGCAAGGGAGCCAAAAGGAAGACGATGCTCGAGCTCGTCCATTCATACGGCTTAGCCATCAGCGGCTTCTGCGCGCAGCTCGAGGGACCGAGTACCCCCGGACACGGATGGCCCGGTTCAGCCCTAGGCGACCCCCGAGACCTGAAGGAGCGCGTGGAAAAGACGAAGAAGAGCCTCAAGCTCGCAGCGGACCTCAGCTCACCCGTCGTGACCACGCATCCGGGTGAGATTCCGGCGGACAAGTCGTCTACGGCTTACAAGGTGATGAAGAAGTCCTGCGTCGAGATCGGTCGCTACGGCGAGGACGTTGGCGGAATCTTCTGCATCGAAACAGGACAGGAAACAGCTCAGGCGCTGCGAAGCTTCGTCGAGGACGTTGGCTCAAAGGGCTTACAGATTAACTATGACCCCGCCAACATGCTGAGGCACGGCGTCGTCGAAGGGGTTAAAGTTTTGGCACCGTGGATCGTGCACACCCACGCCAAGGATCACGACCCCAAAACGCAACGTGCTACGGTCGGCGAGGGGGCGGTTCCGTGGGACGCGTACATCGCAGCCTTGCGGTCAATCGGCTACGACGGCTGGTACGCTCTTGAGGATGAGTCGGGCAAAGACGTCATCAATTCTCTGAAGCGAGGCAGAGCCTTCCTAGAACGGTATTAGGCTATTGAAAACACTCAAAACTTGATTGTGAATAGGCTAGATAGTTTCATTGTTAGGGGCATTGCTGACCAAAAACCTGAAGTGTTCAGTTTTCTTAAACTTCGCGAACCATTCTTCCAGAGTCATCGTCATTTCCCGTAATGGAACATGCAGCTTTCCTTCAGTTATGGCTGGTTGCCGTTGACCGTACTCCTTTACAATTTCTTGAACATATAACAGCTTAGCCAGAGCCGGAGTGCCATTGTACCGTTTTTGCCACTCTGAGCTGGGGGTGAGCCACACGGCGAAGGTTTCAGCGAAATCGTCGTCGGGATGCCTCTGCGCATACCATCCAGAAAAATGGCGGACGAACCTTGGGCTGAAGGGGACTGTTGAATAATCATCTTTGTAGGGTTGCGAGAACCGTCCGAAGAGCCGACGCCATTCCCGTTTTCTGTAAAGGCGATATGCGTAGTTTAAAGTGTGCCCCGCCTCATGGCGCAGAAACATCATCACCTCTTCCTCGTCTTCAATCTTGGTTCCAGCGAATTGGGCTTGGAGGTTGCACAGGTTCTGGTCTGCGAGGTAGAAGGGAATGCCGATGACGGGGACTTTGTTTGGGCAGCCCCATCCGTCAGTCAGATAACTCTTGGGTTTGAAGGAGATGCCAGCTTTTTCGAGCTCGTGATAGAGTTGGTTGAGGGAGATTTCTAGACGCGTATTCTTTATCGTGAGAGGCAGATCACAAATTCTCCTTGAAAGCAGTTCTCGTAGTTTTTTGTCTGAAACCTTCCTATCCACCTTTTTGGAGAACTCCGATGAGCTCATGACGACATCGTAGGGCATTATTTCACGCATCAATATATCGGTTATATTTTCCAGAAAGTTTTTAAATGTCCCTTGTTTAGCATTAACGTCTAAACGGGCTAATTATAGCATTTTCGCGTGAGATTGTTTGTTGCGGAAGGTGGAAGGTAACGTTCAACGTGGTTACATTAACTGATTCGGTTCGGATACCCCCCGACAAGTTCGGCGGAATCCTGCGGGACGTGGCGAGTGAACAGCTCAAAATAAAGTACGAAGGCATCATCGACGAGGAGCTCGGCTACGTGATCGCCGTGACCGACATCATCGTCTCGCCAATCGGCAAAATAATCCCCGGCGACGGGGCGACCCACCACAAAGTCACGTTTTCGCTCCTGACCTTTTATCCAAAGATTCAGGAGGTCGTTGAGGGCGAAGTGGTTGAGGTGGCGGACTTCGGCGCTTTCGTCAGGGTCGGACCCGTGGACGCGTTGATTCACGTTTCGCAGATCATGGACGACTTCATCTCGTACGACGACAGGCAGGGAGTCCTCATGGGCAAAGAGTCCAAACGCAAGATTTCCGTGGGAGACAAGATGCGCGTCCGCACGACCGCTGTCTCGCTGGGGCGCGGGGGCAGCTTCGGAAAAATAGGTGTGACAGCCCGTCAGCCTTTTTTGGGTAAGCTCGAATGGATCGAGGAAGGCATCAAGGAAGCGAAGCCAGAGGCCGAACAGAAACCTGAGAAACCAGCAGAAGCGTAGGCGGTGTATGAGGCATGGTTGACAAGGCTTGTAGGAATTGCCACACGGTCACTGATGCGAGCGCCTGCCCGGAGTGCAAATCCACGGACCTGAGCGACGACTTCAGCGGCATCGTCGTCATTATCGACCCCGAGCGGTCATCAATCGCCAAGGTCATGGGAATCACGAAGAAGGGTCGCTACGCCGTCCGAAT
>Ga0172363_10002483_pt1 | contig 14902 bp, 9 predicted proteins | sample LakKivs2_kivu2a2_FD_114541 | JGI IMG/M metagenome (GOLD analysis project Ga0172363, IMG submission 114541) | Sediment microbial communities from Lake Kivu, Rwanda - Sediment s2_kivu2a2 | ecosystem: Environmental > Aquatic > Freshwater > Lake > Sediment | place: Rwanda: Western Province, Lake... | reverse complement strand
GCAGAGGGTGTGATTTGCACATATCCGTGGAATCCCACAAGCGAAAACCCCAGACTCGAACAATTCCGTAAAGACTTCCGCGAGCGTTTTGGTGAAGAGCCTGAGACCTATGCCGCCCATGCCTACGACGGGATGAATATGCTAATTTGGGCCATCCAGATGGCCGGTCTTAACAGAGCGAAAATCCGTGATGTACTGGCATACAGAACCAAGCCCTTCAATGGCGCCACAGGTGACATTAGATTAAGCGCATGCCTAGACGATGTTGGTGAAGTTTACCTGGCAAAACGAGAGAACAGCCGATGGAATTTTTACTCTAGAGACGATCTTAAAATACCTCGAGGCTATATTCGTCCGCGTGATAGTGTCGGTAAGGAGTTTTGAGTTTTGAGTTTTGAGTTTTCATTTTTCACAGATAGGCACAGAGGCACAGAGGCACAAAGACACAGAGATCCTTTGTGCCTGTTGTACTTTGTGCCTTTGTGCCTGTTGTACTTTGTGCCTTTGTGCTTTTGCCAAGTCCGCAGTCCATTTTTCGATGCCCGAAGTCGCCAAACGTATTATGCCGGCCCTGAACGCGAGAACCGTCCTGCCGCTGACGTAAAGGAAGTTTTGATAGGATACTTCGGCCCAAGCAGCCCTTTGCATCCTGATGGGGGCGATATATGGTGTGCGGCGTGCTTAGCGATTGAGGAGGCTAACCAGGCGGGTGGATATAAAGGTCTGCCGTTCCGGCTGGTTGCGGCTTGGGCGGACAATCCCTGGGGATCGGGCGTCACGCAGGTTACACGTTTGGTCTATGTGCACAACGTCTGGGCTATCATCGGCGGCATTGATGGGCCATCAACGCATCTCGCGGAGCAGGTGGTGGCAAAGGCTCGGCTTACCCTTCTCAGTCCGGTAGGCACAGATAGGACGGTAAATCTTGCCAATGTGCCGTGGATGTTTTCATGCCTTCCGCAGGATCATCTACAGGCGCCGGTTCTGGCTAAGGCTATTACAACAGAGGCAAGGTCGAAGCCGGTTGTGCTTGTATCGGCTGTGGACCACGATTCGCACCTTTTCACGGTTGAACTTGCCAGGCATTTCGTTGAGCACCGCCTGGCACCGTTCTTCCATTATGAATTTGACCCTCGCAAGGGAAACGTCACAGAACTGGCCAAGCGAATTACAGACACCCGAGCGGAAGTTCTGGTCCTGGTTGCCGGCGGACAACCAAGCGCAGATATTGTCCGCACTGTTCGGGAGAAAGGCTTCACCGGGCGCATCTTCGGCGGGCCATGTATGGGACGGCGTAGTTTCATCGAAGAAGCCGGCAAGGCAGCAGAAGGAACGCTTTTCCCATTGCTCTATGCCGATAGCGCAGCATCGAAGATGTTTGAAGATAAATTTGTCTGCCGCTTTGGCAAGCAGCCTGATTATCTTGCCGCGCATACATACGATGCCGTCAACCTTCTTGTTGCCGCAATACGAAAAGCCGGCCTCAATCGTGTGCGCATCTGCGATGCGGTCAGGGAAATTTCGCCCTGGCGAGGTGTCACCGGAAACATACAATGGGACGGCCTCGGCAGCAATTGCCGGCAGGTTTCGCTGGGTACGATAAGAAACGGCCGTGTACTGCAAAAGGATAAATTCTAAGCACTAAATTCTAAACAATATCAAAATCCCAATTTCAAATGTTCAAAGCATCTTGGCCTTTGAATTTCAGTCATTCATTTTTTTAGAATTTAGGATTTGCTTTGAGCTGCCTTCGGTAAGCGTTATAAGCTGGTCCACGGCGATGTTCTCAAAAACATCTACTCCGCCGCCGATCCAACGCACCTCGATACGGTCAACTTTAGTGCGGTTTCCAAGTCCGAAGTGCAGACGCATCCCATAGTGGCTCTGATAGCCGCGGCCGCTGTGAACTTCGTCCAGAAGATTCAGATCGCCTGCTGTGACGTTGACGTGGGCTCCTACGCCATCCCGGTTGGTTTTAACGCCCCGTAGACGGACCTGGAGCCAATGTCCCTTAGCGGGCGAGTCGTTTCTTAAGATGGTAGGTCCCTGGCGGGAATTCAGAATGACTACATCGATATCCCCATCGTTGTCCAGGTCATCGAAGCCTGCACCTCGGCTACTTAGTACTATCTGCATACCATCGCCACTTTTTTCAGTTACGTCGACGAACTTTCCATCACCTGTGTTCATCAGCAGTATATTTCGCTCAAAATAGGTGGTGGTGCCATCGTAAAGCTCAACATTATCTTGGAGGTGGCCACAGGCAACGAAAAGATCGCGGTCACCATCGTTATCGAAATCGACGAAGCTATTGCCCCACGTTACGTTTGGCAGGGTTCCGGTTCCTGCGCCGGTCCTGAGGGTGACGTCTTCGAATGTACCATCTCCCAGATTCTTGTAGAGAGTGGCTAACTGTCTCTGATACGAAGTGCCATAGAAATCCAGCCAGCCATCGTTGTCATAGTCACCGCAATCTACGCCCATGCTACCCTGCTCATCGCCGTGCAGGTCGTATGCAAAGCCCGTAATCAGGCCGACCTCTTCAAACTTTCCTGTTCCGTCATTTCTGAAAAGGAAATTAGCAGACACATCGTTGGCAATGAAGATGTCTGTGTCACCATCGTTGTCGTAATCAGCGCATACCGTTCCCATACCCCAGCTTGCATGGTCTGCTATAGCACTTGCCTTGCTGATATCCGTGAATGTGCCATCGCCGTTGTTGCGATACAAATGGTTCGGCACAGGCTTGTAAAAACGCGGATTAGCATACACAGGAAAGCCCGCGGTCGTAGTCAAAACGTGCTTATCGTAGGAGAATTCCAGATAGCTCGCTACGAATAGGTCCAGGTTGCCGTCTTTATCCGCGTCCAAGAAATTGGTGCCTGCTCCGACGTGGTCGCCAAGGTCGACGCCGGCTTTCTTGGCCACATCGGTGAAGGTGCCGTCGCCATTGTTGTGGTACAGAACGTTAGGACCGTAATTATTAATGTAAATATCAAGATAACCATCATTATCGTAATCGGCGACCGCCACGCCCAGGCCGTACCCTGTGTCACCCACGCCGGCCTCTTTTGTAACATCAGTGAATCTCCAGTTGCCATCGTTTCGATAAAGTGCGTTCGTCGCCACCGAGGGTTTTGTCCCTTTAAGGGGTGCGCCGTTGATAAAATAGATATCTATATCGCCGTCGTTGTCGTAATCGAAAAGTGCCAGCCCAGCAGTTACCGTCTCCATTATGTAGCGATGGCCGGAGTGTCCATCAGTATGTACGAATGTTATTCCGGTTTCCTTAGTGACATCGCGTAGTATGATGGGACTTTCGGCACGTGCATCAGAAAGGCACAAAGGGACAAAGTGGCAAAGGCACAAAGTCAGAAAATGACCATTTTCTTTGTGCCTCTGTGCCCCTGCCTGCGCAGGGGCAGGGCCTGCCCCCGCGAAAGCGGGGGTGCCTTTGTGCCTTTGTAAGAAAGTCATTGCTTGGAGCTCCTTTTCTGAATAAGCTCGTACATCTGCCGGTATCTCGGATTAACCGGGTCCAATTCCAGGGCCTTTTTTATAGCTGAAAGTGCACTATCTATATCTGAATTTGTGTCACAGGCCCAGCTCAACACAAAGTAGTTAGCTGCGATTGGCTCCAGCGCCACGGCTTTTTGGGCAAGGTCTCTCGCCTGTGGAAGTTTTGTGCCTGTTTCCAGATACAACTGAGCAAGAAAGCGATACCCGATGGAGCTTTCAGGCGCCAGAACAATCACCTTTGTAAAGGCTGGCTCCGCATCGACAAACTGTTTTAGCCGGGCAGAAAAAACCCCAATATTCAAGTAACAGACCGGATTATTCGGTTCCAACTCACTAATCTTCTTGTGCATCGCAAGGGCATCTGATAAGCGGTTACTCGTGCCATATAGGGACGCCAGCTCCATAAGGTACACCGTATTGTTCGGATCGAGTTCCGCTGCCCTTTTGAGAAGTTGTTCGCACTTTGCCTGCCACTCGCCCGCCATACGTTTGGCGGGTAAATCTGGCGGGTAAATGTCGCTCCGGCCTTGATACATCTTTGCGGCGAACATAAAAGTCTCGGCTGCGCCCCTACGCATATCGAGCAGGTCGTTAAAGGCATCGTTGCGATCCTTCAGAACCTTCATATCCTCAGCCTTGAGCTTCTTAAAAATGGCCAGATATTCCTGAGCTTTTTCGTGCTGGTTCAGCCTTGCGCACACAGTAAAAAGACCGTAATAGGCGTTGGTAAGGTCAGGCTCAAGCGATATTGCTTTCTCGTAATTGGCTTTGGCCTTTTCATACTCTTTCTGCTGCAAATATCCTTGCCCGAGCAGGAAGTAACTGGAGCTGGAGTTGGGGGATATCTCGATGTCCTTGCGTAATTCTTCGATGGCCTCATCGTGTTTGCCTAACCCCATCAGTGCGCGGGCGATGTTATTGTGCACGCCGGGAATTTGCGGGTCAGCCTGCAGAGCTTTTCGCCAGTGCATAATGGCTTCCTCATAGTTTTCCTTTCCCATGGCGAACCATCCCATAGCCTTGTAGACATCGGCCCGCTTAGGATTGGTATGCAGGGCTTCTTGCCAGAATTTTAGTGCCTCGGCCGCATTACCATGCCTCCACTGGACATTGCCCATCAGCACGATAGGGCTCTCGCTCTGGGGAAACTCGCGTATGAGCGTCTGGACAAGCTCCATCTCCTCTTTTTTCAGCGCTGCGGTTCGCTGCTCGGCTGTAAGCTGCTGAGTCGCTGCAGAACAGGCACAAAGGCACAAAGTTATAAAGGAACAAAGAGCTTTGAGTTTTGAGTTTTGAGTTTTCAATTTTTGCCCCTGCCTACACGGCGGGTGTTAAACCGTTGACGGTATTGCTGCCGCTTTTGGTCATCCGGGTACTTTTCATCCGGCCCATAAGGATAATTGCTCATCAAATGAAAAGGAAGCGGCTCTACTGTATCGGGATACGCTGAATAGAGGTCCATATCTTTGCAGAAGCTGTCGGTTTTAAGAATAAACGTCCGACTGTATCCTGCCGGGATGGGGCCAAAGGCATCGGCAGAAAAACGCAGGGTAAGTTCTTCGCCTCGCCCCATAACTACATAGCAGTCGTCCGCCTCAGAGAGAATCTCTCCGACCTGACCATAGCGGGTGTAGTCGCCCGGCATAATTTTCCAGGGCACCGCCCGGTCGATGTTGTCGTAGTCGTAAAGAAGTGGCTGACGACCATCGGGAGAATATTCACGCGGATAACCCAGGAAATGAAGGTCTGCACTTTTGACCGGCACTTCTTGTACTATTAGCCCCCGCCTATCGGCGGGGGTACCCCGGCCAGTGGCCGGGGCTAAAAGAAAGTCGAGTATCGGCGCTATGAAAATGCGATCCCAATAAAGTTCCATATTGCTCGATATGCGAATTCGTTGGTCGCTCGGCAGCACTTTTCCGGTTACATCCAGAGTCATCATGTGCTGGACGCCGGCGGGGTATCCGACCTCGTGGAAAAGCTCTACCCATACGCCATCGCGAAGCACGTGGATGCTCGGTGGATGCATGCACAAATCCGCCTGGCTGGCGGCAAAGTTGGTCGCAGAGTAGGGATACTCAACCCACCCATAAAGAAACAGCACCAGCCCCCGATCAAGTCGGGGGGATTGCGGCGAGAGCTCGCTCAGGCGATTTCCAAAATCAAGCTCGACAAAGTGGTCTTTGGCAAATCCCACGAAACGCGGGTCAAGGTCGGTAGCACCGGCGTAACGCCGATCAATCGCACTTATCTCTTTGGTGACGTCAATTCCGCGATGGTCAATAGCACGCATTGGCTCAATAATATCCTTGAAGCAAAATAGCTCGAAAGTTGGCGGTGGAGCACTAACAGCCATCATCTCATTGGGATAAACTTGCGTCCCTGCTGGATGGTCAACCGCGATTAACTTAGCCTCATCAAAGTAAACCGTTTCCTCTATAGGTTCCAGCACCTGAAAGATATATTCACCGTCGCGGGACGCAAGATTCGGAATGGGAATGTACTCCGTTGAGTCGGGCTTGGAATACACGCCTGGCGCTGTCAGGTAGCCGATACCGCCCATCCCTCCGAAATCGGATACGAACTCAAAATGCAAGCCGTCCCAGGCAAAAAGGTGCGGGCAGGAAGAGGTCTTGCGCTGCAGCTCGGTGATTGTGATGACCTGATCGGCCGGAAGCTCCAGCTCGGCCTGCAGGACGGCGTCAGGCCACATTATTCGCAGCCAATCCACCCCGGCGTACTGGCCCAGCCCAGCGTGAATCCGATAGGGCGGCATGGCTACCGGCCCCGAAGGTACTCCCACCACATACTGCTGGAAGATGTCGCCTGTTTTGATCTCGATGCGAGCGCCGATGCCCGAATTGTTCGAGCGAGATTTTCTGTCCTGTCCGCGAGTGCCAAGCAGGTCAATCTCAATCCAATGTCCGCCTGGCGTCGCGTTTTCAATTAGGACCGGTTTTTCGCCGGCTGCTGCCAGAAGGATATCGCATCTTCCATCGCCGGTAAAATCGGCCACCACGCAACTGGCATTTCCGTTGGTCTTGATGGCAGCCAGAAGATTTCCTGGGTCGAGCTCATTCGCATTGATGAAGCGGTTTCGAGGCCAATCGTTAATCAGTAGCGCAGGCCCCCGGCTGCCGTCACGTCTGAAGGCATCGGCAATCACAATGTCCAGGTCGCCGTCGTTATCCATATCCACAAATTGTCCGCCCGTTCCGCCGAGCCGACCACAGCTATCTGCAAAGCTCTGGTCAAGGACGAAACGAAAACCGCCCCTTCGACCTGGCTCAGGGCAGGCCTGGTTGCGAAAAAGATGTAGGCCTTTATCTGTAAAGACCAGAAGGTCACGGTCTCCGTCCTTGTCGGGGTCGCCGGAAGTTGCACTGAATACGCCAGTTGCCGAGAGTCCGGTTTTTTCCGCGCTCAGTATGTGGTACTGCCAGGCACGGTCGTTCACCCAGGCCAGCGGTTGCCCGCTGCCGGAAGGGAAAATCACTAAATCTAAATCGCGGTCGTTGTCGAAATCATCGCACACAACCGCTGCAACGGCGGTTTTTTCCAACCGCAGACCGAGCTTTTCAGCGATGTCGGTGAACGAACCATCACTATTATTGTTGTAGACGCTCCCGCCGATTAGCCCCCGGACCTGTGCCGGGGGTAAGCCCTGCCCACAGGTGGCAGGGCTAAACAGAGCAGGGGCGGTGCGAAATGCCAGAAAATCCAGATCGCCGTCGCTGTCGAGGTCGACAAGTCGTGCGCAGCAGGTGATGGCTGCCCCTTTCTGAATTCTGAATTCTGAATTTTGAATTCCGAAGGTGCCCTTACCATCGTTTTCAAAATAAATGTCGGGGCCTGCGCAGCCCAGCCAGAGATCAAGATCACCATCATTATCCACATCACCAAAGCAGGGGGAAATGCCCTGCTGGGCTATAGTTGCACGGTGCGAGAATTCTCCCTTACCGTTGTTAAGCCACAGCGAGGTGCTCCCATTGCCTGCTTCCGAAGGCACAAGTTTACCCCCGCCCCTGCTTTCGCAGGGGTAAACTTGTCCCCGCATAAGCGGGGAGCGGGGGCCGATGGCGGTAATAAGTAGGTCGATGTCGCCGTCTCCATCTACATCGCCAGCGGCAAGTCCGGGAAGACCGCCTAAAGCGTAGTTTTGAGTTTTGGGTTTTGGGTTTTGAATTTTCGGGGGGAGCGATTTCACTTCAGGCGAAAAAAGAATGCGTGCTGCAGCAGGACCTGCCCGTCCAGCAGGGGGGGTTTCTTGTGCTGGCCGGGGTAAATTATCTGCACCAAGTGCCATATAGTATTTGCCCACCGTTCCGTAGGCCTTCAGGACGGTGAAACTACCGCCGGTAAGTTCAGACTCGCTAAGTTTTTTGAAGCGTTCAAAAAGAGGCAGCGCTTTTTCGCGCTGCTTGGTGCGCTGATACTGGCCGGCAAGCCGGTATATCGCCGAGATAAAGCCCGGATCGAGCGCAACGACCTCCTCAAGCATCCGCGTACCTTCTTCATTACGACCAACGCTCAATAGAGTCTCTGCATACTTGTACGCGACGTGAGGATCTGCGGCATCTGCCTGGTGCACTGCCCGGAAGCATTCCAGCGCCTTGTCGTTCTGCCCTAAATTCTGCCAGTAGAGCCCCAGGCAAAATCGCGCAGAAAGGTGATTCGGGTCTGCCTTCAAAACGGCCTCAAATGCCTGCTGGGCATTTTTAAGATAGTCCGTACCGCCGGGCGTTTCCTGAAGATTAAAGTAGGCCAGGCCCAGGTTAAACCGCGCCGCATTCCAATCCGGCGCGAGTTCCAACACCGTCTCGAAGGCCTTTGCTGCTTCGGTGTACCTGTACTGCTCAAGCAGAGCCGCCCCTTTATTGAATTCCGCAAGAGCACCCGCATCGGGCGGGAATCTCGATTTTGTGGTCTCCTGGCCCGATCTACAGCTTATAAGTGCGACCAGCATTAGCAAAAGACACCCTAATTTTTGTCCAGATACTGCCATTTCGGTCCTTTCTATTAGAGTACCATTCTAAATCGTCATTATTCAATTTTCAATAAGGATGGTTTGGAAAGAGCGGTAAAGATTAAAGCAAAGGAGGAATATAGAATATTGAACGTTGATTTCCGAACTTCGGAATTTCTTGTTCGATATTCGGCATTCTTTTTGGTTTATCCGGAAAGCATCACCATCAAGATGCCTGCGGCTGCCACAAAAGCTATCGGGCCTAACAGCTTCAGCACGATTTTGGGAATTGACGCTTCAAAGTAACTTGCTGAAAGAGCCAGGCACAGGTGCACCGGTGTAGCCAGAAGTCCACAAACTAAACCTGAGAACGCCAGCGTTTGAAGCCCGACCTTTGCTTGCGCAGCTACGCCAATAAATGGGGCCAAAAACGGAAAGGTAATCGCCACGGTCGGCATGGTCACGCCAGTAAGATACGCGACAAGAAAGGGCAGGAAAAAAATCACAAAATGCTTCGGCACATTCATCTGCGATAAAAATTGTACTACAGCCGGAATTGCTGCCCCTGCCTCGAGGTTCAGCTTAAATAGTAAAGCTCCAAGTATCAAAAACGCGAAGTCGGGTTCCAGACCCGATTTGAATATCGACGCCCAGCGGCGAGTGCCGACCTTGTGAAAAAGCAGGAATGCAAATATCGCCAGCAGCAATCCGACTGCGGGCGGAATATTAACAGCGGCATAGAGCACCGCCACCAATGCAATCGGCCAGAAAGCATGCGCAAAGCCACGCAGATTTGCAACGAAACCAGTGCTTGAAGGGTCTTCTTGACTTCTGGGTGGAATAGCTGGAAGCAGCAAGAAGATAATGCCGCCGAGTGTACCCATTAGCATGATAGCGATGTTGTGCGAAATAAGGACAAACGCGGATATGCCAAACATGCCCTGTATCAACGGCACCGCCGGGAAAAGTGGCCAGACTGTTTCCCACTGGTGCCGGAAGAAGAAATTGATGGCTGCCAATCGTGTCCGGTCTACGCCGACGTGGTCGCCGAGGTCACGAACCATCGGCGCCGACAGCATTATTCCGCCCGGCGTGGGCAGCATGCCCATTATCAAAGGAATGGCCGCCAGGGCAAAACGTCGACTTCTAAAAAGACCCTGAAGCGCCGGGCTAAGCCGCTGTGAGACGCCTGTCTCTTTCATCGCCGTTCCCAGCACATTGACAAGCATAACCAGCGCCGTCAGCGTGACCAAAAGATATCCGGTTGTTTGACTGACAGGTTTGTTGTGCCATTCGTCAACCACGGTCCGGCAGAACTCGCTCGGCCTGACGCCCAGAAGTACAGCCAATCCGACCGCGGATAGAAGCATCGAGCGTCCAAGTTTGATCTTCAACCGTAGAAGAACAACTAAAAGAGCCAGTGCCAAAGCCATTGCAATTAGGGCATACATTCGAAAACATCCAATTTTTTAATAGGTTGTGATCTACGGGCTTGCCTCAAAGTTTCGGCTGGTGGCATAAATGTGCACACCGGAGCCGCGAATTCCATCGTGTATGGTTCCGTCCCTTACCGTGTGAGCCTCATTCGAGTAAAGCCGATAAAGGGTTTTGCCTTCCATTTCGTCCGGCAGGTTGCTGATTGTGAAAGAGACGCCTTGGCTGCACTCGTTCACGGCCAGCAGCAGCCATTGGCCTTGCGTTTTGCGAAGCATCAATCGCGGCCCCTGGCCGTCAATTGAGCCGAAGGTCTCATCGGCAACGGCAATCGGCATATTCTCCGTGTACTGTCCTAGGATTGCAGGCTCTAAGGCGCGGAGTTCCCGTGCTACTTTCATCAGATCACGCCACAAAGTGCTATCTTTTTCGACGTAGTGTGTCCCCCAGTAAAGGATGGCGTTGGCGCCGTGCACAATGGCATCGTATGCCATGAATCTGGTCTCATCGAGATTGGGTCGCCGGCCTTTGCCGGGGTCCGGGTCGGTTGTGCCTGATTCGCTCAGGTCGCGCCAGCCAAATCCCTGCAGCACCATCCAAATTGATTTGCCCGGCGCCGCCTGCCGCATGCGGTCGGTATACGCCCCCACCGAGGTCAGATTTGTATCTTTCAGGTCGCTATGCCCAACACCATAATTAAACGGCATCGGATAGATGTCACAGCCGACCGCGTCAACAGCTTGATTGTACTTCCACATGCGACGAATCGAGTTTCGCGGAGCATGGTTCTGCCAGATAATATGCTCCGGGTCCAGCCGCCTTACAACTCGGCAGCCACGGGCAATTGCATCGGTCAATTCGTCCGCCTCAGCCGGGCATTGTGACATCTTCCAATCCGGGTGCGGATTTTTCAGTTCAAGTTTCGCCCAGAGATTATCGTAGATTTCCTCGGCCTGTGTGTACAGTCCGCGCTGAGCGTAATCATCAGCCCTTTGCAGTAGCAATAGCAATTCGGAGCTATTAGTTTTTGAAGTCTGGCTTTTAGCTGCTTCGATACGCCCACGCAATTCGCGCTGCTGCTCGCCGAAAACCCAGCCAAAACGTGACCACCAAATGTTCCAGACTGCCTCGTCGGGCAGCTCCCAAACCAGTAGTGCCGGGTGGTTTTTGAAGCTATTTATGATTTCTGCCAATTTCTGCTCGCCTTTAGTGTCATTGTCATTCAGCTTCACTGTAGAATCCAGGCATATCCACGCATAAAGTTTGTGCTTGTACACCCGATCCAGCGTGTCGGTATCCTGCGGCACCCGCACAAGATTGAAACCGCTTTCTGCTATTTCCTTGAGTTTTTCGTCGTCTTTGGGCAGCTCATACAAACCGATAATCAGACGAGAAGTGCCGTTGACCCCTGCTTGTGCAGGGGCAGGCCTGTCCCCGCCCCTGCTTTCGCAGGGGTAAACTTGTCCCCGCATAAGCGGGGAGCGGGGAAAACCATGCTGATCGAAGTGACCTTGCGCCATCGGCTTGTCGGCTTTCTGTAAAACTGGCTGGGCATGCACCTCTACTGAAAATAAGCTGCCAAGCTGGGGTGTTCGACACAGATTAACACAGATTAACACGGCAACGAAATTAATGCTTATAATACAGTGTGAATCCGTGTAAATCCGTGTCTGATTTGGTTTTTCATTACAGAGGTCCGTATTGCACATAGTCGCACCTTTGGCTACCTCTTAAATAAGTCTTCCCATACGCGTTTTGCATTGAATCATTTTGCCTGATTAGTCGAATTAACGCAAATTGTTTAAGCCGGATTTCACCCCTGCCTCTTCCGACGTAAGGCGTCCTGCGGACTGGAGCAAGACAGGAGCAGGGGTGCACGCGATTATTTTGTTGTTGCTGTCTTCTACCTTTGGTGCTATACAATAATAGCCGGAGCGGTTGAGCACGGGTCCAAGTACCAGGGTCGAGGTTGAAAAAAGCTGGGGCGTTAGGACAAAGCCTTTGAAAGGCTGTGCGATCCGGAATTCCAGAGCGCCTACCTCTGTATGGGTTCCCGCGAAGCGGGGTCCCTGTGCCATACGTGCTCCGGCTTTTTTTATAAAGGAACCGGCATGGAAAGCTCCCGAGCACACGTATTCTGTTTTAGGCTTGCTTTGCTGGTAGCGGCAACCTTGTCATACGGTTCTTGTGCAGCCTTGCCGATATTTGCCAAAGGCAAACAGGTTGGAGCTTTGCAGACAGAACTGATTAACGAGGCTTCTGGAATAGTAGCCAGCAGGAAAAGTCCGGGAGTTCTCTGGGTCCACAATGACTCCGGTGATTCACCAAGGGTTTTTGCCATAGATGCTAAAGGTGCGCTGTTAGGAATTTACCAGGTCGAAAAAGCACGCTTGCAGGATTGGGAAGATATCGCCATAGGGCCTGGACCCGATCCCAACCAGGACTATCTGTATATCGGTGACATTGGAGACAATATGGCAAAGCGTCACTCGGTGATAGTCTACCGGGTAGCTGAACCCAAAGTCGATCCGAACCATCCGCTTGGGCAAGCCAAGATTGGCCCTGCTGAGGCGATTGAGCTTGAGTACCCCGACGGCCCGAAAGATGCGGAAACCCTGATGGTCGATCCCTGGAATAGGGACATCTATATAATTTCCAAGCGCGATTTATTCTCGAAGGTTTATCGGGCAGCGTACCCACAATACAACAAGAGCAAAACAACTATGGTCCTCGCGGCTGTTCTGCCCTGGGGCCTGGCAGTGGGGGGCGATATTTCACCAGATGGCAGCCTTATAATTGTTAGAGGTCCGTTTAATGCTTCGATATGGCAGCGGGCTAAAGGCCAGGAATTGCCGCAAGCTTTCCGTGGGCCGGAGCTTAAGATGTCGCTGCTGTTTGAGCTACAAGGTGAGGGGGTGTGCTTTGATAGCCGCGGGCAGGGATTTTTTACTGTCGGCGAAGGACCCAGTACGGCAATTAATTACTACGAGCGGTGAAGTATTCCTATTTCTCGACAACCGCTTCTTTCTGAGCGCCATTTTTAAAGACGAACGAATTTCGAGCAGCGGAAAGATGATTCCCAACCAAAACAATACCTTTGGTATTTTCGCCCGATATTTCGAGAAAGCTGCCCGTTCCTGGAAATGCGCTACAGCCGTGAATGAAAGCACCTTCTATGTTCTCTAGGCGAACAAAAGGACACTCAGCATGCGGCTTTGTGGTTTTTACTCCGGATAATTCCAGACCCTTGCAGTTCCGCAGGTCAAACGCCGGCCCTTTGTCGACATTTAACTGAACGTTCTGCAGGTCAAGACCGTCTATACTGTCGCAAACAAAACCTACCTCTGTGTCGGCCACAACGTCGGCAATAGTCAGCCTGTGAACAGGCATTTCGGGTAGGCCGAAAATTTTCGCCATACAGGGCGACTTCTTGATGGTGAAATGACCGATAGCGATGTCACGAAAAACTGGGGTTCGCTCCGAAACAGGCTCAGGTGGGGTCTTTGTATAAAAAGCCGTAACGGAGATGGGTTCTTTGACGTTTTCGACCACAAAGTTAGAGAAGCGGATGTTTTCCACGACCCCACCACGGCCTCGCGTGCTTTTGATGCGGATCGCGCGGTCGGTTCCCGCACACACGATGTTGCTTACTGTAATATTGCGGACGCCTGCCGACATCTCGCTGCCGATGACCACCGCGCCGTGACCTTTGTACATCACGCAATTTGTGATGGTGACGTTCTCGGTGGGCCTGGCTTTGGACCGGCCTTGCTCGTCCCGGCCTGATTTTAACGTGATGCAGTCGTCGCCCGTGTCGATGAAGCAGTTGGAGATGCGGACATTCCGGCAGGATTCAGGATTTACGCCATCGGTATTGGGACTATTTTCAGGATTAATGATCGAGACACCATCGACCACCAGGTTTTCGCATCCTACAGGATGGACCGTCCAGGAAGGAGAATCAACGATTGTCACTCCCTGAATGAGAACGTTACGGCAACGGTATAAGTTGATTACTCTCGGCCTGCCATACGTAAGAATCCGCTTTTCTCCTTGATTTCTACTGCTGTCCTGGCGTAGCGCTTGCCACCACGGCTTTCCCTGGCCGTTCAGCTTTCCACGCCCGGTAATGGCGATATTTTCCAGGTCGAGGCCCGTTATCAAGCTCGACCGTATTGTATGATCTGATTGAACGTTCCAACCTGACTTAATAGGTGGAAAATCGTCGAAATTGGTGCTCGCCAGCAGCGTTGCACCCTCGCCGATGTGCAAGGTGACATTACTTTTGAGCAGGATTGCGCCGCAGAGGTATTTTCCTGCGGAAAAATGTACCGTACCGCCGCCCGCCGCCGCACATGCGTCCACTGCTTTCTGGATGGCCTTGGTGGCGAGCGTTTTCCCATCGGCGACAGCACCGTAATCGAGCACATTGAAAAGACACGGAGCTGCATGTGGTTGGGCGACCGCATAACTGGCAATAAGTTGACATAGGGCAAAAAGAATTGATAAGACTGGCCCGCTCCTGGGGGCTCGTATCACAGCTCTTTTCATGGGCATCTTCTCCCAGTTTTGCGAGATTAGCAATTGCAAATCGACAACGACTATTTTCATGGTCATTTTCTCTCTGCTTTGCGAGATTGACAATTGAAAATTGACGATTATAAATTGGATGCACTTATCAAGCTCGCCATGTTCATTCGTGTCTTTTTCCTTGATTTGCTGCCCTGATAATTGATATAATAATCAGGGTTCAGAGGTCAGGGTTCGGGGGTCAGCATCCCGATCCCTGACCCCTATGTTATGAGGAATGACGTTGAGGGCGCCAAAGTTCATAAGAATTCTTCTGCTCACCGCGGCTGTCTTCTTGGGGGCTATTTCGGTTGAGGCGCAGCCATACCCTGCTGGTGATTTGGATGGCGACAGAGATGTTGATTTGCAGGACCTGCAGATTCTCGCCAATCAGTGGCTGAACGAGACGTGCTC
>Ga0172363_10002481_pt1 | contig 14904 bp, 14 predicted proteins | sample LakKivs2_kivu2a2_FD_114541 | JGI IMG/M metagenome (GOLD analysis project Ga0172363, IMG submission 114541) | Sediment microbial communities from Lake Kivu, Rwanda - Sediment s2_kivu2a2 | ecosystem: Environmental > Aquatic > Freshwater > Lake > Sediment | place: Rwanda: Western Province, Lake... | reverse complement strand
TGAAAAATACGATGTTATTGATGTAAAATCAGAAAATGCAGATGATTCAATTATCGAACTTGCTAAAGAAACTGACGGTGTTGTTGTTACAAACGATATGGAGCTTAGAAAAAGGTTGAAATATTTTTCAATTCATATCATTTTTTTACGCGCAAAGAAAAAATTAGTTATGGAATAAAAAGTTCTTTTTATCATGAAAGTTTTTATAAACACTTCATTGTTCTGTTCTCTGTCACGTCGGGGTGGCTCAGCCTGGTTAGAGCGCCTGACTCATAAGCTCAGCTAAAGGGTTCGATTAGCCTTGCGCTAAGAAATCAGGAGGCCGCGGGTTCAACTCCCGCCCCCGACATTTTTATGAAAATATTTTTTAACAACTTACTAATTAAAAATATTGAACATGAACAGCAAATTGATAATTGAACCAATAAAAGAAAAAAACTTTGATGATTTTATTTTTTTAATAGAAAAGTTGGCAGAATACGAAAAACTTGCACCGCCAGATGCAGGAGCTAAGAAACGACTTAAAGAGCATGGGCTTTCAAAAAAACCAAAATATGAAGCATATGTTGGAAAAATAGACGACAAATACGTAGGATATGTTATTTTTTTTATGACTTACTCAAGTATTCTTGGAAAACCAACACTTTACCTTGAAGATATATTTGTTTTAAAAGAATATAGAAAAAAAGGTATAGGACAAAAACTTTTCAATTTTATTGTTTCAAAGGCAAAAGAAAGAAACTGCGGTAGAGTCGAATGGCAAGTACTTGAGTGGAATCAAGTTGGAATTAAATTTTATGAAAAAAACAATGCAAAACATCGGTCAGATTGGTTAAACTACCGTCTGACTAGCGATCAATTTGATGATTTTTTATAATTTATTTGTTCCATAAAACTTCTTCAGAATACTTATGCGTTTTTATGATACTAAAATACTTATAATTTTTTATTGCATCTGGAAATTTTAAGGATAAATCCCCAATTATATCATGCAGTTGATTAGCATTATTCAATGCAAATGTTAATTCTAAATCAGCATAACCAAGTGACGCAATCCTATGAATTAAATTTGGATTTTCTTCAATGTAATCAATAATTTTTTGCATTTTATTAAGATCTTTTAAAATAATATCGGCTTTATACCATTGATAACCTATTTTTGGCCAATCAATGTTGACTGTGTATCTTTGTATAGCGCCAGATTTTTCGAGTTTTTTAATTCTTGAATTTATTGTATTCACAGTTGTTTTTAGTTTTTCTGCTATTTCAATTGTTTTTATCCTTGAATTTGGAGCCAAAAGTTCAAGTATTTTTTTATCTAAATCATCAATATCTGCTTTTTTATCACTTGAGCTTTCTATAAAAATTATTTTATCCTCTTTTTTAATATTTTTTTCATCTAACAAAAATATTCTTTTGTATTCTGTTAACTTATTATGAATACAGAATATTTGATTTGAAAAATAACCTCTATATTTGTTTATAACTCCAGTCCATATATTATAAAAATTTGGAATGTTCTCAACTTCGCAAATTACTACTAAATCATATTGTCCTTCCGCTTCATGAACAACATCTGTATAAGGGCTTTTTACTAAATAATCAATGATTTCCTTTTTAATTTCAGGTGTAATAAACTGAAAGTTATAATAAAATTTAATCTTGTTATATCCAAATTTATATCCATTTATATCTAAATAAAAATTTTTTATTATTCCTTTTTCCTGTAGCTTTTTGACTCTATATGCTGCTACATCTTTGTGCAATCCAACTTTTTTACCTAGCTGTGTAAAGGATTGTCTTGAATCTATATCTAGCTCGTATAGTATTTTTCTGTCCTTTAAGTCTAATTTTTCCATATTTTCTGCAAAATTGCATTTTATACAACGTATTTTAATATTTTGCTGAACTTTTTGAAAAGACGTTTTATGATTTTATACGCCAATATATCATTTGGTGATAAGAAAAATGAAAGAATGTATGGAATGCGGGAAAAAATTGGGGATTATAGAGGGTTACTGTCATCCAACAATGGGCAAAGATTATCTATTATGCAGCAACTGTTTTGATACTGTTTCTGCAAGTGTAGAGAAATACATGGAATTTATTTCACCATATATTGGTTTTTTCAATAAAGAAACATCAATAGTTGAGGATATTCAAAAGATTGAAGAAAATATCAAAAAGATGCAAAAAAGAGTAAGCAATCTATGGACTCACAAGCCCAGTCAAAATGTTAATGAAATTTTATCCACTGTTCATTAGATCATTATTAGCAAGATGAAACTAAATTTTTACTCAACACAAAATATCATCAAAACTTTTATTTGTAAAAAGAAGATATTGATACACTAAAGCACGTTTTTCCATATTTTTTTGGCGGGCACTGAAGAATTAACATTCATTTTCGTCAACCAAAATTACATTTTGATTGATATTTCTATAAAATAAATAAAGTTTTAAAGTGATAACTCATTCATAGCAATAAAGGGATGGAACTATGGATGAAGATGTGATTGAACCCCATTCTCTAGACGAACTACGCAAAAAAGCCCACAGCATGAACTGTCAATTAACAGAAGAAGATTATACACCTCGTGAAATAGAGATAATCGGATACTATTTACATAGGATAGCAGCTAGCTATCTAAGTTATTTCACACACAAAGAATTCGAAAAAACAGAAAAAGAATACAAGGATTTAGCAGCCGAAAAAGTAGCCTCTTTCGAACGCACTGAATAAATTTATTATTATGCTTCTTTTCTAAATCAAAAATTTTGGTATCTGAACAAAGTCACTGAATATAACCAATAAAGCAAAACCCAATGCAAAGGTTATGTATACAATATACATAATTGACCACGCATGAACATTTTCCAGGGATTTACTTTCACTTTCTTTTAGTATTAGATAAAACACCACGACGCTAAGTATTGATAAAAACGTTAACGGCCATAGATACCCAGCTAGAAGACCTAAGTTTATCAATATTGGAATTGCTGCAAATGGGAAAAACATGAACGGTAATGATATAAATGCTGTTTTTTTGGTGCCATACGTGTTTATCAGTGTACGTGTGCCTGTTCTCTTATCTGCTACCGCATCTGTTATGTCTTTAGTTGCCATTCCACCAACTAGAAATAACGTTGCGATAGTTCCAATTATAAGCGGCTCTTTTTGAAGTGGTGAGCCATAGACACTCCATGATGCTAGTATCCCAAAAAATCCTCTTGGTATAGCTATCCATACTTGATTTAAAAACATAAATCTTTTTACTCTAGGTGGAAGCGAATAGGTTACTGTGAATATCATTATCAAGAATATAAAGACCCCAAACCATAGATTTATTGTTACTGATCTTAGCAGAGCAAATAGATATAAAATGTACGCGAGGCTCTGTGCCTCATCAGGTTTTACAATTCCTTTAGGTATGGGCCTATAAGGTTTTGATATCATGTCAGCTTCGAAATCTGTTGCTTGATTCAAGGCGTTTGATGCCGCGTTTACTAATGCAACAGTAAAGCTAGCCTGGCCAACTGTAACCCACCAGTCGCGGGGTATTGGTATTTTGTTGTAGATCATGCTAGCAACGATTATAGACATAGATACAACAAAAGGTGCAAATAACGTAAAAGGGCGAAGTAAATCTATATATCCCCTAACGTGTACTGATAGAAACTTGGTTTTAGAATAGGGCTCTTTGATTGTAAGTTTACCAAATTTGTCACGTAATTCTTTTAATTCCTGGTCACTCATCTTGTAATTGATATTGACAGGAGTATTATATGTTTTTTGTGAGTTCTAATGCTGAGTTTAATGCACAATTAAAACCTATGCCTGGTGCTTTTACGCAGTCACCAACTAGATATAAATTAACTATGGGCGTCTGGATTTTCGGTTTATCTTTTTCAATCGTCTTTGCCACTCCATCCAGGTGCCATATCGCTGGGTATATACACCAGTTAAGATCTTTATGAAAATCAGGAATTAACTTTTTAAGATTTTTATCAAGAAGGTTTCTTAGTTTAGTCAAAGTTTTTCTGTCTCTTGCCTCTTCAGGAGTACAAATTATATATGATTGAACAAGATATTCTCCCTTTGGGGCGAGACCTGAATCTTTTGATGTCAGCATAAAATCAATCATGCCAACGGCATCGTTTCCATCCACCCCGATATCTCTTTCTATAAAATGAAATGTTTTACCGATCAATGCTGGATTTATTTTTTTTAGAGAATAATACGCGCATAGACTGCCTGTTCCTATTAACGATTTAACATCTTTTGCATACTCTTTTGGAAAATGTTTTTCGTCAGCGATTTTAAAAAGATCCTGAACTAACATGTTTGATATAATAACATCAAAAGATAGTTCCTTGTCGTCTACTACAACACCAACGGCTTTTTTATTCTTGATAATAATCTTCTGTACAGATTTTTTAAGATTTATCATGCCACCATTGTTTGTTATATAATCAGCTAATTTCTGTGTTATACTCGCAAGTCCATCCTTGGGATATCCAACTGGTTTCGATCCCTTCATGAGATTTTTCTGGGCGCGAAACATCTCGCCAGTTGAAATTTTATCTAGATTATTCATTGTTGTAATTGACCTTGAAAAAATCTCTAGGATAAGTTTCATTTTACCTTTGCCATATCTTTTGATTGTTTCTGTCATTGAAACAGAATCCAATTTTTTCATTGTTTTTTCGCCAGAAAAAATAAGTCTTGATATATTTGGTAATATCTTGATTTTATCAATCCTTGACAAAAAAGGAAAGTCATACCCGTTTTCTTTTATAAGACCAACAGATGATTCAAGAATCTCGATGTGTTCATTTAGTTGAGACAACATATCATTTGTATTTGATAATCCCCCGCCACCAATGGCATGATACCCTAAGTCTAATTTGTAACCATCCAGCATTTTTTTCTCAAAAATTGTTTCTAAATCAGGTTCTGAAAATGGAACATCCATGTTAAATCGTGATAGAAGCTCTTTGTATTCTGTTAGAGTCAAATTAGATGGACTGAATGATATTGCTCTTCCACCAATTAATGACTCTTTTTCAAATATATTTACTCTGTAACCTTTTTTTGTTAGTAGTGCTCCAGCGGTTAAGCCACCCATACCTGCTCCAATGATACAGATATTTTTTCCTTGGTTCATCTACATCCGTGGCCTGAAAAGTCTTTCCCCTACCAGCGGGGTTAAAATGATATACCATATGATTGGGAAAACAATGAGTATTAGACAGATTAGTGGATCTATTATGGAGCTAAGCATAATCGGGACAAGAGAGTACCTCAGGAACGATTGGATGCCAATATATTTCTGGATTTTTTTACGCAAAAAAATCTTAATAGACAAAAGTTTGATACTAAAGAAGATGACACCCAACGTTGCTACTAATAGTATCACAAGCTGCCATATATTATATGAGTAACCAAAAATCAAAAACGGCGTGAAAAGTAGGCAAGCTGAGAACAGACGGATGCCCATGCCAAATATTTTGAAAGAAATAGGAATGGTAATAGCATTATTTTCAACACGTACACCAGATGAAAGAGCGATGTTCTTTACTCCCATCTTGTAGTCGTGATCCGCGTCTTTTATGCCACCTTCAATTATATTCATGTGTAGTGCCTGGTTGAAAGTAAGTACGAAAATAATCCATGTTATTATATTTGGTATACCAACTGCAAGAGCACCAGCTAGAAATAAAAAACTCATTGAGATGGCAACGAAGAAATCTGATCCAGGGATTTTCTTGCCATACAGATTGTAAACACTGCCCAGTACGCCGGCAAGTATTATACATAATAGCGCAAAGAACTTATAATCATCTAGATTTTTTCCACGCCACAAATAAAAAAGAAATAAAAATGCCAGCAGAATCAGGAATACGCAGATTGCGACTGCGGTTTTTTTCGATATGTCTCCACTCACCAAAGGTTTTCCATGAAGATCATCTACAAGAGAATCCAACTCCACATCTGCGTAATCGTTAAGGATAAACCCATACATGGCCGCAAATGCGCCGATACCAAAAAGTATTGCTAGCGTAAATAAATCAGATACACCGACCGTTAGAGCACCAATCACAGACGGAATTGCAAGCGCTCCAAGTCCCGGTATACGTAAAAGCCTTGCATAAGCAACAATCTTATTCATGGAATATATGAAAAAGTTGTCTCTATATGAGTCTTTCTAAAAACAATCACATGGTTTTTGGTTGTGCTATCGTACCATGTAGTACCATATTTGAAAGGATAAAACCTAGACCTGGGAAAAACATTAACAATCCTGCCCAGGGATTTAGACTCATCAGCATGATGGGTACAATTGCAAAGTTAATCATGTAGTGACTGCCAATAAATTTCCTTGCCTTCATTCTTTCAAAATGTTTCATTGATAGAAGTTTGTATGATAAATAGAACATAATAACTCCGATAAATATTATGCTTATCCATTGTAGATAATACAAAACTTTTGATTCAGTCATATTTTCTATTAAGAAGAAAGGTAGGAATACCACTATTAAATCAACGACCTGGAGACCATATGCAAGAGCCTTAAAACCAGAGGAAATCTTTAATTTTCCATCTTTAACTCTCACTCCAAGTTTTATTGCGATTGTTTTTGCTCCGCTATTGTAATCATTTTCTATATCCTTTAAACTACCTGCTATGAATTGCATATACAGGACTTGTATCGAACCAAGAATACACACGATCCAGGCAAGTAGTGTAATCTGATATACACTATCAACCGTAGTCATTGCGCCATATAGGACTAAAAAGAAAACTCCTGTGGCTACAAATACATCCATTCCAATTAATTTTTTGCTTATCAAATCATAAAAAGTTATGAAAAAAGCTGAAATTGCCAGTAGCACAACTGGAAAATAATTTTGTGCTTCATATGCCAAAAACAAAGCAATTAAAAACGCTATAATCATTGAAACAATAGCGAAAACCCATGCTTTTTTTAGCGAGATCGTTCCACTTATTAGTGGGCGATCACTTATTTCTTTAGAAGTCTTATCGATTCTATAATCTATGATGTCATTAAAGACAAATCCGAATGTATGACCGAAGAAACCTACTAAAAATAACATGAATAGAGTAAAAATGTCGTATTGCTTCATAGCAATAGCGCCCATCACAGGTGATATTCCTGTTAAAACTGCATTGAATGAACGCGCAAGTTTCAGATATTCTTTTATCATAATTGCCGGAATCTCACAATTCTAGACAGAATAAAAAGCCATCGGTATGATATTATTTGAATCTTAAGAATTCTGCTATATGGATTTCGTCAATATCCTCTCTGTCGGAGTCTGCGGCTATAAAACCAGTACATCTTACGTGGTATCTCCAATAATTCATTAATCCCATAATCTTTACATGGTGTATTCCTAGAGACTTCATATCTACATGTAAAGAGATATTTTTGTCTTTTGCATCGATTGTAAAGGAGGACGGTATCGTTTTCCTTTTTTCAGTTTGAAAATCTTTTGCATCAAATTTGATGTTTTCTGTTTTGATGTTGGTATAACCTCCATCTTTTCTGTTTACTACAACCAATGGCTTACTCGAGGATATGCTTTTCATAATGTTTCCCCATGTGACTGTATAATTTTTTGAATTTATTTTTCCCCAGTACCAGCCAAAATTCATAATCGCAAAAATCTTGACCTCCCAGTTATGGTCATGATAACCGGTTCCATTGACTTCGATCTCTTTGTCTTTCACTTTGATTTTTCCACTGACTTCAGCTCTTGGTAATACAACTGCCCACCAATCTCCTCCATGATGTTGTCCTTTCCAACCTTTTGTGCAACCTAAAAAACGTAGATTAGCAGATGTGTCCTTCAATTCAAGATTTATATCGTATATCCATCTACCATTGGAATCATCTATATATCCTATCATCACTTGTTTCCCAGATATTTTAATTAAAGGTGTATCGCGAGAAATTAGGACATCTTTCCTAAGAAGCATTTTTTTTTCATGAGAGATAACATTTCCTTCCTTGTAGATGTCTAGTCTTAAAAAAACAAAACTTAGTCTCAGGCCGCTGAGCACTCTCATACTCATCTGAACTGAATAGCCATCGTTCATTGATGCATCAAAATACCACCATTCTGTAAACTGTAGTCCTTTAGATCCATGGTATGCATCATCTTTTAATTTGATATCTGTAGGAGAAAATTCAGATTCTTTTTTATCATCTAAGTTTTTAACCTGTTTTTTCTGTTTAATTGTTATTCCTCCATTCTTAAAATGAAACCCTTCGGCATATTAAAAAGTTATTTCAAAAAGGTTTATTAGGTATTTTCCAATCTTATTTAGATTATCTTAGTAACAAGTGACAAAATGAATATTAAAAATAAACTGCTTGATTATTTTCATCTTCTGAGATTTCATGCTGCTGCATCTGAACCAGTGATCATGCTTATCGGTGCATTGATAATGAACGAGCGTGATCTTTCAAGTTTGTTTGTAATATTTTTAATCGGTCTCTTCTATCATATTTACGGTTATGTTTTAAATGATTATGCAGATGTAGAGATTGACAAAAAATCGGTAGAGCTGAAAAATAAACCCTTGGTCAGTGGTTCTATATCTAAAAGAAATGCGATGATAATTACCGCCCTGTCATTTTTATTTGCGTATATCCTTACATTCATTTATTTCAGGAGTATTTTCCCTATGGTTTTTCTTTCGATAGCTATGCTCTTGGGTGGTGTGTATGATTTATACGGAAAGAAAATTCCGGGTTTATCTGATTTAGTAATTGCTGGGTCACTTGCTTTTTCTTTTATTTTTGGTGCTAGTACTGTTTCTGTTAATTTTTCAAGTACGATTTACGTTATGTGGTCATTAGTGTTTTTTGGTATTTTTTTCATTAACGTTGTAGAGGGGGGATTAAAAGATGTGGATCATGATAGTCTTAGAGAAGGAAAAACGCTGGCTAGTATTGCCGGAGTGAAGGTTGTAGAAGGCAAGCTTGTGCTTACATGGAAATTCAAAGCATCAGCGTATATCTTGATTTGTATTTGTTTATTTTTGATTTTTTTCTTGGGGTTGCAGTCTGATATAAATTTTTGGAATTCAAGTTATTTGAATTGGATTATTGCCTGTGTATTATTGTTTTTTGTAATTTTAGGTATATATCTTTTGTTGCATCTCTCAATATTTAATAGATCGAAAATTAAACGATTATATGCGCTTATAAATGGTGGTGCTGGTGCTCTTATAATTATAATGTTCCTACCAGTGCTAGGTTTAGATGTAACGCTTATCCTGCTTTTATTACCAGTTACATGGTATGTTGTTTTTAACGTTATCTTGTATAGAAAACCGTTACAGCCTGAGGTTTAATTTGAAAAGATTTTTTTATAGAAAATTTATTTATTACATAATTTATTTCCATATTGTCGTAGGAGGAGATAAGAGTCAGAGAAAAAATACATGCCTACTTTCGTCTTCTTAGGCTTCATTCAGCTGCTTCAGAGTCATTGCTTATATTGATAGGTGCCTTGTTGATGGGATCGGTAAACGTCAATCGTTTATCACTTCTTTTTTTGATGGGAATTTTATTTCATATTTATTTTTTTGTATTGAATGACTACGGTGATCTTTGGGTTGATAAGCTATCTAAAGATCTTAAGAAGAAACCTCTTGTCAGCGGCGATATATCTCCTAAAAGTGCTCTTGTTATTGCTTTGTTAGCAGCGTTGATTATTTATGTATTCACAATTATATTTCTTCTATCTTTTTTTACTATTGTTTTTCTTTCTCTAGCTTTGATATTCGGCGGATTGTATGATTTTTATGGAAAGAGAGTTACAGGTTATGGAGATTTTTTAGTAGCTATCCCACTATCACTTCTTTTTTTATTTGGTGCTAGTACTGTTTCGAATTTCTTCAATAACACTGTTATTATTACAGGTTTTTTGATTTTCTTTACATGTGTTGTTGGCAATGCTGTTGAAGGTGGACTTAAAGATGTTGATCATGACTCATCAGATGGTGGCAAAACACTAGCGACGATGATGGGTGTGAAGGTAATCGAAGGTAAACTCATTATAACAAATTTATTTAGGGTTTTTTCTTATAGTTTCATTGGGATTTGCTTATTCTTTTTGGTTTTGTTAGGTCTTCAACCTGAAATTAATCTTTTTGTTTCTGATTATTTGAGAACGGCCATTGTTATTCTTTTATTGATCATTGCACTTATCGGCGCAATTGCTCTTTTGCATCTTAAGGTATTTGATAGAGTTAAAATAAAAAGATTATACACTGTGATTAATTCGGCCGCTGGCGCTTTATTACTGATAACGATGATGCCGGTTCTTGGATTGGTGCTTACATTGACTCTTATATTGATTCCTATCTCCTGGTATATTGTTTTTAATGTAGCTATTTATGGGAAACCATTTCAGCCTTTGGTTTAAAAACTTATGAGCTGCAGATAATTTAGATTATATTTAGTTTTTCAATAATTATTATATTGAGTTTATTTAATTTTCATTTTACTTATTTGCCAGATACAGAAGTTAAAACTTACGTCAATAAGCGATATTTCTATAATAAGATTTATATACTGACATAGGATATATATCCTAGTGAATGGGGGAGATACTGGAGTTTTTTATTAAATCTCTCCTCACCACCTTCGATCTTCCCCATTCTCTCCTTATCACAAAAAACAAATTTATTTAAATAAAATCTTTTCAGCATTATCAGATACAATGTCTCTATATTTTTCATCCGTGACAATCATAACAGCCCAATCAGGAATAATTCTTGATCTGATTGCTTTGGCGACAGGAGTGAAATCATCTAGGTTTCTAACATCACCATCATCAACGATGGATATATTCGTCTGATCTATGCGCGGTTCGGTTTGATGCAACTCCTTTGATGGAATATCTATTATTATATGCCCCTCCGGTATCTTTAGTATTTCTTCAAACCGTCTTTCTTTTTTCTCTCTTGGCTCTGCGTCTTCTAGTTGTTTAACTATATCTAATTCGTCTTTGTTTAAATTTGATGAGGATAAAGCATATGCTTGTTTGAACAGCTTTCTGTATTTTATTGATGTAGCTATTTCATGCTGGAAAGATCCCATTTTATTTAAGTTATTTATCAGTTCCGAATCTGTCATTTTGAATAACTCAAGAGCACGCACATCTGGTAGCATCTCGATGGCTCTTGAAAGCATTAGTTCTGCTATACGTACTGTTTTATGGAAATAAACCGAAGAGTACATCAGGGCTCTTGCCATCAGTATGTTCTCAACGACACTAACGCCTTTTCTTTTGACTGCTAGAGTATTATTATTTATTATCAGAGTCTGTAAAAACCGTTCCGTGTCTATCAGCCCGTATGCAACACCAGTATAGTAGGCATCCCGGATGAGATAGTCAAGTTGGTCCACATCTATGGCACTATTCAAAAGCTGGCTCAGATAAGGTTTTTTGTACGTTGTTCCTCTTATGATATCTGCTAGTTCCTTTTGGTTTATCTTATTTTTTTCTAAAACCTCATGTACACTGGGCGATGTTATAAATTTTTTTTCTTCAGAACTAAAAATCTCATACTCCCCAAGAATAAGTTTCTCAGTTAGATCAACATGGTCAAAATCAAGTGCATTTCTTAGGATAGATTCAAGTGTATGGGAAAATGGGCCATGGCCTATATCATGTAAAAATGCCGCGCAGGTTATTACCTGTTTTTCGTTTTTATCTAGATTTAGGAGATTAGCAGCTTTTGATGCCATATTGTAAGTGCCAAGGGAATGTTCAAGCCGAGTGTGATGTGCACCTGGAAAAACTAGATGCGCAAAACCAAGCTGCTTTATGTTGTATAAACGTTGTATCTCAGGGGTTTCTAATAAATCAAGAAAAATACCTTCGAGTTTTATATCTCCGTGAATCGGATCCCGTATAACTTTGTGTTCTTCAATCATTTATCCATCGATTCTAAGTTTTTTTAGACCTCTTGTAGCAAGAAGGCGCCTAGGCATTTAAGTTTCTCTTTGTATGAATCGGGATATAAGAATTTCTCTGTAGCAGTGATACTGCTTAATATCGAATTTCCATCCTGTGGAGTGAAGCAGAATCCTATCACCTCGTTATCGTTTAAGACATGTATCGTTGGGACTACTACGACCGTCTGGTCAAGTATCCTACCATAATGTCCGTGGTCTCTACCAAAGGAAAACACTAGGTTAGCTGAGTTTTTGTAGGTTATTGCAACCAGAGGATTATCTATGAATCTCTGGGTGGCTTCTTCCTTTGTCATCTTTTTGTCAAGCTTTACATCATACCATATACAATGCATATACTGCGTATTTACTTTCACAGCACTTGAGAAAACATTAAGATTCATGCCAAGCGTTTTATACAAATGATAAACATCTACAGCATGGTGCGTACCCATCTTAGGGTCTTTATGTGTGCCTACCTCGGGGGATGGCACATAGCTTTTCACTTGGCTGATGTCATTTGCCCTTCTTATGCAAAGGAATCTGCCTTCTTTCATGTGGTTCTTTTTCTTTTCTATCGCGAGCGTCTTTATTATAACAGCTATATTATGTGTGTTACAACTTACTACATGTATAAATTGATCCTTTGGTGTTATTGCTTCATCATTGATACCAACAGCGTACATCTTTCCAAAACCAAACTCTGAACCCTGAGCCAGAAATCCCTTCACCTTGTTTTTGTATTTCATATAGTATTTTTCTTTGTTCATCAGTCCTGTGCCTTTAGGTGTACAGTCAATAACTACAGATGCTCGGCTTATCGCCTCTTCAGCATCATACATTGGTTCTATACCAAGTTCTTTGAACTCCTTTACTTTATCTTCATTTACAGCAAGATTGGCTCCTCTGTTCGTCATACCCTTAATCTTTGGGCGATCTATCAAGGTGGGGCTATGTTTATAAAAAGTTACTTCGTCAATCTCTAAATCATCTTTAGCATCACATAACAAACCTATCAGTGGTTCCCCTATTGTTCCTGTGCCAACTACATGTACAATATTGCCATCTGACATTATTCTCCGCCTCCCCTTTATTAGGGTAATTGCTGTAATGTGGATTTACCATTTAATTGTTACCATTTTTTATGGGGAATAATTTAAAAAGGAGAAGGTGTTTCACCCCTAACATGGCGTTACCTTTAGATGTACTGGAAAAATCTATGAATCAAAGACTTTCCTTATTGTTAAAAGACGGTAGAGTCATAGATGGTAAACTTACAGGATACGATGAGTATATGAATATGGTCCTGGAAGAAGTCGAAGAAACAAACGGTGAAGCCAAGAAGAGAATAGGTACTGTTATCCTTAGAGGCAATAACGTAGTAAGTATCTCTCTCCTGTAAGCGAAAAGCATATATATTCGGTTTTTATTTGTATATATTGGAAGGAATCGGGCTGGTAGTTTTTGTTAGAGTGCATCCCATCCCCTCCTAGTGAGGCCAGCCGTCCTTCCTTTTTAGTTACATTTATTTTAAAAAAGGTTTAAGTATCAAACTTTTATATTGTAAAACTGGTTTTTATGGGGAGACAAATCAGGGCTCAACGTGGCAATAAGATTCGTTGTAAAGGTTGGAAACAAGAGGCTATTCTTAGAATGCTGGAAAACAACCTTGAGAATGCTGAAATTCCTGATGAGTTAATTGTTTACGGTGGCACAGGTAAGACTGCGCGTGACTGGAAATGTTACGATAAGATTATTGAAACACTCAAAAATCTTGAAGACGATGAGACGATGCTTGTTCAATCAGGTAAACCTGTAGCGGTTTTTAAGACGTGGACTAATTCGCCCAGAGTACTTATCGCTAATTCTAATTTGGTTCCTCATTGGAGTACATGGGAAAAGTTTCACGAGCTTGAGGAACTTGGGTTGATCATGTACGGTCAGATGACTGCGGGTTCTTGGTGTTACATAGGTACACAGGGGATTATACAGGGTACCTACGAGACATTTGCAGCATGTGCAAGGAAACATTTCAACAGTAATCTCAAAGGAAAAATCGTACTAACTGGTGGTATGGGTGGTATGGGTGGCGCTCAACCTCTTGCGGTTAAGATGAGCGAGGGCGTTTGTATTGATGTTGAGTGTGACGAGAAACGAATTGACAGAAGGATAAAGGCTGGTTTTTGCGATAAGAAAATAAAAGATATAGATGAGGCAGTAGAACTGGCCAAATCAGCTAAAAAACAAGAGGAGTCTCTTGCGATAGGTGTTTTGGGAAACTGTGCTGATGTTCACCCTAAATTAGTTAAAGATGGTTTTAAACCAGATGTTGTAACAGATCAAACATCTGCGCATGATGAGCTTAAGGGTTATGTTCCTGCTGGATTTTATGGTGACACATTAAAAGATGCAATAAAGTTGAGGAAAGAAAATCCAAAATTATATATTAAAAAATCAATGGACAGCATGAAAGACCATTGTAAAGCGATGCTTGAATTTAAAAAGAAAGGCTCTATTGTTTTTGATTATGGAAATAATTTAAGAGGTCAAGCATTAAAGGCAGGCCTATCAAATGCATTTGATTATCCTGGTTTTGTACCTGCATATATACGGCCCATGTTATGTGTCGGTAGAGGGCCTTTTAGATGGCTTGCTTTATCTGGCGACCCAAATGATATTTTGAAGACAGATAAATTGGTTGTTGAGATGTTCCCTAAGAATGAAACGTTATGCAATTGGATTAAACTTGCTGGAAAAAATCTTCCTTGGGAAGGACTGCCTGCCAGGGTTTGTTGGCTTGGTTATGGTGAAAGAGACAGATTTGCATTAGCCATAAACAAGATGGTTAGGAACAAGGAAATAGGTCCTATTGCAATAACAAGAGATCATCTTGATAGTGGTAGCG
>Ga0172363_10002480_pt1 | contig 14906 bp, 19 predicted proteins | sample LakKivs2_kivu2a2_FD_114541 | JGI IMG/M metagenome (GOLD analysis project Ga0172363, IMG submission 114541) | Sediment microbial communities from Lake Kivu, Rwanda - Sediment s2_kivu2a2 | ecosystem: Environmental > Aquatic > Freshwater > Lake > Sediment | place: Rwanda: Western Province, Lake... | reverse complement strand
GGTGGGCAACTCTGTCCTGGTATATCTGGGCTATTATCGGTGTTGCCCTCGTGGCTATCGGTACCACCATCTGGCTAATGATAAGGCGGCGGGAGTGGTATTGAAGAAACTGGGAGCATAAAGGAAAGGAGGTAATGCATGGTCTAAGTCGGAAGATTCAAAGGTTAAGAATTGTATATGTCATATACACGTAGTAGCAATTCAGGTACAACCTAGTTGCGTCTGGTAAATCTATAGGGAAGGAGGTGAAGAGCGGTGAAAAAGTTCTTGAAGTCATTTCGTCATGGTGAAAAGGGGTTTACCCTGATTGAGCTCCTGGTGGTCGTCGGTATTCTTGGTGTCCTCGCAGCAGTAATCGTGCCTAATATCGGTAACTTCATAGGGACGGGCACAGTTGATGCTGCCAATACCGAGGCCCACAATGTGCGGACTGCCGTCGCAGCGCATATGGCAGCAAATAACCTGGTGGATTATGATGGCTCAGTCGGTCCCAGCAGCACGTCGCCAGGTCCGATAGACTACATTAGCGGTAACCTGGAAGCCACATATACTATCATTAATGGAGCGATAACAGCTGCCACCCCAGTAACGGGCGGCAAATGGAAAAACCTCACGTGGAGTGGCGGCCACTGGGTAAAACAATAATCTCTGAGAAATCTGAGCATGGCTGGAACTGAACTTTAAGGAATGAGGTGCGGTTCAGGTTTGGGTTTGGCCAAACTGAGGCCAAGGGGGAAAGGCATTTATTGACTGGGGCCAAGAGCGGGTGGATTGTAGATACCTGGGCAGAGCCCGTGGCACTTGAATGAGTGCGAGCTTTGCTCGCCGCCTGATGGGCGCGCATTCCCCTACAGGCTTAGCCCATGGAACCCTACCTTTCGGGTCTATTGGAATGCCAGCTGGCACTGCTGCACAAATTTGCCATTAATACCTGGTGAATGGTTTGGCCAAACCGGGACCAAGTGGCAGGATACGTTATGGGCGGGCTAAACGTGTGACAATTATTATGGTTTTTGTATCTCCGTATGTTCTGCTGAGGATGGAACTATGAAAGAAGAGATAAAGTTAGCAGCGTTGGCTAAGGATAGTGATGTTGCTGATGAAGCGATTTCTGGTCAACATCGTGTCAGCTTGTTGCGCCAAATGCCGACTGATGAAGCTCTGCAGTTAGTGCCAGAAGACATAAGTCGGAAATATAATGCTATTCCATTGGCTCTTCAACACGGTAATCTCATAGTGGCTATGGCTAACCCTGAAGATGTCCTGGCTATTCAAGCCTTGTCTGCTTTAACCAAGATGAGAATTGAGCCAGTGTCAGCCGCAGTGGACGATGTCCGCGAGGCCATTGAAGTCAATTATCGGGGTCTAACCAATATTATTGAACAATTTAACATTACACTCCCCGGGGTAGATATTCCCGAGAGGGTCAGTGTTGAGACGGGAGCAGATGCTCCAGTAACCCGAGCGCTAAACCTTATTATTGAGGAAGCTATCAAGGCCAGGGCTTCTGACGTTCATATTGAACCTGAAGAGGGCAGGGTGCGCATTCGCTATCGCATTGATGGTAGACTCCACGAAGTATTGTCTTTACCGTTAAGCAGCAATATCCCCCTGATTTCCCGAATCAAGGTCTTGGCCAACATGAATATTGCCGACTACCGCCGTCCCCAAGATGGTCAATTCCAGGTCAAGGCAGGGGGAAGGAATATCGATGTCCGCGTGGCTACGACCCATACTGCTAACGGTGAGATGGCAGTCCTTCGTCTCCTCGACAAATCATCGGCCGCCCTTTCCCTGTCCCAGCTTGGTTTTCTTCCCGAAAGCCAGGCAAAGTATGAGCAGATGCTCAAGTCTCGTTTCGGCATGATTTTAATTGGTGGGCCCACCGGGGCTGGCAAGACGACGACCCTCTATGCCTCGGTCAACTCTCTGGATAAGGTTGGACGCCACATTATCACAATTGAAGACCCGGTGGAGTATCGCTTTGAAAGTGTTAATCAGATGCAGGTTAACGAGCAAGCGAGAGTGACATTCGCTAACGGGCTTCGCGCTATCTTGCGCCTCGACCCCGATGTCATCCTAGTTGGCGAAATCAGGGACGCTGAGACAGCTAAGATAGCCATTCAGGCAGCCTTAACGGGGCATCTGGTACTATCCTCTGTGCATGCCAATGACACAGTGGGCGTTTTGTTTCGTCTTATTAACCTTGGCGTCGAGCCCTTTTTAATATGCTCGGCGGTGATTGGGATTGTAGTTCAGCGGATGGTACGTCGGGTCTGTCCTCACTGTGCCAAGCTGTCCCCAGTGCCCGTGAGTGAGGAAATAGCTTACTACCAAGCAGTAGGTGAAAAGCGGACTAGTTTTACTTACGGGAGTGGCTGCCGAGCCTGTGTTAATACTGGTTATCTAGGCAGAACTGGAATCTTTGAAATATTGTCGATGACTAATGAGATTAGGCAACAACTACTTAGCGGCACATCTGCTTCCGAGATTCGGGCTCAGGCGCTTAAGCAAGGCTTGATAACTCTGACTACAGATGGCATGTTGAAGGCCAAAATGAATATCACTACGCCCTCTGAAGTATTGCGCAATGCTTATTCTATAGACTAGGGGGGATTCGCATGGACTATGCTTATATAAGCTACACTGAAAATAGACAGATAGTCAAGGGAACAGTTTCAGCAAGCAGTGTACAGGCTGCGGAAGAGGCACTGGTCAAGGCTGGCTATCACGTAATCAATTTAAAGGAAGTTGTTCCTTTCCTTCCCAGAGGGAGTAAATATTTCTCCTTTGCACCTCGAGTAAAGACAGCGGAGATCGTTACCTTTTCTCGGCAGTTGGCTCTGCTTATTGAATCAGGGGTGGCCCTTGCCCGCGGTCTGGAACTGCTGCAGAAGCAGTCAACGAGTAAGGGCTTAAGCAGGGTGCTAGGCAAGGTAGTTTCTGAACTGCGCAGCGGCAGCACCTTATCGGCAGCTCTAGACAACCATCCTGAGGTCTTCCCACTAATCTATCGTAAGATGGTAGGCGTCGGCGAGAAAAGTGGCGAGCTTCCAGTCATGCTAAGGAATCTGGCTGACCACTTTGAAAAAGAAAACGCTGCCGTGAAAAAGATCAAGAATGCTTTAGCCTATCCTGCTATCGTCCTCGTTGTAGCCATCGTGGTGGTAGCGGTCATTGTTACCGTTGTTTTGCCACCTCTAGCCGGTCTATTTGCTTCCTTGGGCAGTGAGTTGCCGGCAATGACCAGGGCTCTGCTGGCTGTAGTTGGCTTTCTCACTGACCATGGTTTACATTTGCTACTAGGACTATTGGGCCTAGCTTTAGTAGTGATCGCCTATATCAAATCCCCAGGTGGGCGCTATCAGTGGGATAGGTTAAGGCTGAATTTACCTCTGGTCGGTCGGCTCGTTCTAACCGGAGAGCTAGCTAGATGTTGCCGTAGCCTAGCGATGCTATTCCATGCTGGCTTACCTTTACCTGAGGTCTTAAGACTAACCGGCCAAGTCAGTGGTAACTGCGTAGTAGCCCGAGCTTTGAGCGATGTTGAGCAGGGCATGATTCGAGGTGAAGGTCTATCCAGACCCATGTCCAGAAACAGCATTTTTTTACCTTTGATGGTGGAAATGGCCAAAGTTGGCGAGGAAACCGGTAACCTTACTGGCACCTTGATGACGGTAGCCGAGAACTATGAGGTTGATGTTGAAGACAGGACGCGCACACTTCTCGGAATGATTGAGCCGGCAATAACGGTGCTTATGGGATTGGCGGTTGCCTTTGTTGCCCTCTCAGTATTTACGCCGATCTATAGTTCTCTTCGCTCTCTTCGTTAAGGAAGGATAGATTAAGATTATGGGATTAAATATCAACGCCGCCATCGGGGTAGTACTGGCGTTGATAAAGATAAAGAAATGATAGTTGTTGATATTAACAGATAAATCAGAGAACCACGGGAGGTAAGCTCAGTTGTGTGTGGTTTGACTCTAAAAATAAGGAGGTTAGCTGGTGCTGAGCTAGGGCAGAGCTTTATTGAAACCTTGATAGCTCTGTTTATCCTGGGAATGGTGGCTGTCATCTTTCTCGGTGGCTTGACTATTGCTTCTAAGTCAGTGATTGTCAGTCAGGAGCGGGTCACTGCGGAAAATTTAGCCAAGTCGCAAATGGAGGATATTAAGAACCAGGATTTTAAAGATGGATACCATCAGTATCAGAAAATCAACATCCCCAGCGAATTGGCTGACCAAGGCTATAACATTGAATGGCCTTTTGAGCGTGAGACTATCGGTGATGGGCTTCAGAAGATAACGGTGGTTGTTAGCCGTAATGGTGAGGAAATACTTGAATTAGAGGGTTATAAGTCGGACAGATGAAGATAATAAGCGGGCACGAGAAGGGGTTTACCTTGGTTGAGATGGTGGTCTCAATCGCTATATTGGGCTGCATTGCAGGGGTGACGGCGATGACTACATCTCAAACGCTTACCGGCAGTGGCCGTAGTAACGACCAAGAAACGGTGCTGAATCAGGTGCAGAACGCCGGCTACTGGATTGTCCGCGATGCACAGATGTCCGAGAATGGCCCGGGTCGGGTTCAAGCTGACAATAACCCGCATACTCCTAATGTAGTCAGTTACAAGTGGTGGGATTGGAGTAGTGGTTCGAAAAAACTTCGTAAGATTGACTACACCCTTGAAGACAATAAGCTAGTACGAACTTTCAGCAGGTATGAGGGGGAGGATGAGGTACCTCCTGTAGAAAAAACCGATGTGTTAGTAGCCACGTATATTGACTATGCTGGGTCCACATATGACGGTGAGCTGCTTACCGTCACCATCACTGCTAGCGTTGGCGAAGCTATCTTGACCAAAGAATATGAAGCCAAGCCAAGGGTAAGCGGGTTGGAGAACCCCTGGGAGGAGTAATTTTGTGAGGTGACCAAGATGATGCAGTCCTTAAGGAGAATAGCGAAGGCAGAGGAAGGGCAGGCACTGCCCCTGGCACTGGTTCTGCTCCTCATGGGGGCGCTGTTGGTACCTGCCAGTGTGGCCTACATGAATACCAGTCTCAAGGCCAGAATTGTAGCTGAGGATAAACTGAAGGAGCTTTATGCCGCTGATGCTGGCATTGAGTATGCCCTGGGGTATCTGAAAGAGGCTGAAGCCGAAGACGTACCCGAAAGCCTTCCGTCTCCGGTAAGTGGTAAGTCGGTAACGCTTTTGCCTGTTGAGTCGGTCCCATGTGCAGAAGTCCCCTCTGTAGCAGGCGACTACCGCGACCTCAATCATGGTAATGAGGGAACTCTCTCTTCTGGGTCTCTGGAAATTAACACCACAATAGAAGGACTTTACTGGGATGAATACCATTATACTATAACAGTAACTAATAACTCCGAAGAGCCAATGCCGCTGGCTAACCTGAGCTGCCTCATACCACATCACTTCGAGTATCAGAGGATAATGGACTCCGATATCACTGACGATAATCCAGAGAAATCGTGGAGTGATGAGCCGTGGGGCTGGGGAACATGGAAGTTAGTCTGGAACTTTGGGGGGTCTCCCGTTACAATTCCCCCCAATGAAACGAGATTCCTGGAATTCAACATGAAGTATACAGCTGTGACCTGGCATCCACAACCGCGGCCCTACGAGGGGCCGTGGGGTCCGAGTCCTGACCTTCTCTCTTACTATACCCTGGGGCAAGTTGGGACCGGCGGTGATATTCTGGTAATTACAGCGGAGGCTGGAAATACCACCCTTGAAGTCTGTGCGGTGAAGTGGTTTGACGAGGGTGAGGAGGAGATGGAGGGGTGGCAAGAATTCTTCCCCGATTTGAACCAGTTTTCCATTCTTTCCTGGGAGTATAAGTAACCGGAATCTTAAATGACAGGCTGTTTGAACTCGACCAAATAATCAGGGAGTTCAGGCTAACGGTACAAGAGAGATGTTGAAGTTAAATAAAATCAGTATGTGGCTCTTGATAGCTTTTGGCATTGCCGTTATGGTTCTGAGCTTCGCTCACCAGCAGCAGGTTCAGGAGCGAAAAGCGACAAGCGAAGAGTTGCTTCATATTCAGGCAGTACTGGTAAAACCTGTTGTTGACCCGACCCCGGAGTTACGAACTGACTTGGCTAAGGCTCAAGCCGAGTTAGGCACAGCTAAGGATAAATTTGTTGACCTTGGTCAGAGTATCGCAATTAGCGATGGCCTATATCAGCTTGCCAGTTCGTGCAACCTAGCGGTGGTCGGGATGCAGATGTCCACCTCTAATAAGAGGGTAGACGATACCAATTATTTCGTGTTGAGGGTTGCAATTAACCTTGAAGGTAAGGTGGGTAATTTCCTTACCTTCATTGATAAATTAGGTAGGGATTATGCTACTGCTGAAATTGAGTCGGTAGATATCGTGCTAGCTGAATCTGAGGGTGAGGCAGACGCAGCTAATATTGATATCAATATTTACACGAGGTGATGCCAGAATGGCACGAAAAGTAGTTAGCCTGTGTGTTGAAGATACCAACATCAAAATGCTGGTAGTTAAAGGCAAACGAGTGAAGGCGTGGGCAAGTATGCCTCTAGAATCAGGACTGGTTAAGAACGCCGTCATCTTGGATAAGAATAGGCTGAGCGAAAAGATCAAAGAGTTTCTTGAGATCAACAATGTGGTTACCAAGCGTGTCGTCGTCTCTGTTAGTGGTATTCACTCCGTCTACCATCTGCTTAAGCTACCTCAACTATCCAAGACACTCTTAGATGAAGCTGTAAAGCGAGAGGCGAAAAGAATTATGCCGATACCGCTGGATGAGCTTTATTTATCGTGGCAAGCCTTCGCCGTTTCCGATGTGGAAACTTTGGTTTGTCTGCTTGGCTTACCACGGTCGACTATGGAATCCCTAATAGATACATTGCACCAAGCAGGACTCGTCCCTTACCTCATAGATATTAAGTCACTGGCTATAGCACGAGCTGTCGGGGAGAGGAATGCCATAGTTATCGACACAGAACCGGTCAGTTTTGACATCGTAGTTGTGATAGATGGTATCCCCCAATTGTTACGTAGCATGGCCTTTGGTGAAGACATCGTTTCTGCTGATAGGAAGATAGCTGTTATAAAGGAGGAACTGGATAGGACGGTCCGATTTTACAACTCTAGCCATGGCGAAGAGCCTATAACCGCAGATATGCCGCTATTCCTTGTTGGCGAACTGGGCGAAGTTACTGAGTTGCTGGCGCAAGCGGTGGTTTATCCGGTCAAAGTCGTGCCTGATCTGTTACCTTTCCCAGAGGGCTTTGATAGTGCCAAGTACTCAGTTAACCTTGGGCTTACCTTTAAGGAGGTAAAAGTTGACGGGCTTAGGTTGCGGTTAGATGTGAATGTGGCACCTAAGGTTCATATCGTGAAACGATTCTCGCTACGCCATGTCCTATCGTTGGCACTTCTTATTCTTGGCACTGCGTCAATTATTTTGCTCATAATACTTATCCAGCGGGCTAGTGCTGAGACTTCAGCATTAGCTTCTGAAGTCGAGCATGCTCAAGCCATCCTAGAAAAGCGGCAGTCAACTCTGGCTGATATTAATGCTAATGTGGCTGAGCTTAGGCCAAATCTTGAAAAGGTCGAGGCTGAGCGAGATCGTATACTCCAGATGCTGACTTACCTTGAGGGGCGCCAAGTGGAAACCAGCCAAGGTTTAACTGAGGCAGTAAGACTTCTGCCAAACGACGTCTACCTGACCCGGATTAATTATAGAGATGGACTGACTTTGGAGGGAGTTGCGCCGAAGTGGACAGCAGTTAGCAGCTATGCCGACAAACTAATTACCGCTCATAGCTTTTCTGAAGGTTTGGTTCTGGCATCCTCATTTGAGGTTAAGGATGAAGATAAGGTGGGTTTTTCCCTGCAATTGAAATAGTTTTGGGGTTTGAAGCTGGTGAAGGAAATTGAATTCTGGCTTAATTTAGCTAAGGACAGGAAAGCTTCAGATTTGCATCTGATAGTCTCGTCTGGCCCGCTACTTCGGATCGACGGTGATCTTCAAGTGGCGGAAGCAGCGCCACTCACTGCTGAGGACTTAAGCCAAGCTTTTTCTCAGATAACCACGCCCGAGCAGCAGGAGACCTTCAGGCGCCAGAAAGAGCTTGACTTTGCTGTGTCTCTACCTGGTATAGGGCGGATAAGATGCAACGCTTGCCTGCAGCAGAGGGCTATCAGTCTTAATTTCCGCTTGTTGCCCTCAACGATCCCGTCGATAGATGAGTTGGAATTGCCTCAGATATATAAAGAGCTAGTACTAAAGCCACGTGGCCTGATCATAGTCGCAGGTCCAACTGGTGCGGGCAAGACGACCACTTTGGCAGCAATGATCCAACATCTTAATACTATGGAACGTCGGTATGTCATTACCGTTGAGGACCCTATAGAGTATATACACCCCTGCATAAAATGTGCCGTTTCCCAGCGAGAGTTGGGAGATGACACCTTATCGTTTAGTGAGGCCTTGAAGTATGTGCTAAGACAAGATCCCAATGTGATTCTGGTCGGTGAGATGAGAGATGGTGAAACAGCAGCGGCAGTGCTAAGAATTGCTGAAACAGGTCACCTGGTTTTGTCCACTGGCCATGCTCCATCCGCTGCTCAGTGTGTAGATAGAATTGTCAACATGTTTCCGCCCCATGAGCAGCATTTAGCACAAGAAAGGCTGGCTTCAGTCATGCTCGGCATACTTTGCCAGATTCTGGTTCCCAAGATAGACTCAGGCAGGATAGCCGCCGTTGAAATTATGCTAAATGCCCCAGCGATAGCAAATCAGATTCGAGAGGGGAAAACCTATCTGCTGCCCAATACTATTCGCACCCATAGCCAGCTCGGTATGCAAACTTTGGATGAAGCACTGGTTAACCTCTATATCAGCGGGAAGATTAGTTGGGAGACAGTCTTGCAATATTGCCAGGACACCGAAGAAGTACGGCAACGTGTTGGCAAAATGGATAATATTAGCCGTCAGTAGTTCTACTTCCCATATTTATACGAGAATTCGGACGGTGTTGAAGTGAAGCGTAAAGAAGCACGTAAGAGAGCGGAGAAGATCAAGGAAGAAGCGAGGAAGGAGGCCCAACGGCAATTGGCCGCGATTAATGCCCAAGCGAAGAAGAGAGCCCGGGAAGCTGTCAAGGAAATGAGAAAGCAAGCGAATGAGAATGCCGCGAGGGAGACAGCTGCAACCATTGATGAAGCAAGGAAGGCAGCCGAGCAAGAGTTAGCTGCAAGCATCGCTGAAGCGGCAAAAAAGGCTGAACAGATTGTCAATGAAGCAAAGTACAAGGCAGAAGCATCTAGGAGCATGAAGAAGCTTGTTGAGAGGCAGCGCAAAGAAGCACGTAAGAGAGCGGAGAAGATCAAGGAAGAAGCAAGGAAGGAGGCTCAGCGGCAATCTGCTAAGATTGAGGCCCAAGCGAAGAAGAGAGCCCGGGAAGCTGTCAAGGAAATGAGAAAGCAAGCGAAGGAGAATGCCGCGAAGGAGGCAGCTGCAATCATTGATGAAGCAAGGAAGGGAGCTGCGCAAGAGTTAGCTGCAAGCATCACTGAAGCGGCAAAAAAGGCTGAGCAGACTGTCAATGAAGCAAAGTACAAGGCAGAAGCATCTGGGCAAGAGAAGAAGCTTGTTGAGAGGCAGCGCAAAGAAGCACTCAGAAAGGCAGAGAAGATCAAGGAAGAAGTGAGGAAGGAGGCTCAGCGGCAATCTGCTAAGATTGAGGCTCAAGCGAAGAGGAGAGCTCAGGAAGCAAGCGAAGTTACTGATGCAACAGTGATGTTAGGGGCAGGAGATGAGCTTATTGAGGGGAGGATGGAGTTAAAAATCGAATCACCGATAGATTTCGCACAAATAGCGAATTTCCAAGAGTATCTTTGCCAAGTCCCTAACCTACGTGTTCTATCGGTCGGAGGCTCTACAGCCGAAGTTAGCAAGGTAATTATTTTCTTGGAGAAGCCTATGGCTCTAATTAGCATTCTCAGACAAATGCCCCCTGTACAGCTCGCATTCAAGAAGAAAGACAAAATTCAAGTTACCCTGAAACCCCAGTGACACGGGCATAAGAAACTATGAGACTGGGCATGAAATAGGAGAGTTACTTAAGAAATACTGAGGCGGGATGGTGGTGATGATTAAGGTTATGCCGAGCAATATTGTTTATTATTTGCTTTCAAGGGGTTGGGATGGGCATTGAAGATGTAGTCCGATGCGTCAGAGAGGACTACTTAAGGGTGAATAAGGTATTCAGGATAGGGAGAGGTTAAGGGAAATATGTGGGCTCGAGCGCTGCGCCTAGTGGGGATAGTTTTAGCGTCGGTGTTCCTTGGGTACCTGATAGGTAGTAATCAGGGTCTGGGGATATTGACATCCTCGCCGCAAGCAAGCCCTTTCGTGGTATCCGGTCTCTCCATTCAGCCGGAAGTGATTCGGCCCAACGAGACAGTAACTATTACCGTCTCAGTAACCAACACTCACAATACATGGGGAATCTATAGTTTAGTTCTACAAATAGATGGGGTGAGGGAAGTAGAGGGGCAAGCAACCGTGGACGCTGGCGGTACCGAGCATGTCAGTTTTACCGTCCAACGAGAGAAGCCCGGCCGCTATAAGGTGTTCGTTAACGGCCTGAGAGGCAGCTTTAAGGTGGCTGCGCCAACTTACTGAGGGTGCATGAAAGACTGGGAAAAGGAATGTCAGATTTGGCAGAGAGGAGATAGTTGCGGGAGATGCGACAAAGGCTAGAGGCTAAAGGTACTAGCGTATGCGAGTTGGCAGTTACCTGCCCCTACTACGTACGGCTGTTCGATATGCCAGATGAGTACCGGCAGCAGTGCTGCCGCGGCGAGTTCCAACAGTGTGGCAGGTATCTGGTATATGTAGCTGTAGAGAGTGAGCGACAGACACGTTTTGGAGGGAGGTCTCAACAAAATGAAGGCTGAGGAGTGTCCCAAGGTGGATGAATGTTACAAAGTGAATATGGTCCTGGACAAGGATATGGAGGACTTTCAATACGCCCAGTGTATCCGTGAGGTATGTGCTCGGTGCCCGGGACCAACAGCAAACCGTGAGGACAGAAACGATAGTAGCAAGCGGCGAATGACCTGGGAAGATATGAAAACCAATAGAGAGGGCAAGGGTGACAAACCACGGGCAAGCGGTAGTGGTCGGAGGCCAAACACGGCCAATGAGCCGGTGATGAGACTTCAGACAAGGGTTTTCAATCTGTATCAGGAGCGCTACGGCAATCTTACCGAGTTGGCCAGGGGGATGGGTATATCGGTAAGCCAGATTTACCGAGTGCGAAAGGGAAAGCGCCCTATTAACGAAAAATTTATTACTGGAACGATAAAGGCTTTTCCTGGATACAAACTTGATGACTTGTTCTGTGCTGTTATGGATGAAAAACGCGATGTCGAGCAATAGTGGTGACTTGGGGAAAATACTCAAACAACGAAGGCTGATGATTCCAAAGACGCTTCAGGAGTTGGCAGTAGCAGCCAATGTCTCGGCGTCACATCTTGGCCGCATTGAAAGGGGAGAACGCTTCCCTTCAGCTCGCATCCTGAGGAGGCTTGCCGAGCCTCTGCACATGGAGGAAGCTGAACTGATGTCTCTCGCTGGGTACCTATCTCCTAAGCCGAGGGCTGCTCCTCAAAATATTGGTCGCATCGAGCTAGATCCGTATGTGGAAATGGTGCTTTCGCAGGAGCCGGTAGAGGTGCAGCGTGTCGTAGTTGCGATCCTGACAATACTGAAGGGGATGGCTAGAGGCCTTCGGTCGTCTGATGGGAACTCAGAAGAAAAAACGTGAGCGTCTTGAAAAATATTTAATTGGCATACGGGGATGTAAAGAAAATGGCAAGAAAGGCACGAGTAAAGAACTGGCTCAGCGTGGGCAAGATCGGCGAGTATTGCTTGGTGAGCACAGCTACAGTACGAAGATGGATTAAAACTAGCGAGCTATCGGCGATCAGACTGCCCAGCGGCCATTATCGAGTCAGTATTGCTGACTTCAGGGACTTTCTGAAAAAGCATGATATGCCAATCAAGGCGGAGCTATATGAGGTGTCTGAACCAGAGAAAGAGAAGGATGAACGCTCGACAGAATAGCGACAGGGAAGAGTCTGAAGTTCTTATGAGTCAGGGAAAGACTAATGGCTTTTCCGTGCAGTTAAGTGAGGGTCGCGATATCACCTTGCTCAAACAGGGTAGATCAGTTGCCTGGTTTTCTGCCGCTGTTTCAGCGGAGATGGTGAAGGCCATAGCAAGCCTTATAGCAAGCTGCGAGAAAGCTAGCCAACAATAAAACAGCGAGGGTTGCGTAATTGCCAATAAGCAGACGGAGGAAAGAGGTGACTTCTATCTTCCTAGCAGATGACCATGAAATTAACAGAAGGCTCATAAAGAGGCTGCTAAAGGAAGAAACGGATTTATGCATTGTGGGAGAAGCAGCTAACGGTCTTGATGTGGTGCAGATGGTTGCCGACCTGAAGCCGGATATCTTAATAACTGACTTGAGCATGCCAGGTCTGGATGGCATCGAAGTTACTCGACAGGTGCGGGAACTCTTGCCACAGACCAGGGTGATTGTCCTTTCTATGTGGGAGCCGGGGAGGTATGCTGAAGCGGCGAAGAAAGCTGGAGCCGTTGCCTACATAGTCAAGGATTCAGCAATTAACAGTCTTGTGCCTACTATACGAGCGGCAATAGACCATCAGGCAAGTGGCAGCCTTTGATTTCTGGGCTTAACAGTAGCAATACACCCGCTCGATGCTGCGATTGAATGACATCAGAACAGGTGACTTTGAATGAAGGAGATTCTACTAGTCGAATCAAACCCAGTGCTCCTAACCGCCAGACTACGCACACTGGAGGCTGAGGGGTATCGTGCCAGTGGTGCTATCGATAGTGATGCTCTGAAAGCAACTAGATGGGGGCCTTTTGACCTTCTCATTGTGGATATGGACGTAATCGAAGCACTTGAATCAATCTCCTCGGCCACAGTACCCGTACTGCTGATGGTCACCGGGGACACTCTTGCCTTGATTGCCCGCAGCTTGCCTATGGGGTTATGGGCTTTTCTGGTCAAGCCATTTATCGCCCGGGAATTCAAAGCGGCAGTATCTGGAGCCCTTGATAGGGGCGAAACGATAAAAGCGGGCATACAGACCAAAATAGCCCCACTGCTAAACTATGCTGACCTGCCACTGCGAACAGAAGCCGAGCTAGACAAGTTCTTCCGGGAGATTTTGGAAATGGTGGCTGCCGAAACTGAAGCTGATAGAGTCTCAATACTGGTGCCAGATGAAGAAACAGGTGAGCTGATAGTCAGAGTTAGAGCGGGACTGGATATTGGAGGAGAAAAAGCGGATGAGAAAATCGGCCGATGGGTAATGACGTCATTGGCTCCCATAGTAATGAACAATGGGAACATCGCCGTTGCCCCTGCTATTAGAGAGCTTGCGAGCGACATAGGCGCTTCCAGCATTCTTGCAGTACCCCTCACTGCTGGGGATAAGGTAGTTGGCATCATAAACACCATTAAAGTAGACAGAGGGAGATTTACCCAGGGGAGTTTTGAGTTTCTGTCTATTCTCTCGCGGCAGGCGGCACCTCTTATTCAGAACGGTCATCTGCTGAGAAACTACGAGAGGCAATTAAAACAACTGGAAAGAATGCTTATGAAGGCTTTCCTTTCTCAGCAGGAGAAAAGCTGAGAGGGGTCGCACCTGATTACCAGTCAGGTGCGGCTCGTCCGTTTTTGCCTGGTAATGGTTGAAGTTTTGTACCATATTCAGTATAATCTTGATGTGATGAGCAAAAGTGGGGAGGAGTTGTTACAATGACCACTCGCATCGTTACAGTTAGCGAACTCAAGGTCAAACTGGGTACCCTGATGGCTGAGCTTGAGGAGCAGGGGATGCCTTTGTATGTGACCCAGCATGGGAAGCCAAAGGCCGTGCTCGCACGGTATGATGAATACGAAGCCCTGCTCCGGAAGATCGAGGATTTGGAAGATTTGCTGGCCATGAAGGAATCCCTCTCAGCACCGGACGAGGAAGCTGTCAGTTTAGAGGACTATGAGCGTCAACGAGCAGCCCGTGTTCGAGGTTAGGCTCCGCAGCAGGAGGGTGCAACGGGAACTCGACGGACTGCAAGAAGTTGACCATGAGCGTGTCGTAGTCAAGCTCAGAGCGCTGGCGAATAACCCCCGGCCTCAAGGATGTGAGAAGCTGTATGACGCCATATATCGGATTAGAGTTGGGAGCTTCCGTATAATCTATCTTATTGATGAGGGGAACAGGCGTATTGAAGTCGGAGGAATTCGCCGGAGGGGCGAGAGAACTTACAGGGGAATCGAAGACCTTTTCAGATAGGATACAACAGGATGGAAGGCTGGAATGTGGCTGGTTGTAGACAAAAATAGAGGGCCAGGGTTAAATCACCCTGGCCCTCGTAAGTTTTTGGTAGAGTGCTAGAACTCAAACAACGCTGGCTTCTCCGCCTGTCTTCTGGCTGCTTCCTCTTCCCTTTCCTGCCGCCTCTCGGTGCGCTCCCTGTCTTGCCTTACCTTTATCCTCTTCTCGTATAGCCAATTCTTGAAGCGCTTTAGTTCAGCCATCTGGTAGTCGCTCAGGGACTCCACGGCGATATCGGACGGCATTTCACCCTTACCCCATTTCCGGTATGTCTGGGTAGCGATGTAGAGGTATATCTGAGTCCAATCGCTGTCCACCGGCTGAGTCAGGGTAACAGTCATCAGGTAAGCACAGGCTTCAGCGTCGGTTCCAGTCATCTCCTCTCCCTTTAGCGCCCTCATGTTCATCTCAAGTCTCTCCAGGATGATGGCATTCTTCAGCCACTCAGGAAGGGAATCT
>Ga0172363_10002479_pt1 | contig 14907 bp, 22 predicted proteins | sample LakKivs2_kivu2a2_FD_114541 | JGI IMG/M metagenome (GOLD analysis project Ga0172363, IMG submission 114541) | Sediment microbial communities from Lake Kivu, Rwanda - Sediment s2_kivu2a2 | ecosystem: Environmental > Aquatic > Freshwater > Lake > Sediment | place: Rwanda: Western Province, Lake... | reverse complement strand
GATAAAACAGCATATCTCTGGTTGGCAAGAGCGTAATCAGGCATACCAGTCGGCTCGTCTCAAACTCTTACCTGTTCAGGATAACATCAGGCGTATTTTGCTCGGGCTACCACCACAGAAGCTAATAGAGCCTGATGTGCTACCCTTACAGTTACCACCTGCGTAGGCTCTGACCAAGTAGGGGCTTTACCCCCATTTTAGGGGGTGCTAGACTCAAAATCACTGGTTGCCTTTGAGGTTTTTGACTGCGCACGTGTGAAGAGTATAATATATTATGTAGTCCGGATAATAAGCCAGCCTATTATGGCCACTAGACTTATCCCTGATACTAGTACTGCTCCAGAACAGATGTCTTTTATTGCTTTAACTTTACTATTATACTCAGGTGATATGATGTTGCATAACTTCTCAATAGCTGTATTTAGCATTTCACTTACTAGTAAGGTGGTGCTGATAGTTAATATAATCCAGTAGTGTAGCCAGGTTGCTTTACAGACTATGGCTGTGGTAACTGCCCCTATTATTAGCAAAGCAAAAGGGTATCCCTCAGCTAGCCATAGTTTAATGCCTCTGATACTGTGCCTCAGTCTGTCAAACCAGCTACTAATGTACTTAATCACTAAACCTCTTCCTTAGTAAAAACCACCCTATCTTTAACCCGTCTATGAGTCTTAACTTGGCTTTGCTACCTTCAAGCCGGGGTCTGTATTCTATCGGCACCTGCGCTAACCTTAATTTGTTCTTTACTGTGTTGATGAATAGGTCTGCTTCAAGTGTAAATCCGTTGCTCGTTAACTTGAATTTGCTGAGGGCACTGCGTCTGAACCCCCACATACCACTACATAGGTCTTTTATCTTCTTTTGGTATAGGATGCTTGCTATGAGTGATAGCCCCTTGTTGCCCATCCTGTTTGCTAAAGGCATTGAGCCTGCCTCAAGTTTTTGCCTATAACCCACTACTACATCACTTTTTTGGAGGGCAACTATTATATCCTTTATGTATTTGGCGGGGTAAGTGTAGTCTCCATCTAACATAATAAAAAGTTGGCTAGCCTGGTATGTTATAAGGATGTTGGGAAGAGTAGTACGTAAGGCTTTCCCTTTGCCTCCTCTAGGAGCATATATTACTCTGGCTCCCTTTTCCCAGGCTGTGGTTGCTGTCTTATCTGTGCTGTAACTGTCAATGATTAGTAGCTTATTGCTAGGTGTGTACTCTTGTATTTCATCTATTACTTTGCCAATAGCTTGTTCCTCATTTAGTGTCGGAATCAGTATAAGTGTGTTGCTGCTGTTCATTTTGTGCCTCTTCCTAACTGTGAGCTTGAATACAGTTTGTTGTATCCACCTATACCAAATATTACCTTGATGCCTAGCTGGTCACATATTTCCTTCTCTGGTAGGTTGTTGTAGTCCCACGTGTTTCCTCCTTTGGCAAAGATGTCTGGCTTGTATTTTCTTAATGACTCACAACTTGTAATGTCTTTATCTACATTTTCTACAACTTCACCTCTGCCTTTTAATCCCCACTCTATTACCTGCTTGCGGACTTCATAAGGGATGGGTGCTCTATTTTTTACTCCTCCAACTAATCTGTCCTTTTCAATGAGCTGGTCGTCTCTGGTTAATATGACTATTAACTTGCCTCCTAGCCTTGATGCTTCTTCAATGTAGGCAATGTGACCGGGGTGTATTGGGTCAAACCCGCCTGATACTGCAACTACCTTGTTCCGACTAGCATTGTCATTGTTGTCTTTGTTCGCTAGTAGCAGGTTTAGCTTGTCCTCTAAGTGTGACATCTGGCTGCTTCTAAAACTCCATAGTGAGGGAATTATAAATTTGTATACTAGTAGTAATATTGGCAAGGTGCTGATTAGTATTATTACTACAAATATCCATAACCGCATCCAGGGGAATAAGCTTAACAAGTAATCCTTTACCGATGCATATAGTAATATAGTTATTGTTATTCCACTGTATATGCTCATTAAAGGCAATGTGCTATACAGCGAGTCAATCAAGGCTCCTAAATATGGGACCCTTCTTTGCTTAAATATGTTTCTTTTCCGCATATAAATATCCCTTTCTTTGATGTACTGTAAATCCTTTGTTTTCTAATAGGTTTGCTACGTAGGGAAGTTCAGGTTTTCCATTAGGTTGTTTATGGTAAGCAGCTATTGCCAGTTTGACTTCAGGTCTCTTTAGCGTCTCCTCTGCTCCTTCCAATGCCAACAGATTGGCTCCTTCTATGTCCATTTTAATCAGGTTGACTTTTGGTAGTTTTAGCTCATTGACCAATTCGTCAATGGTGGTAGATTCAACTTCAATACTTTTGTTATGATAGAATACCAGTGAATGGCAGGCTGAGCCGCTAGATAGATATAGTTTTTCCTTTCCTGGTTTATTTGATATAGTCTTGTTGATATATGTAATATTGCCATACTTTGCACAATTATCTTGGCAGTATTTCATGTTTCTATTATCAGGTTCTATCGCAATTACCATTCCACTTTCTCCGACTGCTGTCGCAGCAACAAGGGTATATGTGCCAATGTAGGCTCCTATATCTAGGACTACATCACCCTTATTGATAGGGTAGTACCTATATACCTTGTCTTCAAAGGTTTCTTTTATGACTATGCCAGCATCCCTAGGTATCTTGATATGGTTACCTTTGTACCAGTAACCAAACTCCCAGTCAGGTAAAAACTCCAGCCCTTTAGGATAGCCATTACACAGGATTGCTGAGTAAATCCAGTATGACCACCTGTATTTGCCTGCCTGTGATAGTATTGTTATGCTTAAATCTTCCCTGATATGTTCTGGTATCCTCTCTCTAATAAAGTTTGGTAGCATTTACTTATGTCCCCCTTTTAAGGAATAACCAGGAGCCTAGTCCTTGATATAGCCTCTTATCATTTATCAAGTCCTTTATGTATCCCGTGATGCTGGGTCTGCCTTTGATTATTGAATACTCCAGTTTGAAGTTGTGTTGGGCTAGTATTTCATACAGGTCTCTTAGTGAGCCACCATACTGTTCAATAAGTTCCTTGTGCGTCTCAATAAATAGCCATAAGCTGTTTTTTCTGAGTGTCTCCTCCATTCCTTTTAATATATTAAGTTCATATCCTTCTACATCCATCCTGACTATATCTACTCTTTTACCTCCTATGAACTCGTCAAGTGTTGTTATTGGAACAGTGATGTTGTTCTTGCTGTCTCCTATAGCTACTCTGTGCCAGTTAGGTACAGGAGACAAACTGAACTTTACCTCGCCTTTCTTATCTCCTACTGCTAGGTTATGTGTTGTAATGTTGGTATAGTTATTGAGGTTTATGTTTTCTACCAATCTTGCATAATTACCTGGGGCTGGCTCGATAGCATATACTTGCTTACATACCTTTGCTTCCTGTAGTGCGTAATAGCCGATGTTTGCCCCAATATCCACTACTGCCATGTCCCCTGTTAATATCTTGCTAAAGTACTGTGTGGCAGTTACTTCTCTTATGCCGCATAGGAATAGGTCACTATGTACTCCGCTATGGCTTATGTCTAGCTTCATTTTGGAACCCAGTACATTCTTATATACTGTGGTGTGTCCAGTTAGTCGGTGTGACCAGTATACTAGAAATAGATAAAGCCCACCATGCAAGTTCAGCCTTTTTAGTATTTCTCTTATTAATGTTGTTGGGCTGTCTTCAATCGCTATACTAATTGCCTGCTGTATTATATTCATATAATACGGCATCTCCTTTTCTATACGCTATTGTGCTCGCCTTTATAGTCTCATCTAAATTAACTTTCTCAAATGTTACACTAACTCTCATTCCTGTTTTTTCTCCGCTGATTTTGTACCAGTCAGGCTTGAATGTTACTGTTTCAGTTTGTATGTTTCTTTCTCTTAGGAATATATAGCACTTTTCAGGCAAACTGCTGGTATCATATGGTATAAGTGCAAAGCCACTTGCTATTGCTTTTATATCTATTCCTTTGCATTGTATGTGAGTCCATTTACTACTACTCATCTTCTCTGAAAACAACAATTCTCCGTTTATATCAACAAATATTGGTTCACAATTATTATCTACTGCCCAGTCTCTGACATCAATATCATTGTCAGAAAATACTGCAGCTACATCTACCCTCTTGTGGCTTAATGCTATTGAATAAGGAACATCAGCTGTTGTAATGTCTTCACATTTCATTCCTTCAAATAGTACTCCTGCATTTATCAGAAAGTATGGAATCAGAATACATATAGCAAGCCACCTGTGGTTCCTGAAAATTACTAGCCCGCCTAAAATAACTGCAGGAGAAAGAAACAACATTATTGTATGGTATACCCTTGTAGTTCCAATAACAGTGATAGACATTGGCACGAATACGGCAATTGCTGCTAGTATTATTCCTGCTAACATAAGCCCCATAAATTCTGGTGTATATTTCCGCCAGTTTCTGGCTACTACAATACAGCCTATTGCTAATAGTATTTGTGTGGAGTATTGAAATACTCTAAATATCTTTCCTGCTACAGAAGCGCCTATAAAGTCAAACCCAAGTGCAGTTTGTATCAGTGGGGTTGCACTGTCTGTAAATGCTACCTCTCTCCCAGCTTCAGCAGCTTGGTGTCTTATTATATCTATAGTGTTTCCATCTCCTAGTCTTAGACTGCTCCTGATGACATCTATTATGCTTGATAGGTTAACCCCGGATGAAGTTAATCCATACCATAACCCACTAGCAATAATAGTCACGACCAATGATATAATGAGCCACTTAGTGGGGAACCTTCTATTCTTGAACCACACCGCAAATACAGTACAGGTGCCCAAATAAGCTAATATTGTAGGGGAAGCTACATAGTGGAACATTGTGCCTAGTGCTGTACTGACGCATACTAATGGAATTCTCATCCTCAAATTACTAACGGTAATGAGGTAAACACAGGCAATAAGCATTAGCTCTGCTAACATTTGTCTTGGGACGCCTATCATCTCTATCATCCATACAGGTAGGGACATAAAAAGGAATACTCCTAGAAATGCGGTCTTCCCCCCAAACTGGCTTTTGAATATTAGATATAGTAAAGGTACACTGCAGGCGAAGGCAAGCGGGAAGATTATTTTATATGTCCACACCATGTCTATTCCAAGCCAGTGCTGCAGGGCAGGGGCTATAATTACCGAGCCAATGCAACTGTTATAACTGTGTGGAATGGAAATATTCCAACCATTGAGTGCTTGTAATGAGTAATAGTACTCGCTATGTATATCAGTACCAACTAACCCATTTGACATTAATGTGGTTTGAAATAATAATGCTGTTCCTATGACAAGTGTAGCGTATGGGTAGTGACTTTCCTTTATTCTATCAAAGGTAACTAGCCCTACATAGGTACATATCAATGCTAGCATGCTGTATAGGGCATAATTGTTTTGTAATCTGGCTCCAACTATGCTGAGTAATAGTATGGTTGTGAGTAATGTGATGCTAATCCTTTTCAAAGTGTCTTTCTCCAGTGTATCTTGGTGGCTTTGTAGCCTCTTCGTTTGAGTAGCCTGGTGTTCTTATCATTGCTGGCTTCTGGGGTATTATAGTTTTGGCTCCAATTGCTCCTTCCTTAATCCGTTTTACCAAGCTCATTTAGTAGCTCCTTGGTAATATTGTTGAAGTCTAGATTTTCTCTTGCCCACCTGTAGCCTGCCTGCCCCATTGCTTGATTCTCTTCCTTATTAAGTAGCAGTCTGATTAACGCTTCAGCCAGTGCTGTAGAGTTGTTGTAATTGACAACTATTCCATTTATATTATTATGTACTGTCTCTGGGTTGGCAGTATTGTTGAACACTACCATAGGCTTTTCAAAAGCAAATGCCTCACATCTCATAAATCCTTCCCAGAGTGAGGGAGAGCAGTAAACTGAGCAGTCTGCATAATACTGAGGTAGCTCCTTCCAGCTTACAGCTCCAGTCCAGTTAACCTTAATATTTAACTTTGATGCTAATTGCTTTAATTTTTTGCTATACTCTGGGAAGGTGTGGCTACCTATTATGGTCAAGGATGCCTCTGGTATTGTATTTTGTACTGTCTTGAAGGCTGACAGCAGGGTATGTATGTTCTTATGTGGGGATATTCTGCCAACATAAACTATATTATTAGTATCACTTGCTTTGTATTTGTTCTTGTCCAGTAGTTCAAAGTCAAGTCCGTCAATACAGAGGCATTTGGCATCTACATTAAAATTGTCTTTGACATAATCCTGCATAAACTTGCTACTTACTAAGACTTTGTCTGCTCTTCTGCAGGCTAAGCGGCTTGCTTGTTTTGATAATCTTGTATACAATCTTTCTTGCCATGTTAACCATACTCCCTCTGGGATTCCCCATTCTATAATGATAACTTTAGTTCTTAACTTCTTGGGTAGTATTGGTATTAAGTTAGCTGGATAAAGCTGTGCAATAACCACATCAAATTGTTCTAACTCCCTTCTTATCTTCCTCCAGGGTATAAACACAGGGGCTAGTACGCCACTGCCTATTCTGGTCTTGCCGAAGGGAATGTCTATAATGTTGATTTTATATGGGTCAATAGGTAATTTGTAATATGACCTAAATGTAAAGATTTCTATATGGTGCTCCAATGACATTCTTTTGGCGTACTGGTATATCAGTGAGTCAATTCCGCTACCAATAATAAAGCTATGATGTAGAAATGCTATTTTCACGAATTACCTCGCATATGTACTCTATTTCATTGTTGGTAAGTTTGGGACTACTAGGAAGGCTTACACCGGTAAGTGATAGTCTATTGGCAGTAGGATACTCTTTTTGTTGTTTGTAAGGTGGGAATAGGGTTACTGGGTAGAATATTGGTCTTGTTTCTATTCCTTCCTTTTTCAGTGCACTTGCTATTTTCTCTTTGTGTTTAGTCAGTATCGTGTATATCCACATAACAGGCTCTGCCCAGTCTTCATTGGGTGGCAGTGTAATATCTGTGCCCTTTAGCCTATTATTGTATTTCATTGCTATTTTAGCTCGCTTAATGAGTAGTTCGTCAGCTTTATGCAGTTGTCCTAGCCCCACTGCTGCTTGTAGATTAGTCATTCTGTAGTTATAGCCTATAACATTGTGCCAGTAGCGTCTTGCTGGGTTCATCCCGTGGTCTCTCAATATTCTCATCTTGCTTGCTAGTTCTTTGTCATTAGTCAGACATATTCCACCTTCACCAGTAGTAATAATCTTATTGGCAAAGAAAGAGAAGCAGTTTATATCCCCAAATGAGCCAACTTTCTTACCCTTATATTTTGCTCCTTGTGCTTCAGCTACATCTTCTATGATATAAAGGTTATGCTTTTCGGCCAGTGACATGATTGCGTCCATATAGCAGGGGTGTCCGTATAAATGGACTGGTATTATTGCTTTTGTCCTTTGTGTTATGGCTTCCTCAATTTGTGCTGTGTCAATACACCAATTATCTATTGTGGCATCTACAAATATAGGGGTTGCTCCTGTATATCTTACAACATTGGCTGTAGCTACAAAGGTTAACACTGGCACTATAACTTCGTCACCTTTGCTAATACCTAATGCTACTAAGGCAAGGTGTAAAGCTGATGTTCCGCTCGTTGTGGCAACTCCATGTCTCATACCTATATAGCTGGCAAACTCTTGTTCAAACTGTGTAACGAATTTCCCTTGAGAACTAATCCAGCCTGTTTTTATGCATTCTACGACATTATGTAGTTCTTCATCCCCGAGTATGGGTTCACATATAGGTATCATTTATTAATCTCCAAATCATAATCAACCATAATTTTAACCAATTCCTTGAACTCTGTTTTGGCTACCCAGCCTAGCTTCTCTCTTGCCTTGTTAGCATCGGCTATGAGTATGTTTACCTCACTTGGTCGCATATCTGTTGGAGTATTGGATATTACATATTTCTTCCAGTCAAGTCCTACATAGGAGAACGCTTCCTTAACAAAATCCAGTACAGAATGTGTCTTCCCTGTTCCAATAACATAATCATCAGGCGTTGGTTGCTGCATCATTAGCCACATAGCTTTTACATAATCGGGTGAGTACCCCCAATCACGCTGTGCTGACATATTGCCTAACATAAGTTTGTCTTGCTTGCCTAACTTAATTAAGGCAGTAGCGTTGCTAATCTTGCGGGTAACAAACTTTAACCCACGCCTTTCACTTTCATGGTTGAACAGGATTCCACAGCAGATAAACAGGTTGTAAGACTCCCTGTAATTTACTGCTATATTATGGGCATAGATTTTAGCGGCACCATAAGGACTCTTAGCTTTGAATGGTGTCTCCTCATTTTGTGGCGGAGGGGCATCCCCAAACATTTCACTTGAGGAGGCTTGGTATACCTTGCTGTGTGGCGAGAAGTATCTTACTGCTTCTAGTAGCCTAGTTGCACCAAGACCTGTAATATCACCTGTATACTCAGGTATATCAAAGCTAACTCTGACATCACTCTGTCCAGCAAGGTTGTATATCTCGTCTGGCTTTACTTCATTCAATATTGTGCAAAGGTGATTCTCGTTAGCCATATCGCCATAATGGATATGCACTTTGCCTAGTAGATGATTAATATTTGTGGTAGGATTGACATTGCGTCTGAGCAATCCGTGAACTTCATATCCTTTGTCTAATAGCAGTTCAGTTAGAAATGAGCCGTCCTGTCCATCAATTCCAGTTATAAATACTTTAGTCATTACAAATCTCCTTATACAGTTCTATGTACTTACTAACACAGTCAGCCCAGCTATGAGATTGAGCGAAGTTCAAGTTGTCATTGTAATTTACTTTGTTGATGAGTTTGCCTATTTCATTGTAATTGTCAAATAGTGAGGTGAGGTTGTCAGCAATGATACACCTCTCTTTTATTTCATCAGGTATAATAGAATCATCTAAAATTACTACAGGTTTATTACAAGCCATTGCTTCAACTGCTGGTAATCCGTAACCTTCTATTGCAGTAGGAAATGCAAATAGGTTTAGGCTATTGTAGAAGTCTGCTAGTTTATCTTCTGGGACTAATCCTAGAAAGTGTATTCTTTTATCGCTGTCAGCCATAGATTCCAAGATTTTTCTATCCGTTCCTTCTCCTGCAATTAGTAAGTCAGCATCAATTCTACTCGCTTTGAATTGCTTAATCAGGAGGTCTATGCGTTTTCTTTTGTCAAGCTGGCTCAAGGTTCCTATAGTGAATCTGTTTCTATTGCAAGGTTTTGGTTTCAAGTTGCTTGATATTCCCAGTCGTATTACCTTTAACTTGTTTCTATCTGGGTTGATATGCTCTATAACATCCTGCTTTGTCTTTTCACTTATACATACTAAGTATCTACACCTTGCTGCTATTTGCGAGCCTAGTTCAAAGTATCTTTTACCAATTGCTAGCTTCCATCTGCTATGTCCCATTCCTGCACCTGCTCTGTCGGGATTAGTAGTGGTAAACAAGTCTAAGTAGGTAGCAATGCTTTTATCTCTTGGCAGCCACATTGCTTCCATTGTTGCTAAAGCGTGGTACACATCAATATTATTTCTCGGGAGGGTAAATATAGGTTTAATAGCAGTATGTAAGGCATAGGAGTAGAGGCTTTTGCCGTTAGTAGCATATTTTGTTACACTGTGTCCTTGCTTTACTAATTCCTTGCTTACCTCTGTGGCAATGCGAGTTATTCCAGTCCCTCTAAAGTCAAAGAACCTGTTAAGCAGACAGATGTTCACACTTTCACCTCTTTATATATAAGGTCTGTTTTAATATTAGATGTTGTGCTAGCACCAACTAGGCACCACCACAAGGCACCAAACTGTGTCCAAATGTAGTGGTCAAATATGCACATGGCTATTACTGCTATCCAGGTGTACTTCCATTTTGTTCTAACTACACAGTAAATAGTAACAAGTAGCCAAGCTATACCTGCTAATATTCCTACTTGGTGAATAATAATTAGGGGCAGGTTGTGCACTGTTCCTCCACCAGTCGTGCTTAATGAGAAGCCGTGTCCGAATATTCTTATGTTCTGCAGTGATTCAATCCACATATTCCATCTGTTTGTTGTTAGGGCAGCTATTGACTGTTCATTTATAGCTTCTTTACCACTTAGAATGCTAGTCAGGGCTTCTAAATTATTATTACCTTGAAACAGAGGAATCAGGTAGCCTAGTGCAAGCCATAGGATAGCCAGAGAAGCGATAGAGCCAACTGTAATGTAAAACTTTTTGCTAAAGTCTCTGCGTATTAGAACTGCAATTCCAACTACTGCAATGATGAATATTCCTTCCATTGAGCCAATAAAGAATACGCCTATAAGTGCTGTTAGCATAATAAGCCATTGCCATTTACCTCTATTGACAATAGCACCAAATATCAGGAATCCTGCTGAAGCACAATAATTGGTAATCATTCCACCATTGGGATTGCCTGGGCTAATGGTACCGCTGACAATTACTGCAATTGCTCCAATTATTACAAACGGTATTAACATCCAGAATATGCCAGCACCTAATCTATGAGTAACTAAGTAAGAAGAGAACAGGATTACTCCCATAAATAAAGGTGAAATTCTATCAAATAGCGCTGTGCCGTTAATAAACCCTGATATTCCAATAGATGCTGATATAATAATGAGGGGTACGTAGATTTTCTTTTCTCCTAGTTCTATCTTGTGCCAGTTGTTCAGGAGGAAGGAGAGAACACCCATTATCCATATAACGGCACCAATAGCAGGTAAGAATAGCGTAGCCTGTCCTTCTACTGCTGTTATGTCAGTTAACCACTTGTTATGTATTGGGAATAGGGCAAGTCCAGTCCCGATAACAAGTGCCCACTTTTGGTCTGAGGTTAGGCTTTTAGCTCTTTGTTTTATCTGTTCTAGCAATTATCAGCTTCTCCAATGCTTCTGTAAAGTTCGGTATCCCTTCCCTGAGCATGTCCACCACACCATCGTTGCCCAGTATAGTTACCCTACCCTTGTTGTCTTGGTAGTTATAGTTGAACCTTACATCAATGTGTGGTGTATCGCCCCATACCCAAGCCCAAGCATCGTTAGCAGGCATATCCCAACTTATCTCCATGTCAGGATAGACCTCGTAATATTCAGTCAATACCCTGCTGGGGAAGTCCTCGCCTTGTATCGGGTGCTTGGCTGCCCTAGTAAAAGCACCTTTGGTATACTTTTTAGTTGCCCTGATAGTGTCCTCTACAGCCCTGACTTCTAGTATACAACCAGAATATTCTTGTCTCATTTCTTGTCCTCCTAGAATTGTCTATAATGTTTGCCAGAGACCCTTGGAGATGTGTATATTTCCACGATATTCCAACTCAGCTTAGGTCTGACTAACCGTACTTTGTATCCTTGTTTATGTAAACTGGCGACAGTATCGCGGACAGTAGCAGTAGTCCTACCAGCATATCGTAGAAAATGGTCGCTGTGAAACCAGTAACGACTGCCTTGGAATAGTATGGATTGTTTTCCCTCTCGTTTGACCTTTCGTCCTTTTGCCTTGGTTGCCATTTTGTCTACCTCCTTTTTGCTTCCCTTTTGACCATTACTACTAAAGCCCTGATGTTAGGCTCATCTATTCCTAACCTCCGCAATAGCTTGACATACTCAGGGCAGGCAAAAGCTTTGGCGATTAGCTTGTCTACAGCACCATCACCTTTTTTAAGTGCCTGCTTAATATCGTTCTCAATAGCCTTGATTACCTGCTGCCTTACTGTATGCTTGCCATATACTGGAATGAGCCCCTCAACAGTTCTGCTCATTGAGGCTAAATCTTCTCTGTGCCATAGGATACGCCATAGTATCTTACAGCCCCTGGTGAAGTCGCCTATCCTCTGTCTGACGTATATTATTGCTCTTTTCATTTGAGGCTTCTCTCAATATATTTCCCCACAAATACTATCCATATCATGCCTAGAAAAATACCTATTGCTAGAAAGCTCATACATACATTGTAAAATGGGTTATCTAACATAAAGTTACTTGTTACTGTAAAGGTGCATACTCCTGCGATTGCCCATGTAAAGATGGTAAACATTGTAAGTGCTTTCCATGCGACTATTTTCACTGGTTTCCTCCTCAGTCTAACCTCAATGGTTTCTTGATACCGAACTTGCGCCTTCTAGCTGCTCTTTCCCTGACTGCTTTTGCCCTTCTGCCGATGCCTTCTTCCTCTGTCTCACCTTCGTCAATAAACTTTGTGGTATCCTTGCCTTCATCAATGAGTTCATCGCCTACCTGCTTCTCCTCTTTCTTTGTCCGCAGTCCATAGGCAGCAAAGGCACAAAATATAGCCATACCTATTGAGCCAAAGAAAGCCAAGTAGTATATATCCCAAGTAGTGGTCGATAGTTGGTAGAAGTGCCCGGACAGTATTGCCCAGAATATGAGGCAGGGGAACCCCAGCATAAAGCTCTTGCTCTGGAACATTGAAATTGTTAGAGCTACAGGTATAATAGCTAATACAAGTGTAAATATCGCCTGTGCTTCAGTCATCGTTTATACCTCCTGCTCCTGAAATATACTGAATATACCCTGCTCTGACCATGCTTGGCACAAGGTGCTCTACTTTCCCTTTACTCAGCCCGCTGGCTGACGCTATCTCGGCTATTGTGCTACTGCCCTCAGTCTCTAGTGCCACTAGTATCCTGCTTTTGGCATCGCCTCTGAAGTCCTGTAGCTTCTCTCTACCCTCCTGTGTTAAGCGGAAACTAGCATTTTGGGGTATGTTCCTACCCCTGCGTGCGAACCTGTCCAGTATGCTCATCTTACTTTGCCTCCTTATTGTTCTTGAATATTCTCTCTACTTGGTCAAGCATTTTATTAGTGTAGCGGTTAGCCACTAGCTGAAATATGCCTATTACAACCGCAACCACTGCTGAGGATATTATAGTAGTCCAGTTTATAGTGCTCATCTATATATCCTCCTTTTAGACTTGATGTTGATTAGCTTGGGGTCATAGATTATAATTTGGTCTTTGTCAATTACCCTTGCTCTATAGCCTCTCTTCCGTAGTTCCTTATGAGCAAGATTTTCAGCTTGGCGGTCTTTGTTTTGCCTAATAAGTTTTCGGTATTTTCTCATTAGGTGGAACTTACGGAGAACTCCAACATCACCTCCATAGAACACCTGCTTTGGGTCGGGTATTTCAGCAATTTGCATTCTAAACAGAGTGCCATTCTTTCTATATGCTATGTTTTCGGCGTAATGGCGAGTGGGTGTCCAGTAAGTCCAGTGCTTCCGCAAGGGGTTTTCCTTTGGTGATGTTCCCCTATACCAACTTTTTCTCATGCTCATCTGTAAATTCGCCTCCTTCTCTTGTTTAGTCTCTTGCCTGTCCTGGTGCGGTTAGTCTTGACAGGTGTTGCTCTTACTATCCTACCTGTAGGCGATATTGTTTGCCTGACCTTTTTGCCAGAAGGCAGTGTCTTGATTCTATACCTTACCCTGCCTATTGCCATTTTTATTCCTCTGTTTCCTTGATGCTTGGTATTACTGCTTCTAAACATCTTCTAACCATATCTTCTTCCCAAGGTTGTAGGACAGCCTTAAATTCACCAAATTCTATACCATCAAAAGAACCATCATCATTCCAGTAAAAACGGGTGGGGACTCTAATCTCAATTACTTCCTTATAGTTTTTAGTTTGTATAGACGCTACCTCTATCATTTAATCACCTACCTTCAACCTTGTGTCTATCTGTGGTAAGCTTCTACTGTTAAATATGAAGTAGTAGCAGGGATACCAGATAACAAACTTCGGTTTCCTGTCTTCACGATACAGGCACAAGTCCTTTAACGTCTCCAATATCTCAATTTCAGACATATCGCCTTCTGTTTCTAGGAACTCAACTAGCTCCTCATAATTATCAGCCCCAGCCTTAATTACATCTAGTACTATCCGCTCCTCTTCTGTCTCAGGCTTGTAATCAGGCTTCTTAATAACTATCCTGCCATCACCTATGAAGCTCCTCGGCTTGCCAGCGTCAACTGGGATAATCAATGGTTTGCTGACGATTTCCAGCATATCTCTCCTTGTATCATACGCTATCTTCTCTACTATGAAGGCATACCTTGAGGTGTACCTATTTGGTCGTGAGCAAGTAACTCGCCAGTTCACAAAGGGCTTGCAAGTCTTGCGGTCAAGGTCTGATTCTAGCTGGGTGCAGCCTACCACAAGCGAGTCCAAGTGGCGTGCCATTTTATGGACTGCTCCCATTGTCTTATTCATTGGGTCATGAGGCTCTCTATTATACACGTACTTCCAATACTCAGTTAGCCCAACTACAGAGTGCATAAGCATTGTCTCAGCTTCTTTGCTTTCAGCCCACTTGTCGGCAGCTTTCTCCATAACATCATCAATCTTGGTAGCTGCTATACCTTTAGCTGCTGCCTTTATCTCTGCTAGTTCTCCAGCTAATGTTTCTCTATTAAACAGCCCTGCATATTTCCCAAATAACTCTCTGGGCATCTCATCCCGCCATATCCTCTTATCGGGGAAGAAGCGTTTTATGTTGTAAAGTAACCAGTTGAGAAAGGTATCCTTGCCCTGCCCCGGCATACCCCTGATAATTACCAGCCCCCATAGCCCGGTAAATAGCCTGTAGAGCATAGATGCCTGTTGCTTCTCCTGCTCATTAAGCCCTTTGGTAAGCCTTACTCCAACATCTTCCTCGTAGCCTGGAGTCTCGTCAAAAAGGCTGTCTCTTTTAGCCTTCGTCATCAAAGCCACCTAATATATCTCCTTCTTCGGCAGCTTGTGCTTCCTTCTCAGCTAGTGCCAAGTCAATAGCTGCCTTGAGGTTAGTGCCATGAACTGACTTTTGCCACTGTGCTGTCCTGTAAATAAACTCCTCTATAATAGGCGGAGGTATGGGTCTTTTTCTTT
>Ga0172363_10002476_pt1 | contig 14920 bp, 12 predicted proteins | sample LakKivs2_kivu2a2_FD_114541 | JGI IMG/M metagenome (GOLD analysis project Ga0172363, IMG submission 114541) | Sediment microbial communities from Lake Kivu, Rwanda - Sediment s2_kivu2a2 | ecosystem: Environmental > Aquatic > Freshwater > Lake > Sediment | place: Rwanda: Western Province, Lake... | reverse complement strand
TATAATAGATTTAAAGAGTTTTCGTCCTTTTACTATAATGATTAGTCAATCATACCAAAAAGCCATTGCTTCTGGGGGGATAATAATTGGTGTTGTCTTTTTTTTAATTATTTTGGGAGTGATAAACCTTATTTTAACTGGGAGCGACTCCGGGTCTCCAACCTTTACTTTTACTCCTCCAACCTCTACTTTTACTCCAAGTCCTACTGTATCTTGGGTTCCATCACCAACTTCCACCCCTGCTCCCACATCAACTCCGACACCCACTCCTCAGGAATGCAATTGTACTGCTTGGTCCATTCAAGGATGTGGCAAGGGAGATTGTTCAGCCGGTGCGAGATTGGAAACAAGAAGTTGCGTTCCAGTTAACTGTTCGGTCCAAGAACAATGCGTTCAAGATTCAAGTTGCCCGTTTTTTGATATTCCTTTTCTTTTGAATAAGAGTTTCAGTAGTGTGAAATCAGTATTGGGAGATCCGATATCAAACCAGACAATCCAAATTCCTATTTATAATATTTCCAAATTAAATTACAATGATGCGAAAGATAAGTATCCCGTGATTGTTGATCGAATTATTAGCAGCGAAATTCCAGCGGAGGTAGCGCCGACTTCGGAAGGTAAATGGAACCATTGGCGAAATGGCATTAACAATATAATAAATTTAATTTTAAAAAATTGGGACGATTTTAGTAAAGCGCAAAAAGCTTATTTTAGAGCACAGGGAATAAGCAACAGTGGGGAATGGGGGAAATATAAAGAAGAAACACTTTGTTGTGCTGTATTGCCTCCGTGGCAGTGCTCGAAAGAAGGAGGTGGACAAATTTGCTTTTCTTTCCCTTGGAGGGCCAATTATCAGAAAGGAACTTTAATGTTGGATATTTATTACAGTTATCAACCAGAAAATTGTATAAATATTTTGGTTAAGGAAGGAAGAAATCAAAAATGTTGTTGCAAGGTGTGTCCCCAAGGAGAGGATTGTTTTGCGACATCACCGGATGAGCAAGATTGGGTTTGGTATTTTTATCTTAAGGACCCGGGCAAAACAAAAAATGAACTTCTTAAAATGGGCAATTTAGAAATGGGCTCGACATATTATACAATCACCGAAGACAAAGACGATGATGATAAATTGTTAGGACTTTATATTTTCCCTAAATAATTACAGAACTGAGACAATAAACATTAGTTATTGTTATTAGTCATCAGTCATAATATCTATGGACATTATTTGGTATGGACACTCTTTTTTTGAAATAGGAGTCAAATCTCCCGATGCTTCTAATCAAAAAATTAAAGTGGTAATTGATCCTTTTGACAAAAAAGTTGGACTTACCCCCAAAACCGTATCGGCAGATATTTTACTTATTTCCCATTCTCACTATGACCATGCAAATAAGAAAGTTGTGAAGGGCAATTTTTATACCATAGAGGAGGCTGGCGAGTATGAAGTGAAAAAAATAAGGATAAAGGGTGTAAATTCTTTTCATGATGACAAATCAGGAGCTAAGCGTGGCTTAAATGTTTTTTATATTATTCAAGCAGAAGATATGAAAATTTGTCATCTTGGAGATTTTGGACAATCTCAACTTCTTGTAGAACAAAAAAAGGAATTAATCGACATAGATATTCTTATGTTGCCCGTTGGGGGAGTATTTACTATTTCGGGTTCGGAAGCTGCAAGGTTAGTTTTTGAAATCGAGCCCAAGGTGGTTATTCCAATGCACTATAGGATTCCGGGGTTAAAAGTTGCAATAAATGATGAAAAAGAATTTTTATCTCGAATTGAAATAGAGCCCAAAATAGTAGATAAGTTAAAAATTAAAAAATCCGACCTACCAAAAGATAAAATCGAAGTTTGTATTTTAAAACCACAATGAGAAATATATTTAATATATTTTGAATTCAATAATTAAAGGATTTTTGGTGCTATAAGAAAATATGAATGAAACTTCCCCCAAAAAAGAAGAGTTGGCAAGAAAAAAGAAAATCATCACAATTTGGTTTATAACCACAGTAGTAGTAATTATAATGCTTGTTTTCTGGTATTTTCAAAACAAGATTATTTTTTCAAAAGTTAAAAATACTCAATTATTACAAAACCAATCCCAAGAGATAAAAGAATTTAAGGATGTAGCTCAAGAAATGAAAGAAATTTTGTCTGATTTGTCTTCCTCTATGGAAAATATTAAAGATCAACCAAAGGCAGAAGCGCTTCTGGATTTGGGCCAAAAATATCAAAATGGTCAAATTTCCAAAGAAGAGTTTGTATCAGAACTTAAAAAACACGGATTTACCCAGGAAGAGATTGAACAAATTGAAAATGAATTAGAGAATTCAAGTAGTGAATAATTAAATTATGGAGAAAGATAATACTAAAAGCAACAATCAAAATAACCATTTAATTGATAGAGATATTAATAAAGAGCTTAAAGAATCATACCTTGATTATGCAATGAGCGTGATTGTTTCGCGTGCCCTTCCCGATGTTCGAGATGGTTTGAAGCCAGTTCATAGGAGAATTCTTTATACGATGTATGAAGATAAGATTTTTCACAACTCGAGATTTAGAAAATCGGCAACAGTAGTCGGTAGTTGTCTCGGTAGATATCATCCCCATGGCGATATTGCGGTTTATGATAGTTTGGTCCGGATGGCTCAAGATTTTTCTTTAAGATATCCCCTAATTGAGGGACAGGGAAATTTTGGTTCGATTGACGGAGATCCCCCTGCGGCAATGCGCTACAGTGAAGCTCGTCTTTCTGAGATTGCCCAAGAAATGTTAAAAGATATTGAAAAAGATACGGTTAATTTTATCCCCAATTTTGATAATACAAGAAAAGAACCTACGGTTTTACCATCTTTTATTCCTCAACTTTTAATAAATGGATCTATTGGTATTGCCGTGGGGACAGCAACTAATATCCCCCCGCACAATTTAAAAGAGGTATGCGAGGCAATACTATACTTTCTTAATAATCCAGAAGCAAAAACAAGCGAACTTTTACGGTTCATTCATGGTCCCGATTTTCCAACCGCTGGTATTGTCCTTAATAAAAATGAATTAAAAGAGATTTATTCTCAAGGCAGGGGTTTAATTAAAATAAAAGCCAAAGCAGAAATTGTTGAGAAAAGAGAAAATGTTTTCAATATTGTTATTACTGAGATTCCATACGGAACCTTAAAGTCTGCGTTACTTGAGAAAATAGCCGAGCTTGTAAAAAATAAAAAAATTGATGGTGTAAGAAATATTAGGGATGAATCAGATCGAAGGGGTTTGAGAGTTGTTATCGAACTTAAAAAAGACGTTGTCGCGCAAAAGGTATTAAACAAACTTTATAAATTCACCGATCTTGAAAAAACCTTTGGTTTAAATATGGTCGCTCTTGTGGATGGTATTCAGCCCAGAACATTGTCTTTAAAGGATGTTTTAGCCGAATTTATTAATCATCGCAGAGAAGTTATAAGGCGAAGGACGGAATTTGATATTAAAAAGACAAAAGAGAGATTGCATATTCTTGAGGGACTCGCCAGAGCATTGGAAAATATTGATGAAGTTATTAAAACAATTAAAAAATCCAAAGATAGAAATAATGCTAAAATGAATTTAATAAAAAAATTCAAATTTAGCGAAATCCAGGCGAATGCAATTTTAGAAATCAAACTTCAGACCCTTGCTAGAATGGAGAGAGAAAATATAGAAAAAGAGTATAAAGAAAAAAAGAAAATCCTTCAAGATCTTATAGATATTTTAGAAAAGCCAAGGGGTATTATTGATGTCATTAAAAATGAAATTCAATATATAAAAGAGAAATACCAAGACGAAAGGAGAACCCAGATTTTAAACGAGGGAGTCAAGGAAGATTTAGATAAAGAGGCGTTTGTCCCTAAGGAAGAGAATATTTTGATTTTAACCGATGGGGGTTATGTGAAGAGGATGAATCCCAAATTATTAAGGTCTCAAAAAAGAGGTGGCAAGGGTATGTTGGCCTCTTCTGTAAGAAAAGATGATCAAATCTCTTTATTTCTCAATATTTCCTCGCACAGTCGCTTATTATTTTTTACTAATTTTGGTAAGGTATTTAGTTTAGAGGCTTATGAAATTTCAGAATCAGATAGGCAAGCACTGGGCAAGGGAATTTTAAATTTTCTTGAACTGGAAAGAGGAGAAAAAGTTACAGGTATCGCTGAATTTAATATTAAAAAAAAGAAAAATCCATTTCTGATTTTTCTCACCAAACAAGGTATTATAAAAAAGGTTGCTATTGAGAGATTTCAAAATGTCAGAAGATCGGGCATGAAGGCTATTAATCTTCAAAATAATGATGAGCTTTTATTTATTAAAAATATCAACAAAGGGGATGAAATCGCAGTATTATCAAATAAAGGTCTTTTAATAAGATTTAAGGAAAAAGATGTTCGCGAAATGGGAAGAAACGCTGCTGGGGTAAAAGCAATGAGGCTAAAAGAAGGAGAATTTACCGTAGGACTTGAGATTATTAATAGAGAAAGAAATAAGACAAATTACTTTTTAATTATTAGTGACAACGGTTTTGGGAAGAGGGTTAAAATAGATAGTTTTAAAGTCCAAAAAAGAGGAGGAAAGGGGATTATTTCAATAAAAACTAATAAAAAAATAGGCGAATCAATAGTGCTTAAGACCATTTTTTCCGAAAACAAAGAAATTATTGTCGCGACTCAAAAAGGAAAAAGCATTAGAACTAAAATTAAAAGTATCCCAGTATTAGGAAGATCTGCTCAAGGAGTAAGAATTATAAGATTAAATTCTCTTGACAAAATTAGGTCTGTAGTGTTATTATAATTAAAAGGGGAAAATTTATTATAATATGATTGTTTTTCCAAAAGGTACAGGGGGATTTTTAAATCCCGAAGAAATAATGGATGATTTTGGATTAAAGAATGGAATGAATGTGGCAGATTTTGGCTGTGGACATGGTTACTTTGCTTTCCCAATCGCTAGAAAAATCCAGCCAGATGGTAGTGTAATTGCTCTTGATATTTTAGAAAGCGCTATTGATTCCATAGAATCAAGAAAAAAATTAGAGGGACTTTTTAATATAACTACGAAAAGATGTGACCTTGAAAGAGAGGGGGGTTCTGGTCTTCCAAACGAATCCCAAGATTTAGTTTTGGTAGCCAACCTTCTTTTTCAGGTAGATAATGAAGCAAATATTATTAAAGAGGCAAAGAGAATTTTAAAACCCGGCGGCACCCTTATAATTATTGATTGGATAGAAAATAGCAGTGTTGGACCAGTTGGAAAAAGGGTTCCAAAAGAAAAAGCCAAAAACTTAGCAGAGAAATTTGGCTTTTCCCTTGAAAGGGAAATTAAAGCAGGTGATTATCATTATGGACTCTTTTTTAAAAAATAAATTTGGGCAGGTTTTTTTATTTTTTTTATTTATTTTTATTTTTTTGTGTGGACTTGAGGTATTTGCCCAAGTAGATACGGTTCCCATCGAGATTACAAATCCCATTAGTGCCAGTACCATAGAGGAGGTTTTAAAGAATGTCGCGCGTGCTATTTGGCAAATAGTGTCGCCCCTTTCTGCGATAATGCTTATTTGGGCAGGTATTCAATATATGACAGCCCAAGGAGAGCCAGATAAAATTAGCCAGGCAAAAAATAGTTTAAAATACGCAATTATTGGTATAATAGTTGCCATCATAGCCGGAGGGATAGAGGCATTAATTATAGCAATACTTGGTTAAAAAGGTCAAACACAAAGGTCGTCTTTTTATAAGTTAGAATATAGATATTTAAAATTTATGAGACAAGAAAAGATTTTAACGGGTCTTTCAATAGGTTTTTTTATGATGGTTTTATTGGGTCAAGCGGTGTCGGCAGACAACACATGGTTTACCGAGCCCCCAACAGCAGCCGTTGTTACAGATACGAGAGCAGTAGAAGATCTTATGGACACCATTAGGGATATTGTCTTTGGGGTTTGTATGTTTGTCGCAATAATTCTTCTTATTTGGGCTGGTGTTGGGTTTATGACCGCTTCTGGTGATCCTGAAAAAGTTGCTGTTGCTCGAGCAAAATTAATGTATGGCCTAATCGGGGTTGCGGTTGCCTTTGCAGCTGCAGGATTAATAATGCTTGTAAGAAACTTCCTCGGTGCTTAAGGGATTAATTTAGGACATATCTAAAAAAACTAATAAAATTAAAGAGAGCAAAAAAACTCTCTTTAATTTTTATTAATGGATTTGTTATAATTAAAAAAAACATTTTATGAAAAACGAAATTCTTTGTGATTTAAATGAAGAGCAAAAAGAGGCTGTTTTGCACACCGAAGGTCCGCTTTTGATCGTGGCAGGCGCAGGTACTGGTAAGACCACTGTTATTACAAGAAAGGTTGCCTATTTGATTTATAGAAAGAAGATTAAACCAGAAGATGTATTGGCTGTTACTTTTACTGAAAGGGCAGCCAATGAAATGGAAGAAAGGGTAGAGACACTTCTGCCCCATGGGTTTGTTGACCTTTGGATTTCCACTTTTCATTCTTTTTGTGATAGGATTTTAAGACAGCACGGTCTTGATATCGGTATTTCTAATGATTTTAAACTTTTAGATCAAAGTACTTGCTGGCTCCTTGTTAGACAAAATTTTGAAAGATTTAATTTAAAGTATTATCGTCCCTTGGGTAGTCCCACAAGATTTATTTATGCTCTTATTAATCATTTTTCTCGATGCAAGGATGAGGGGATTTTTCCAGAAGATTATTTGAAATATGCCGATGAGTTAAAGGTAAATTTTGAAGACTATATCTCTTATAAAGAAAATAGTGAAATAGAAAACGAGTCAGAGAGAATAAAAGAAATTGCCCAAGCCTACTATGAATATCAAAAACTCCTTCTTGAGAACAATTCTCTTGATTTTGGTGATCTTATTAATTATTGCTTAAAATTATTTCAAACCAGACCCTTCATTTTAAAAAAATATCGGGAAAAATTTAAATATATTTTGGTTGACGAGTTTCAGGATACTAATTGGGCCCAATATGAGCTTGTAAAGCTTTTGGCTTTTCCAAAAAACAACCTTACGGTTTGTGCAGATGATGATCAGTCAATTTTTCGGTTTCGAGGCGCTTCGTTTAATTATGTTTTGCAATTTAAAAAAGATTTTTCAAGGGCAAAAGAAGTAGTTTTGTTAAAAAATTATCGTTCCTGCCAAGAAATTTTAGATTTATCTTATAAATTCATTCAACTTAATAACCCCAATCGTCTTGAATTTCAATTGAATCAAGTTAAAGAATTAAAAGAAATTGCCAAGAGAAAGGGGGTGGATTTGAGTTTATTTAAAAAAATAGACAAAAAGTTAATATCTTCAACAAAAGGAGAGGCCATCATTGAACTTTTACATTTCGGTACCCATCAAGAAGAAATAGACGGGATAATTAATAAAATTATTCATATTCTTAAAGAAGATAAAAATTCTAATTTTAGTGATTTTGCTATTTTGGCAAGGACCAACGAGGTGGCAAATGGTTTTTCTCGAGCAATGGAGAGACTTAATCTTCCCTATTATTTTTTGGCTTCCCGAGGTCTCTATTTTAAACCAGTCATTTTAGATATTATATCTTATTTTAAACTTTTGGATAATTATCATGAAAACGCGGCAATATACAGGATTTTAAATCTGCCATTTCTTGATATTTCTTATCAAGACATTGTAGAGATTACGAACTATAGTTATAAAAAATCAAAATCTCTTTTTGAGGTTCTTCAGCAGCTAGCCATTGTTCCTCACATTTCTCAAAATACGATCCAAAAAATCAATTCTCTTTTAAGTTTAATAAAAAAACACACCTTTTATACTAAAGAGAAAAGTGTCAGTGAGTTATTTTTAGACTTTCTTCAGTCTTCAGGGTATCTTAAGTATTTAACTCAAAAAGATACCTTCCAAAATCGCGAAAATCTTGATTTAATTAATCAATTTTACGATAAAATTAAAGAATTTGAAGAATCTCAAGTCGATCCCTGTCTAAAAAATTTTATGGAGATGTTAAATTTGGAGTTGGAGGGGGGAGAAGAGGGGTCACTTAAGTTTGATCCCGAACTTGGTCCTGATATGATAAAGATTATGACCATTCATTCGGCTAAGGGACTCGAGTTTAAATATGTTTTTTTGCCCTCGTTGGTTGATAAAAGATTTCCTACTATTTCAAGAAAAGATCCAATTGAAATTCCAGAAGCGCTTGTTAAAGAGGTTATTCCCTCGGGAGATGTACATATTCAGGAAGAAAGGCGACTTTTTTATGTTGCCTTGACTCGAGCCAAAAAAGGACTTTTTTTGAGCTTTGCTGATAGCTACGGAGGGTCCAGAAGTAAAAAGCCATCTCGTTTTTTGTTTGAACTTGGAATTTTATCTCAAGAGATTAATAAGGTCAAAACAAGGGAGTTAAAAGACAAAATTTTATCAGATGCCCTACTTTTAAAAAGTTTAGAGAAATTAAACAAAAACAAAATATTATCCTCAAATCTCCCATCCCATATTTCATTTACGCAACTGGCAGCTTTTAACAAATGCCCGTTGCAATATAAATTTGCTCACATTTTAAAAATTCAAGTGAAGGGCAGTCCCTCTTTTAGTTATGGAAAGACGATACACAATACCTTATTTGATTTTGTTAGGTTATGGTTAGAAAAAAAAGAAAAACCCCAACACATTCAGCAAGATCTTCTTTGCGGGGATAAAAAAGAAAATATTCAAGACGGAGGGGCATTTTTGACACTTGAAGATTTAATTGAAATTTACAAACGCAACTGGATTGATGATTGGTATGAAAGTAAAACCAGAGAGCAAGAATATTACAAAGCAGGCAAGAACGCTCTTAAAAAGTTTTACGACACTTTTTCCCAAAATCCTCCGGAAATTGCTAAGGTTAATGGAAGTCCTGCGCTTGAGCAGGGGTTTAATATTAAGGTAGGCGATTATCTTTTGATTGGGCAAATAGACAGAATTGATATTTTAGAAGAAATAAAAGACACAAGAAATGGGGTTGAAATTATTGATTACAAAACCGGTCAGGCTCCAAGAACTTTAAATTTAGAAGATAAAAAACAACTTCTCATATATCAAATAGCCGCTGAAGAAGTACTGGGCCTTGAACCAATTCGCTTAACATATTTTTACTTAGATGGTGCTAGGACTCTTTCTTTTATAGGTAGTGATAAAGACAAGAAAAATTTAAAGAAGGAGATCATTGAAATTGCCCAAAAAATTCAAAGAAGTGATTTTTCTCCGACACCAGGTTGGCATTGTAAATTTTGTGATTTTAAAAATATTTGCGAATTTAGAAGCGGGGAATAATTTTAGAATATATAATTTATTTATTTTTGTTTATTAATGAATTTAATAAAAATATGACACATCAACAAATAGTTAATATTTATACTGATGGGGGTTCGCTGGGGAACCCCGGACTTAGTGCTATCGGAATTGTAATTAAAAAACCAGATGGAAGTGTTAAAAAATATTCAAAAAAAATTGGAGAAGCCACAAATAATGAAGCTGAATATAAAGCAGTAATTTTTGCCCTGGAAAAGGCGAAACTTATTTTTGGTAAAAATAAAATTAAACAAATGCAATTTAATTTTTATTTAGATAGTAAACTTGTCGTTTTTCAACTTGAGGGGAAATATAAAATTTTAGAGAAAAATCTTCAGAACCTTTTTTGTTATATTTGGAACTTGAAAATTGACTTCGGAAATGTTAAATTTTACTATGTTCCAAGGGAGAAAAATCGAGAAGCAGATAATTTGGTTAAAAAAGAACTTGAATTTTAAATGAGATCTGGAAAACTTTTTTTAATGCCGCCATCGTCTAGTGGTTAGGACATGGGGCTTTCAATCCCAAAACGGGGGTTCGATTCCCCCTGGCGGCGCGTTTTAAAATGGTCTTTTCTATAACAAGATGGTTTGTTAATACCCCTTCTGCTTAGCGGAAATGCGCTGTTATATTTATTTTTTTAAAAAAATATGGAAAGTTATGCTCTTATTTTAATTTCAACAATCAGTTATATTTTGGGCTCGATCCCCTTTAGTTATTTTGTTGCCCGTTTTTATAAAAAAAATCTTTTTGAGGTGGGTTCAAGGAATATTGGAACAGCAAATGTTTATCGGGCTACAGGAAAGGCTGAAGCAGCAATATTGGCTCTTGTTGGTGATATGGGAAAGGGGATGTTGGCCATTTTTCTTGCTTCAAAACTGTCTTTTTTAGGATACGAACTAATTACTGGTCAGACCTTGGCTGCTTTTTTTGCTGTATTGGGGCACAATTGGCCTGTATTTTTGAAATTTAAAGGTGGGAAGGGATTGGCTACATTGGCTGGAATAATTTTATTTTTAAAGTGGCAGGCAATTATCTTAATTCTTTTGACTTTGGGTTCTTTTATTCTTTTGGTAGAGTTTGTAATGGGCGGAGGCATTAGTTTGGATGGCAGCAAAAAAGAAAAAATTAAAAAACTTTTTTCAATTTTTATTTCTCAGGTAGCGGGTAGAATGATAGGTATTTTTGCCGCCATTTTACTGGTTTATATTTTTTATCCAACACTACTTAAAATTATCTTTCCCGCCCTAATTATTTCTATCGCCAAACACATAAAAAGAACAGAAAACTTTTTAAAAGGAAAAAGGGTTTAATTATTTTTAGTTTTTTAAAATAGAAAGATTGTAATTTCTAATGTTTGAAGAAAAATTTAAGTTTATTGTTAAACCCCCAAGTAAAAAAGAATACCAAAGGGAAACTTTTTTATTTAAAAAGGAGTTCAATATTGATGAGGAATTCACAGAGAAGAACGGACCAAGAAGCGCCTCAGAATTGGTAAAAAAGGCAATACTTCAAGGATTTAAAAGAATAATTTTTATTGGAGGTGATGGAACCATAAATCAAGGAATTAATGGGATAATGCAATTTGGCAAGAGGAAGATTTTGGAAGAAGTAACTGTTGGTATTATTCCTATGGGTACGGGCAATGATTTTTCTCGAGGACTTGGAATACCCAAAGACATTAAAGGAGCTTTTGAGGTTATAAAATACAATAAAACAGTATCCGTGGATATTGGAAGGATTGATGATAGATATTTTGTCAATGTGGCAAGTTTTGGATTTGATGCTAAAGTAACTTCTTTGGTCAATTCTTTTCGAGAAAAATGTCAATTTTTTCCATCCAAGTTAAGTTATTTATTTATTGCTTTAAGAGAGGTATTTACTAAATTTTGTTTTTACGACATTGGAATAGAAGCAGAGAATATGCATCTTAGGGATAAAATGGTTTTGTTGGCCATTACCAACACTCCAACTTATGGAGCGATTTTTAAAATTAATCCAGGAGCGGATTTTCGGGATGGGGTTTTTGGTGTTTGTTGGATAAATAATTTGAGCAAGATCAAGGTGTTGTGGTATATTCCCAAGGTCATTGCGGGCAAACACATTAATCTTCCAGAGGTAAAAACATTAAAGACTTCTTCTTTGAAAGTTTTTTCTTCCCATCCACTTATTTGTGAAGTAGATGGAGAGGTTTTAAATCCCCGAAAGGAGTATAAAATTGAAGTTTTACCAAGGGCAATAAATTTTTTAGTTCCCTAAATTGATATTTATTCCAAATGGATTTTTTGTGAAAATTTTTTGAGGTTTTCTTTTAATTTGGGATAATTTTTTAGTCTCGAGTCTTTTTCTAAAATTTTTTGCGCCTCTTCTTTTATTTCTTGGAGAAGAGAAATGTCATCCAGCGATGCCATTAAAAAATCGGGTAGGCCCCATTGTCTTTCTCCAATAAAATCACCAGGTCCTCTTATTTTTAAATCTTTTTCAGCTAGCTCAAAAGAATTTTTTGCCCCCTCAATTGCTTTTAATCTTTGCCAGGTGGTTTTAGAAGGGGACTGGGTCATTAAAAAGCAATATCCCTTAAATTTTCCCCTCCCAATTCTCCCTCTTAATTGATAAAGTTGCGCCAAACCAAATCTCTCTGCTCCTCTTATCATCATTACGCTGGCGTTGGGAACATCAATTCCGACTTCGATAACCGGCGTAGATACCAAAATATTGATTTGTCCACCTTTGAAATTTTTCATAATCTTTTCCTTCTCTTGGGACCTCATCTTACCATGAAGCATTCCAACATAAAATTTTTTAAATCTATTTTGTATTTTTTCATATTCTGATTTAATCGCACTTACCTCTAATTTTTCAGACTCTTCAATTAGGGGGCAAACGACAAATACCTGCCTTCCAGATTCAAGCTCTTTTTCTATAAAATTTAATACCTCATTTTCATACGAGGGGCCGATAATTTTGGTGACAATTTTTTTTCTTCCACTGGGTAGCTGTTTAATTTGTGAAATGTCTAAATCACCATAAAAAGAAAGAGCTAAACTTCGAGGTATTGGAGTCGCTGTCATAGATAGAAAGTGAGGAATTATTGTTTTTTTATTACTGTTATTTGATTTTCGACAGAGGCGGGCCCTTTGTTTAACACCAAATCTATGTTGTTCGTCAATAATAACCAATGCTAAATTTTTAAAAACAATTTTTTCTTGGATTAATGAATGTGTACCAATTAAAAGGTTTATTTTACCTTCCTGGGTTTCCTTAATAAGTTCTTGTTTTTTTATTTTCAAAATTTGCTGGCCCTTGCCTTTTTTGATATTTAGGGAGGAAGTAAGGAGACCAATAGTGAAATTAAAATTTTTTGAAAGTTTAGATATTTCTTTAAAGTGTTGTTCTGCTAAAATTTCTGTTGGTGTCATTATTGCTACTTGATAATCATTTTCCATAACTAAAAAACTGGCAATCGCTGCAATTACAGTTTTTCCCGAGCCCACTTCTCCCTCAAGAAGTCTTGACATGGGCGATCCCTTTGCCAAATCAATAATAATTTCTTTTAAGGATGTTTTCTGGTCTTGAGTTAATTTAAAAGGTATTGATTTTGAAATTTTTTCTATTGCGCTTCTTTTGATTTTAATTTTGGGCGCTTTTTCTTTTTTAAGATTTCTTTTTTCTGTTAAAATTTTAAGTTCAAGTAAAAACAGTTCCTCAAAAACAAGTCTATTTTTGGCAATTTCCGCTTCTTTAAAAGTTTTTGGAAAATGACACGAAATTAGAGCCCTGTTTCTTTGGGGTAGTTTTTTGGATACAAGAATTTCTTTTGGAAGAAATTCTTGTATATTTAAATAATATTTTCTTAAAAGATTCCACAAAATAAAGCGGAGCCAGCGAGAAGAGACACCTTTAGTTTCCGGATAAATGGGGACAATACCCCGTGTGTGCCAGAGTGTTTTATTTTTTGTAATTTTTTCATAGGCGGGATTTGATAAAAATGGACCTGCGTCAGATATATTGATTCTACCCGCCAAACTTATTTTATCCCCCCTTTTTAAATTTTGAATTAAATATGGTTGGTTGAACCACACTACTCTAATCATTCCTGTTGTGTCCTTAACCAATGCTTGGGTCAGGACCATTCTTTTTTTAAAGGTGGTAATATTCTTTATTTTTTGAATCTCTCCTTCTATGGTAATGTTATTGCCAATTTGGGCACTTTTTATTTTAATGGGTTTTCCGAAGTTTTCGTATCTTGAAGGCAAGTGAAAAAAAAGATCGCCAATGGTGCCAATATTTAATTTTTTGAGACGTTTTAAATATTGAGGCCCTATATTTGAAAAATTTTCAATAGGTAAGTCAAGGTCCATAAAGTATTGATGAAAAACGGCCTATTTATCTTTTTTTAAAAGAGAATGAGAGATGAAAAATTTCTAATTTTGTTTCTTTTTTGTTATTACACTCTTTTTGTAGTTTTCCAGGTGTTCCAGCACTATGCCTGTTCCCTTGGCTACGCAAAATAGTGGATCTTTAGCGATCATTGTTGATACCCCAATTGCATTTTCGATATATTTATCTAAATTTCTTAAAAGCGCTCCTCCACCGCAAAGAACCATCCCCTTTTCCATAATGTCGGCAGATATTTCTGGGGGTGCCTTTTTTAAAACATCTTTAATGGTTTGGATAATTTCTTGAAGTTGGGGTTGAATTGCTTCACATACTTCATTGGAAGAAATTTCAATTTTTTTTGGCAGTCCATTAATAATATTTCTACCCTTAATTTGCATTGTCTTTTCTTCTTTTAGGGGAAGGGCGGTTCCGATGTTAATTTTGATTTTCTCAGCTGTTTGTTCTCCTATAGAAAGGTTGTATTTTCTTTTTATATAATCTTCAATTGCTCTGTCAATTTTATCTCCCCCAACTCTTACTGATTCAGAGGCCACTACTCCACCCAGTGAAATTATTGCGACTTCACTGGTTCCTCCTCCGATATCAACAATCATATTGCCAGAGGAAGAGTTAATAGGTATTCCTGCGCCAATTGCTGCTAGAACCGGCTCTGTCGCTACAAAAGCTTCTTTGGCTCCTGCTTTAATTGTTGCTTCAAGAACCGCCCTTCTTTCTGTTGAGGTTGCGCCGGTGGGGATACCAACTAAAACATCTGGTCTTGAAAAACTTAATGGTCCCTGGGTTTTCTTAATAAAATATCTAAGCATTGCTTGGGTAACTCTAAAATCTGCAATAACTCCGTCTTTTAGTGGTCTATAAGCTATAATTGTTTCTGGAGTCCTGCCAAGCATTTCTTTTGCCTCATTTCCAATGGCCAAAACCCGATTTTCTTCTACAGAAACCGCAACAACAGTTGGTTCTGAAATAACAATATCTTTTTTTTCAACAAAAACCAACGTATTACAAGTTCCAAGATCAATTCCAATTTTTCTTGCCATATAGTGAAATTTTACCACGAAATCTTAAAAAAATCAAATTTAGTTTTGACAAATTAAAAATTTTATGACATAATTCAGATAGTTCGTCCAATCAGTTCCAGAAGGAGGCGTGCACATGAGAATTATTGAT
>Ga0172363_10002475_pt1 | contig 14922 bp, 9 predicted proteins | sample LakKivs2_kivu2a2_FD_114541 | JGI IMG/M metagenome (GOLD analysis project Ga0172363, IMG submission 114541) | Sediment microbial communities from Lake Kivu, Rwanda - Sediment s2_kivu2a2 | ecosystem: Environmental > Aquatic > Freshwater > Lake > Sediment | place: Rwanda: Western Province, Lake... | reverse complement strand
TGCATGCGCACATGCCATTCAGGCGAAATATCGTGGGCAGTAACGAAGACTCGCCGTACATCTTCGGGGATATCCGTAAAATCCTGAATGGAACCTTTCTCGGCAATCCTTTGCATCAACTCCTGGCTATAAAATCCTCTTCTTCGCGCCACCTCTTCAAATAAAGGCTCAACCTCGGTCAGTTTATCGTTATCCATTACATTGCGGTAATAAGAAATGGCAAAAAGCGGTTCTATCCCTGAGGAACAAGGTCCGGCAATAATGCTGATTGTGCCTGTAGGTGCAATGGTAGTCAAAGTAGCATTGCGTAGGTAGAGCGCACCTCTCTTTTTGTCATAAATACTGCCTTTAAAGGCAGGGAATAATCCTTTGGTTTTTGCTAACTCCTGCGATTTTTTCGTTGCCTCATTTAATATAAAAGACATCACCTTCTCGGCAAGGGCAACTGCCTCATCGCTATTATAAGGTATATTCAGGCGGATTAATAGGCTTGCCCAGCCCATTATGCCCAGACCAATCTTACGTGTTAATTTTGTAGCTTTTTCTATGGCTGGTAAAGGGAACTTATTTACGTCAATAAGATTATCTAAAAAATGTACGGATAAATGCGTTACTATCCTTAATTTATTCCAATCAATTTCATAACGGCTCGCCCCTGTTTCCTTGTACATCCTGGCTAAATTTATAGAACCTAAATCACAGCTCTCATAAGGCAGGAGCACCTGTTCACCGCAGTTGTGAAGTATAAAACCATTGGCGTCAAAATAATTCAGACCGGGAATCTGGGTATCATAAACTTCCTCCAACCCCTCAAACAATATATCCTCTATTGTTGCCACAAAGAAATCTTTATTAACCGTCCTTTTGTAATTTTTTATAATTTTCTCTAACCTATTTTGTTTATCCGTATCCTCAAAACCAATCTTCTGGGCAAATTTAAGAATGCTCTCATTGGAAATAACTAGTTCATGCTGGGCGCGGATATTATACTGCGCATAGCCGCCTTTGCCGTCAGGAAGACTCTGCACTCCTTCACTCCTTCTAAAGGCATAAATCTTAGAATATATTCCGAATCTAAGAAGAATTCTCTGTAATGATTGAAGAAGAGAAAGATTACTCTGGGCCAACCTCACAGAAGATCCTTTCTTTCGATTCACCAAAACCGTACCATCAGTATCGAATAACCCCCTTAATAATCCCCTACAAAAGTCTGCGGAGCATCCTTCTATCTTTTCAGTAATCTCTTTTATCCCGTATTTTAAACCTAGACTAAAGGCAAGGTCACTTAAAGATGCTAAGCATAATCTAAATTCATTCCTTTCCTTGAGTTCTACCCAACCAGAGAAATCGCTACGATGTCTAAAACCATCCAGAGAATTCATAACCGCTGCTCTTATCTTCTCAGAACCATGTGATCTACCCCAGGAAGACAAAACCGCATTGTCTTTCTTAATAGTGCCATCGCCTATTAACAAACCTATTAAATACCCCTCCTTGAAACTATACCTACCTTGCCACTGCGCATAAAGATGATTATTAATAACTACCCGATCTCCAGCCTCTAATTTTCCTGCTTCTATCCATTCAGTTTCAACGCTATATCTTGTTCTTTTTTTAATTCTCATTAAAGGGTGATTTAAAGTAAGACGGATCACCAGGCCCTCTTTAGTCCTCAATTTATAAACGGGTTTAACTCCGGTGGCAAAAAAACCTGCCTCGCCACTCTTCCAACGCTCCCCATTAACCAAAGCAGTAAACTCTTTACCTATAAGATCTTTAACTTGATAAGGCCCGTCTTCGGTCATAATCCAGGCGTCACCAGTAATACAGGGATTTGTGGATTCATATTTTCCTAATCTGGGCGTGGGATTAAACTCATTCATGCGGTCAATAAAAATAATTCCTGGCTCGCCGTTCTTGTGCGCTTGTCTGACAATCAAATCAAATATCTCCTTTGCCTTAAGATGCTGAACGCTTTTATTTGTATGGGGGTCAACTAAATCATACCCTTGGTCGTTTTCCAGCTTCTGCATAAAATCATCAGTAATCGCAACCGAGATATTGAAATTGGTAATCTTTTTGTTGTCTTCTTTGCAGGTGATAAATTGTAGGATATCCGGGTGGTCTACTCTTAAAATACCCATGTTTGCGCCCCTTCGGCTGCCACCCTGCTTTACTGCCTCTGTGGCTGCATCATAGACATGCATAAAAGAAACCGGTCCTGAGGCAATTCCGCCGGTTGTCCTGACTACTGAATTCTTGGGCCGTAGCCGCGAAAAAGAAAATCCTGTGCCTCCGCCGCTTTTATGAATAAGACTGGTGGCTTTCAATGTTTCAAATATAGACTCCATAGAATCAGCAATGGGAAGGGTAAAACAGGCACTCAACTGCGCAAGCTCTTTTCCTGCATTCATTAAACAAGGGGAGTTGGGCATAAATTCTAAAGCAGTCATAATGCGATAAAAGTCCTCTTCTAAGTGTCTAAGCTCTTCTTCTGTTTTACCGTAAAGTTTATCTGCGCTGGCAATCGCCTTGGCTACACGGCGAAACATGCCTTCTGGTGTCTCAATAACCTGACCTCTCTCATCCTTGCTCAGATACCTTTTCTCCAATACCTTAAGGGCATTCTCTGAAAGTTCGAGTTTCATTTTTCCTCCGGATTAAAATGGAGCCTTTCGCCAATAAGGCTGACGGCGAGATCCAGTGTAGCATTATCCATCGTCTTGTTTATCGAAGGGCGAAGGCGGATAAAATTAATACTCTCTTCTATTATTGCTGGGGTTATGGAAAATAAGTATAACACTCAAAAATTTTCTGTCAAGAGAAAAATACAGTATCTAGTATTATAATGATTTTTATATACAATATTTAGTGTTAAAGGACTATGCCTTACGAGAACCAAGGGCTTGACAGGATTCCCTAATTACTAACTCTGTGGGAAGTAGAACTTTTTTTACCTTTATACCTTTGTCCTTGCCAGATATCAAAAGATTCAACTCTTTTACACTCTCTTCTGCCATTTTAATCAAAGGCTGCCTTACCGTGGTTAAAGCTACTGGCCCATACAGCCCTGAAGGATTATCATCGAAACCCACGATAGACAAATCAGCAGGAATCTTGCGGCCTAATTCCCTGGCTACGGTCATCACCTCAAGGGCCATAGAATCAGAGGCAACAAATACAGCAGTGGGTGCCTGGGGCATCTTGATTAATTTTTCCGCGGCACTCCGGGCCTCACCGCGCGAATAATCTGTCTTAAATACATAATCTTGGCGAAACTCAATATTATTCTTTTTCAAAGCCTGTTTATAGCCTTCCAAACGCCAGGCTGCTGCCTGGGTGATTAAATCGCCGGTGATGTGTCCTATTTTCCTGTGACCTAAATCGATTAAATAATTAACTGCCTCTTGTGCGCCTTTTATATTATCTACAGCAATACAGCTGACCTCTAAATCCTGGACATAATTATTAATCACAATAGAGGGAATGCCCGAATCTAATGCCTCTTCAAGCTGTGCCCGATTACCGATGATGTCCGCAAAAATTATTCCTCCGATACCTCTTAAATTAAGTGGGGTGCGGCTGTCAGTAAGGTGGAGTAATAAATCTAATTTTAATGCTTCGCAAAGTGTGCCTATGCCCCGTATCAACTCCAGGGCATAAAAAGAATAAAATATCCCTTCGTAACGCGGTATAACCAATGCCACTACATTGCTCTTACCAGTGGCAAGCCGCTGGGCAAAAATAGAAGGTTGAAATTTAAGCTCTTTGATTGCCTCTTGCACGAGAATACGATTTTTTTCTTTAACGGTAGGGATTTTGTTTATTACACGCGAAACAGTAGTGATGGATAGGCCGGCGAGACGGGCAACATCATTTATGGAAACACTTCTATTGGAGCCCTTTTTAATACGCACCATTTAATTATAAAAATAAATCCTAAAATGCAAAATCCTAAACTCTGAACAATCCCAAAACCAGAATCCCCATGTCAGTCTTTAGAATTTATAAGTTTATTTAACGATATCGCCTACTTCTATGGGCCTAATTTCTTCCTTTATATCACAGGCAGAGATAGACGGCCGGGTCTGAATAACTTCAAGGGTAGCGATAGTCTTATCTTCCCTATACACCTTTAAGGTATCGCCTGGTTTTATACCCGCATCTTGACCCAAATCAATAACCACAAAATTATTCTCTCTATTTATCTCTAATATTGTGCCCTTTGGCGAAAGAGGTATGCTTTTTGGCTGCTGAGGTATTTCTAGGGGGGCCTGAGTTTGCGGCTTGACCACTATGGCCGGTAATTCTATGGATTCCTTTTCCGGACCTTTTGTCTGCGTTTCTGGCCTGGGGCGCCTTTGGATAACATCCAGTTGCTCTTTCAGGCGGCTGTATTTTGACCCGCTTAAGTTCTGCTTTAAAAATGAATCTATCTCATTAAGCCTTCCTTCTAAATCTGACTTCTCTCCTTTAAGTTGGCCGAGTTCAACTTCCAACTTACTTTTAAGAGTGTTTAAATTATCTAATTCTTCTTCTAACTGGGCATTCTCATCTCTCAAAGGCGCTAAATCACCCTCCAGTCTTTGCCCTAATTTTTCTTTTTCCCGGGTAAGGTTAGTTAACTGGGCACGCAGCTGCTCGTTATCTTTCTGCAAGGTCTCTACCTTCCTAACCAGGTCTTCCCTCTCTCTGGCTAACAATTCATATTGCCTCTGGATATCCTGCCTTTCTTGAGAAACCCTGCCTAAATCATTGGTCAATGCATTAACCTTCCCCTCAAGTTGTCTTCTTTCTTGGGAGATTTCTTCAATGTTTCTGCCTAACGCTTCATTTTCATCTCTTAACCTGTTTCTTTCCAGTTCAATTGCTTTTTTTGCATTGTAAGTTTGCAGACCGCTAAAGATACTTCCTGCTAACATGGCTGCGAGAAGCACGGTTATAATAAGCCTTATTTTTTCTCGCATTTCTTTTTCCTTTCCCTTATAATAACGCGGTTATAATAACTTGGCAAAGACCCTCTGCGTAACTAGACTGGCTGCACCCATGGCTACGGCATTTTCTCTTAACTGAGAATAAATAATCTTTAAATCTTCGGTTACCTCTCTAAAGGCCCATTCCTTTACCGTCAAATTCACTCTATTTAAGAACCCCTCACCTGCTTCCTCAAAACCACCGCCAATTACCACTACCTCTGGATTTAATAAATTTACAATATAGGCGATTCTTATTCCCAATCTTTTAGCTGCCCTATCCAGCGCAGAACGGGCAACAGGGCTACCTGTTCTATTAGCGATAAATACGCTTTTTAAATCTACATTATTTGGGTTGCTTGCGGTTAGTTTAAAAAATTCTCGGGCCTGGGTTTTATCTTTAGCCAACATTGACTTTACATCATCAATAACCCCTAAATCCATTTCCCAACGTTTTAAGAAACAGCCCTGTGCCAATGTGCAGTTAAGCAAGTCTTCCTCTTTGTAATTATAAATAGATACTTCTCCTGCATAGCCGTGAGTACCATTATAAATATCGCCGTTGATGATTATACCGCTGCCTACCCCGGAAAACATATAGACGATATTTTTAAATTGGCCTTTCAAATTTAACCAATACTCACCAAAGCAAGCACAGGTAGCATCATTCTCAATTAAGGTAGGCAAATCAAATTCTCTTGCAATTAAATCAACCATCGGTATATTTACTGAAGCGTATGTATAATAATGGTCCGTCTTCTGAGGCCAATGTACAGAGCCGGTTTTCTTATTGATGAGACCGGCGATTCCTATGCCCACCCCTCTAATATTTGAGATGTATTCTTTTGAACGCCTGAGTATCTGGCGAATGATTTCTAACAAACATTCAGTAATCTCCTTAACCGATGGCTTAGGCCTTACAATCTGTGTTTTGGTAATGATGTTGCCTTTTAAATCCGTTAAAAGACCGACCATATTCGCCAGATTTAAGCCCACGCCAATTATATAGCCGCCTTGCGGATTTAACTCTAAAAGCGAAGGCCTCCTTCCTCCTTCGGAGACATCCAGTTCTCTTTCTAAAATCAGGTTGTGTCTGATAAAATCATCGATATAGTTAGATATCGTAACCACATTGATGCCTAATTCTTTGGAAATGTCTGGCCGGCTGAGGGGACCGCGTCGGCGTAAAATCTCAAGAACATCAATATTACGCCTTTCTTTTTCGGTGAGTTCTTCTTTCTGCAAGTCTATACGGGGCATTTTATCTATTATCTTTTGTAATTTTTATTATTGTCTATCTCTAATATACTAAGATTATTATATTGCGCTTATAATATAAGTCAAGTATTAATAGACCTCTACTATTTCAATGCCTCTGTCGAGGACACCACCAGGAGAAACTACCACTAAATTTATTACTTTGGTGCCGGCTTGTGTATAGGCAGTTTGAAACTCTGATTCTTCAAGTGTTGGCCTTGCAGTTCCCAGGTCGCCGGACCAGAGATATTGTATCTCTACCTGTAGACACCCGCTCTCTATAGCGTAAGGAGTGCACTTTAAATCTAGGCTCTCGTCTTTCTTTATCCTGTCCTGGGAAGAATTCAAATCCACCCTTCCCGCCTCAAATGCGGGGTTTTCTTCCTTTAATGATACATCCAGAAATGTCTTAAGGTTATATTCTATGGATTTCGATTCGGCTATTTCTTTTAGCCGCTCCTGGGTGAGGCTTGCGGTCTCCGGAAAATTGCTCCCTGCTTTTTCTATCAACTTATTATAATAATCTTTGGCCTTTGTTAAATCGTTTTCCCACTGGCCAAGCAACCCTAATTGATATAAAGCCGAAATAACCTGGGGGCTCAATATTTGCTTCTTGGCTAATTTTTCAAAATAATCCCTGCCTGTTTTTATGTCTCTTAATATATAGGTAGAGATAATGCCGACTTTAAAAGTTGCTACATCAGCATACTTTGTCTGGGGATAACGCTGTATTAAATCAAGGTAGAGCTCTCCTGCCTTAAGGTAATCTTTCATTCTCTCTAGGTTATAGGTGCGTAAATAGGTTGATTCCTCATCAAAGGCATCCTTTGTCCCTGTCTCTTCTATTTTTTTAAATATTTTTTCCGCATAAGATGCGTCTTTCTGGCCTTCCTCCTTTCCACCCACAGCAGGTCCCTCTGTGGCGGAATAGGAAAAATCCCTGGCAATATCCATCAAAATAGGTATCAATTTTTCTTTAGGATAGGTTTTGGTAATCCGCTCAATATAAGCATCGTAAACTGTCTCGGACAATTCTAAGTTTGCTTCTTTATAAAAGCCTGAAGCAATACCCTCTAATTCTCTATCTTCCTTTGCCGAAGCGATTAATTTATCCACGTAGAGCTGGTATAACTCTTTAGATTTGCCTTTCTCTCCATAGGCTAAAAGTTTGTCTGCAACCTCTTTTATAGGCTTTATGTCTTGCGCATCTTTGGCATACACTGAAATAGCATTCATCAGAACCGATAAGCTGGACTCTGCAAAGGCATCCTCTTGGTCTTTATGGAATTGCCATAAGAGGAGCTGGGAGAAGATATTCAAGGCATCCTTGGGATTAGTAGAATCTATTGTCTCTTGTAGGCCGGTAGTTATTTGGTCCCGATATTTATTCCCCTGGCTGAAGTATTCATCCCAATTCTGCGTTCTTTCCAAATATTTGAGTTGGTTATAACGTGCAAGTGCGATGTAATAATCTACAAACGGCTCTAAGGTCTTTTTTTGCTGGCTTAAAGATTTTAAAAATTCTACTAGCGGGGTATATTTATCCTCTTTAAAATATAACTCCTTTAGTTCTTCAAAAAAGACGTATACTTCTCTATCGGTCTTTGCTTCAATAATCTGTTTTGAAAGAGTAACTAATTTATAATTATCCTGGGCACAAGAGTTGCATATGGCATATGGCATATGGCATATGGCAATAACTAATAAAATGGTTTTTAGAAATTTTAATTTTGGCCTTTTCATTTTGTTTTCTTGTTTTTAGTTTTTCCTTCTTCTAGGGGGTTCTTCCAGAACTCCCTTATCAGATAATAGCTCTTTCTGGGGATACGTTTATTCAAGCCATTCTCTAATTCCTCTGATAAAGCCACGATACCAAACCATTCTTCATTCATATTCATATTACGGGGTGCCTTTATATCGAAGTAATAACTGGCATTAGACCAATACGATTCTGTGTCGTGCACCTTCCAGCCTTCTGGATTAGCTTCATTATGCTTCCACCATTCGTCCGTCCATTCAAAAATTGTGCCTCCAATGCAGTTACCTGCACCCTTCTTGCCCTGGGCTAAATTTTCGTAAATCTGGTGCCACTGCGATTCCAGGAAAAAGGCCTGCATATTCTGGTCTTCTTTATTCAAATAGGCATCATAACTATCTGCGCCGAATTCCGACAGGAGCACCGGACGGTCAAAGTTTTCCCTTAAAGAATGGAAGAGGTTTCCGAAACTCCTTCCCCGGTAAATTATGCAGGCGACCAGGTCTATATCAGGACAGAGATTATTTGCAATGTCTAACCCGAGTAATTCGCCATTACCCAGGGCAACCGGATGGTTAGGGTCAATTTTATGGATTTCCCTTGCCAGGTCATTAACGAAAGAATAATAAATCTTAGCGCGTAAGTAATTCCTCTGCTTGGGGTCGGTCTCCTTATCTAATTCATCGCTAGACCAGGGGTTGACCTTGCCGAAACAGGAATAATTATTTTCATTACCCAAAATCCATAAAAGTATTCCTGGCTCATCTTTATAGAGACTGACCATCTCCAGGACTTCTTTTTTTATTTTATCCCGGAAAACCTTATCAGCGTAAAGAGGGCAGGGGTATTCCCAGAAACCCAACCAGTGGCCTAAGATTGTGCGGATACCATAAAACCTGTATAAATCACCAATGACTTTTTTTACTGCTTGGCTGTTTTCAGGGACTTGGTAAAGCCTTATGGTATTTACCCCCATATCCTGCATTAATTTTCCGTCCCCGACCCAGGGCATATTGACGTCTGAGCACCATTCATAATCGTGGCTCTGGCCGATGGGTATGGGGCTGTAGCAGACGCCTTTTACCACATAGGGTTTACGGTCCACTATTAACCGGTAATGCCCGTTTCTAAGTTTCTGGATATACACTTTCGGCTTGGGAAGGGCTATCTTGAATAAGAAAATCAAAAGAAACACACAGAGTAAAACCGCCACCCCAAAGATAGAAAATATCTTCTTCACTTTTGGTAGAAAATAACGGAATTAGCTATTACTCGTACTTTATCTCATCCAGATAGAAAGTCGCTCCTTCAGGATTTACATCGACATTTGTGGACCAGCAGAAACCACCGATGATGTAAGACATATCTTTACCTTTTAAATCAATAGTATACTGCGTCCATTCTTTGTTCAGGAGGACCGGACCGATGCTGGCAGTATCTGAGTCAGAATACTCACCCATAATACCACCCATCTTGAACTCCTCAATTCTTTCTCCGCCTTTCTCACCGCGCGCCCAGAAGGTTAATTTGGTGGCCCTGGAGAGATCAAGACCTACATCCTCTGTTCCCCAGTTGTTCGCAGGATTCTGCCAGTATATACCTGCCCAGCCCGCACCCTGCGTTGCCTTCCCCGAATAGATAATCTTAATACAGGAATCTCCCAGGTAAGGGTCATCTTTTGAAGCGCCGTTATACTTGATATCGCCGTAATCGCCCATATAACCTGAGGGAATAAAGTGGTTGTTTGGAGAACCTTTGTCCGAATAGACATAAAAAGGCATCTTCTCCTGTTTCTTGCCTTCTGGCTTCATGGAAGGGTCGACTTGGAATTTGATATCGTCGATATAGAAGGTTGCTCCTTCCGGACACAGGTCAGCATTGGTCACCCAACAGAATGCTCCGTTAATATAACTTAGGTCCTTGCCTGCCAGGTTCACCGTGTATTGCTTCCAAACATCTGTCAATTCAATAGGGCCTATTTCAACGCTGGCAGTATCCGGGTAAACGCCTTTGATCCCGCCTACCATAAACTTCTGGATTATCTCCCCACCCTTGGCTCCCCTTGCCCAGAAAGTAAGCTTGGTCATCCCAGTCAGATCAAAACCACCCTTTTTCGAACCCCAGTTATTCGCGGGGTACTGCCAGTAAACTCCTACCCAACCCTGGCCTTGCGATTTCTTGGCGCTATAAATAAACTGGATGCAGGTTGTGCCTGAATGCGGGTTATCCATTGACTTGTCGTTTATCTTGATATCGCCGTAATCGCCCATCCAACCCGAAGGAATATAGTGGTTATCACGGCTGTTCTTGTCCACATAAACCACAAATTCTTGGGGTTTGGCTGGAGCAGCCTGCTCCTGTGCCAACGCACAAATCGGTGCCATCAAAACCAATGCTGCCAATACTACTAATAACTTCTTCATTTCTTACACCTCCTTGTAAATTTGTTTCATGTTTAATGTACTATGTTTAATGTTTTCTTACAACATTAAACATTAAACTTTAAACATTTAACAATATCAACCGCCTCCTTTCTACCTCCCTCTTGAGTTACTTGAGTTCTTTGAGTTACTTGAGTTCTTTGAGTAAATATGTTATAAATCCTGACAAAATCTTTGCTACCTCTTCTGCTTTAGCATAAAGTTCTTTAAACATATTTTCTGAGATATAATCTTGATCTAATGCAACATAAAGTTGACTTTCAACTTCAGCGCAAGAGCCCTTAGCAACAAATAAGAATTGTAGAAATTCCTTCTTTGTTCTCCTAGAGAAACCTTCAGCAATGTTTGACATTATAGATACTCCCGCACTGGAAATTTGTTCTCTAAATCTATAATCATTACAGAAATATTTATTATTCTTTACAGACTGGTATATCATCTTCACTAAAATTCTTGCTTCTTGCCATGCTTTTATCTCTTCAAATCTCTCAATCCTCATAACTCTATGAACTCAACAAACTCTATGAACTCAATGAACTCTATGAACTCTATGAACTAAAATTATCCCCACAATTTCTTATACATATAATACGATTGCCGCAACTGTCGCAGATACGGGCTTAATTTAGCGTCGCCCTGACCAGAGACGCCCAGCCACTCCTCATGCATATAACCATCGGGGAACGGTCCGGTAAATAGCCCTTTAGTATCGTGTATCCACGGCTCATAAGCCTTCCACCATTCATCTATCCATTCAAATACCACGCCGCCTATAGCATTGCCAGTACCTTTGCGGAAAGCCATATTCGCTTCAATGTCTTCCCACGCAGCACGGTGATAGTCTGCCTGCATTTTTTCGGCTTCCTCTAAAGGCAGGCCTTGCGTATAAGCAGGACAGCCGAACTCCGTGATAAATGCCGGTTTATCCGTTTCCCTTTTGACATCCTTCCAGAAGTTGACAAAGCCGTAACCGCCCCTATAAGCATTGGCGGCAAAGATATCAATGTCAGGTGAGTCTCTTGCGAATTTATCCAAGAATAACGTATCTCCGTTGCAAATAGCCACGGGATGCTCAGGGTCTATGGCCTTGATTTGCCTGGCTACCTCATTGGCGAATTTAAAGAAGGCATCTGGTTCGGTATTAGCATTACAGGCAAAGCCATACACATTTTCATTACCCAAAAGCCAGAACAAAATATACGGTTCATCCTTAAATTCCCTGACCATATCGAGCACGCACTTCATCATATTCTTTTTGTGCTCTTCATTGTTATAGTCCGTTCCCGGATACCATGGCGCACCAGAACCTAAGGCATACTTTCCTAAGAAATCACCCATGATTACCCTGATACCATAACTTTTATACAGGTCGCGCAAAAGTTCCTTATTCGCCGGAAAAGGCTGACCATACCACCTTATCGTATTTACGCCCATCTCTTTCATCAATTGAAAATCTCCGACAACCAGCTCATCCGTATCCTGGATGTTATTCCTATTCTTATCTACAAAGGAATCGTAAGGGCCGTCTATCTTGCCATTGTGATTGAAATCGTTCTCCATCCAGTTAGTCATTGTTCCCTCATCAGGAGATTCTCCTACCTTTGTCGGCGTGTAGGTAATACCCTTAATCACATAAGGCTCATTATCAACCATTAGCTGCCAATCACCAGTTTCATACTGAATTAAATGCACTTTACCCTTACCCAGGCGTCTTTTGATACTTAGTAAATCGGCAGTGGCTTTGGGTTTTAATTTTTCTAAGGGATTTACCTTTACAAATCTGCCGGGGTTAGTAATTACAATATCATTGGAGAGGTCATGGTCAAAGCCATTGATGATGCGAATATCTGCATCCACAAGTTCATATCCTATCTGGGGATTACGGCGCAAAAGAAAATTTATCTTAGCAATTGCTGCCTGACCGACATACCAGGGCGTATGCCAGTAGGTCCAGCCGTAGGCACCAGGGAAATGCACGACAATGGCATAATAACATTTAATTGCCTGCAAAATGAGCCCTCCCTTTTCCAGGAGCAAGCCCGTATAAAATAATTTAATGCCCTGCAGTTCACCAGAGGTTGCCCATTTTAAAAACGCGGCCTCTAAATCAGGAGAATGCAGGTAATCCCATTGGCTCCTGTCCAGCCTTTTTTCTTTGCGCGCTTTTTTAAATTCTGGGTCGTGTCTAGCCGAAGTAGTGTTAGGGTATATTCCTTCGCCTACTGCCGCACTTAAACCCACCTGGTCCTTTACAATATACTGATAATCCTTTGTCCCCACATTTTTAAACTCGCCGTATTTTGCATACTCCACAAAATCTTCTTTGCCGGGGTCATAGAGAGCTATTTTTGTGGGAAGTTCACTTACCTGCTTTTTCTCTTCCAATTCAATTGAGCCGCTCTCTATTTTCTTTATGCTCTGTTTGCTCGCTTCTGCAATCTGCCAATACCATCCCCGCTGGTCCCATGCCTGCGCATAAGGATATTTGTCGATAATCAACTGAAAAATTTTCTTTGCCTCATCTATATTCTCCTGCCGCATCAAGAATTCCGCCTGGATAAAATAAGCAGTAGCAACATCGTTTAAGACAGCGACCTGCTCAATTTCCTCTTTTGTTTTTGGGAGCGCCTTTAGAGATGCCTGCTGCTTATCTGCTTCTGCCTTGTAGGTATCAATGACTGTCTGAGTGAATTTAAGGGTTGCCTCGGTATCGTGCCTTCCGTGCGCCTCCCAGGCCTTAGTGATTAACTCGCCAGAAGAAGGATTGTCTTCAGAGTAGGTAGTAGGTAGTAGGTAGTAGGTAGGACTTAGTATGATTAACGCAATAAACGCAATGAACGCTATAAACGCAATAAATTTTTTCATCCTACAATCGCTCCTAACCTTGGTCCCGTCTTTCTTCTTTTCGCCTCTCTTCTTCGCGTCTTTCTTCTTTTCGTCTTTCTTCTTCTATTCGTCTTTCTCCTCTGCGCCGCTCTACCTGCACGCGAATATCATATGCCTTAGCTTCTGTAATATCAAAAGTCATAATAATGAAAATAGCGACTAAAGAGGTCACTATCGGAATGCCGATATCACAGAACCGCATATACAATAAAGCTTGAGGTGTCTGGTGGCTGCCTAATGCTATATTGAAGCCGGTTAGATTCAGGAAGATTCCGGAGAGAAGCGACGAAATTGCGAGTCCCAGCTTTACCATCCACCAGTAAACAGCTCCGAACATACCTTCTCTGCGTGTATCGGTTTGAAGTTCGTCAAGGTCACAAACATCGGCTACCATGGAACTGACCAATGTGAAGAGCGATCCCAGACCAAACGCTATGAATGGAGCAGCAATCAGCAATAGGTATGGCTGATTGGGGTTATACCCTATCCATTTTAAAGCATAACCGATAATGGAAAGGGAGATGGTGATTAAAAAGGTACTCCGCTTCCCAATCTTTGTGGAGAGCCATGTGGTGATAAAAATGACGCAGAAAGTACAAACCGAACTAAGCGAACCGAACCAGCCAAGCAATGTTCCGCCTTTTGAATAATCGCCGCCAAAAACATAGAAGAAAATAACATAGGCTGTAAAGGCAGAAGCAAGCATGAAGCCATTAAAGATCAAGAAGGTTGCTACGCAGAGTTTAACAAACGGCCGGCATTTGAAAGCAGTCGCAAAACCGCGAAAGAAGTCTTTGCTAATATTCCAAAGGCCCTTTCCTCTGTCAGGTTTGGGTATGTCAGCGAAATATTCTTTGTTAAAAATTGCCGGAAGTATACCTCCGACCACGATAAAACCGCCGAGGATTATCGAGAGGATGCGTGCTCCATGGACAATATCTGCAAACCAGCTCTTATTGTCCATGATTTTGAAGAACCAGGGAGCGATTACCCAGGCAAATTGCCCGACAAAATTGCTGGTCCCCTGCAGTCGTGTGCGCTCATGATAATCAGGCGTCATTTCATACCCCAGCGCAATCCAGGGGATGGAAAAACAGGTAAATCCAAGAAAATAGAGGATCTGGAACCCTGCGAAATACCAGAAATAAAAACTCTGGCTATGCCCCTTATAGAGTTGAAACATCAAGGCATAGAAAAGTCCTCCAGTAATCGCTCCAAAGAATATAACCGGTCTACGTCTCCCCCATCGGGTGCGGATATTATCTGAAATGTAACCAGTAACAGGATCTGATATGGCATCGATAATACGGGGAATGGCTCCCACCAGGCCCACTAAAGCCGGATTCACCCCTAATCCGAGGTTTAAAACAATGACCATCGCTCCAATAGCTGCGGCCTGAATGCTATTAACCAATCCGCCTATGCTATATATGGCTTTTTGAAAAATAGGGATGCGGTCTTCGCGGGCTGTAATATGGTGTTTTGATTGAGCAGTTGATTGTTCCATTGATTGGCCCTTATCCTTCAAATAGTTCTTAAATCTATCCTAAGCAGCGCGTTCCTTAACCCATAATACGCGTGCCAAACCCATAAGTTCTGCTTTTTCCAG
>Ga0172363_10002474_pt1 | contig 14926 bp, 17 predicted proteins | sample LakKivs2_kivu2a2_FD_114541 | JGI IMG/M metagenome (GOLD analysis project Ga0172363, IMG submission 114541) | Sediment microbial communities from Lake Kivu, Rwanda - Sediment s2_kivu2a2 | ecosystem: Environmental > Aquatic > Freshwater > Lake > Sediment | place: Rwanda: Western Province, Lake... | reverse complement strand
GAAACACTTAACAAATATCCTTTTCCTCCATTCTTATAAATTTCCACGTTTTCTCCATCAACCAATAACTTCAAATCTGCATCGGTCTTACTCGAAAATAAACCTAAATCCGAAAACTTCTGGTTCACTGCACAATAAAGAAAAAATTTTGCTAAAGAAACACTCTTTTTCGGTTTAGTAACTTCTCTCTCAATATTTCCTGCAGTAATTCCATTAAAACGATGCTTACGATCATTAATTATATTCTTATAACTTTCATCATCTCCTAATGAAAAAGTAGCAAAAATTGGTTTAGTAACAAGTCTCTCAATTGCAGTTCTCCGTAACTTCGGACGAAAATCTGTTAATTCATTAATACCTCCTTCATATTTAACTCCAGCATATAATGTATTATAAGTTTTTGGATCTCTTACATAAGCAAAACAATATGCAACACAATTACCATTCTTCACACTTGGATAAATCCAAGAAAAAGATATCTGCAAATCTTCCATCTTTAATTAATTATTTAATTGAAGATTTTTTTAAATACGTTTATATTTTAAATATATTTTAAATAAATTTTATATAATATATTATATGACTGAGGAAAGTAAACTACACGATATATTTATTAGCCATTTACCAAATCTTCTTTTAGAATTAGAAAATATTGATTTGTCAAATTATCAAGATGATTTATCAGAAATTATTTCAAAATATGATTCAGATAAAGGATATGGTTTGTGTAGAAATTTTATAGAGCGTAACCAATATCCCCCAAATTTGGTCTGTCATAATTATACTTTTTTTTATGAAAATTTATTTAGAAGTATTAGAAATGAAACTATTAAAATTTTTGAAATGGGAGTTGGTGTTCCAAGTTGTATGTTTTGTTGGGCTGGATCATTAAAAGGATGGGAAGAGTATTTTCCAAATTCAGAAATATTTAGTGCAGACTTTGATAAAGATTATTTATATAATGAGGGCCGTATTAAATCTTATTACGTTGATCAAGAAAATGAAGAATCCATCAAAGGATTATGGAAAAATTTTTCAGACCCAAAATTTGACTTTATTGTTGAAGATGGCCCCCATACTTTTACAAGCCAAATTCTTTTTTACAAGAATTCAATTGATAAAGTAAAAGAAAAAGGTTTGTATATAATTGAAGATGTACATTTAAAACATATTGATATGTTATATGATGAAATATTATTATTCAATCAACAAAATAATATTAATGCGGAAGTTATAAAATTAATAATACCATATCCTGAAAAATTTATTCATATTTCGGAAGATATCAGATCACAGAATAATCTTATTTTTGTAAAACTTCTTTAATTTATCTAAAAATTTTTGTTTTTTTTCCATAATCATAAATTAACAAAAATCCTTTTCTTTTACTATTATCTTCACCGAATGCTCTTGACATACCTGTATCAACTCTCCATAATCTTCCATCACCAACTGAATTTAATTTTCTTTGTACGGTATGTCCGACTACCATGTAATTAGCATTTAAATTATCAAGGGTTTTTTTTAGTCGATGTTCGTGTATTTCATCCATACCAAATTCACGGTTTGTTAAAATTCCACTTTTTCCAGAAATTATAGTATTAAATTTTCCATATTCTGTCGCATTCATTCTTCCATTCAAATATCTATCCAATAAACCATTAAGATCCGTTATTTTGAAAATATTAGATATTTCCACTGGAATACCCGCATGACAAAATACCCAATCACCAAATTGCACCGCCAAAAAACATTTTTTTGCAAAATTCTTAAATTCATTTTTAAAATAATTTATTCTACTTTGTTCTCCTCCAAACTCTTTTGTCGCACTATTACCACTATAATTAAAATTACCATTCATATTCATAAATTCATGATTACCTAGTAGAATGATGATTCTTCCTTCTTTCTCCTTGGCTTTAATTTCAAGATTGTTGATAAATTGTATAACTTTTAGATCACTACTTTCATCCCAATTTCCAACCCTTGATTTTCCATCCACAAGATCACCAATAATAATTACTGTAGTTTTTCTTCCCGTCCAATCTAAATTAAAATTAATTAATCCTGCTTTCTCCATTGTTTGAGTCAATGCTTCATAATCAGCATGCACATCTCCAATTACAACTAATTTTTCTGGCATCGAAAATAAACCTAAATGTCCTTGAGAATCATTTTCGATTGTCTTTTTTAATGTTTTTTTCTGTGGCTCAGGCTTTGTAATCTTTTTTTTAATTGTTGTAGTTGGTTTTGATTTTGGAATTGTTTTTTTTATTTTTTTTGATTGACTCTTTTTATGCTTGGCATTCTTATCCATAATTTAAAAAAGAATTTTTATATTAAAAGAATCTTATTATATTTAAAAAATAATGTCAAAACATGATTTACAAGTCTCTTTTCAGAGGCAAATAAGGCAAGTTACGGTAAATGATCAGACCAGACTTGGTGAGTTTATACGTAGAGCTCTTGATATATTTGATTTGAAAATTGAGCAGGTTGCAGGTATAAAATATTTTTTTGTAGATGCATATGTATATTTTGGAGAATCAGATGAGAATGGATTTACAAGGACGATTGAACAGTTTTTTGAGGAGTATGAAGAAGGTATAGAATCTAATTTTGAAATAGAGTTGTTGGAAGGTTCATTGAGGAATAGTAATTTGATAAGTGAGTTTAAGAATAATTATATTAATTTTTTTCGAGAGGAATTTATTCCTAATTTTCCGAATCATAATTTTTCAAATTATTTTTTCCGTCCATCAGTTTCCATCAATAATTATTATAGTTCTAATTCTGAGCAACAGCGTCCAATATTGAGAAGACAAAGAACAACTGTAAATGAGGCTGCCAGAAATATTTTTGAACAATCTAGACAGACTGATGCCAGGACCACGGAAGAACCTAGACAGCAAAATAGCCAAAGAACTCCACAAAATAATCAACCATTTACCTCAGCCTTATCTCAATTAATGAATATATATGGTACTGGAGATTCCCCGTTAAGGACGTATGTTTATAATTTTGAGACACCATTGACATCATCTTATCTTGGTAATTATTCTGAGTTATTACAAAGTTTTACTCAATTATTAGATCCATCTTCGGTAAGAAATATATTAACTGAATCGGAAGTTAATGCTTTGCCAAGGGGAGAATATCAAAATTTAAGAAATAGAATTTTACCTGATTGCACACAATGTACTATAACTTTGGAAGAATTTACACCTACAACAAATGTATTAGTATTACCTTGCCGACATGCTTTTAAGGAGAGTGCGATAGTGTATTGGTTGAGAAATAATAGTAATAAGTGTCCGGTTTGTAGGACGGATGTTGCGCCGGGGGTGCCTATAAATAATGGCGAAGGTTTTTTGTTTTCATAGAAAAAGTGAATTAAAATAGTATTATTAGTTATAGAGTTTAATAATGGAATTAATTAGTTTGAATGATTTTATTTTATATGAAGTTAAACCGGATGGAGCTTGTTTATTTCGTTCTTTAAGTAATGCTCTTTATTTAAATTCAGATAAAAATATTGGAAATTTAAAACTGAAGTTTTTAGAATCAGGATATTTTAATGATGAATATGCTGATTTTTTGAAGGATTTTGATAATGATATTATTGAATGTTTTATTAACCAAGATAATGATTGTTTGGAGGATGAATTGGAAGAAGAAATAGCGAGAGGACTGCAGAAAATTATATTGAATTATATTGGGCGAAATGCGGATATGGATGTGAATAGTATTTTAATGGATGCAACAGGAGAAAAATTATTAATAAGGGATTTGGTATTGGCGGTGCATGGACATTCGATGGAGGAATATTTGAATTTATATGAAATATTTGCTGGTGATGAGGATTTTAGAAAGAAGATTGAAATTGATGAATTTGGGAAAGAATATGAGAAAAAGGAGAAAGTGGCGGATCGATGGGGAGGCACTCTTGAAATAATCATATTTGCTCACCTTTTTAAAATCAATATTAACGTTTTTATTACCCAAATTTATGATAACCGAATTAAAAAATATAGAGATAATCCGACAATAACTGCTAAAAATCGTCAGAATATTTTATTGAACAGGGTGGAGACAATTAGGTGTTTAAGAAAAGGAGTGCCAGAATTTAATTTACTCCTTCGCACCCTTTCCCTCGGCAGTCATTACGACTTTCTTATCCATAAAAATTGAAAAATTATAATTTAAAAGTAAGACGTTATAACAATTGAAATGAAAACAATACAAGATCCAGAGACATATTTACAAAATCAAGATAATATTTTTCATCAATTAAGGGGTCATTATTTGTTGAGGAACATTAGGGAACATCCAACATTTATTCATGAGGAAATAATGGAGTCTGTTAGGCCGATGTCTGATAGGGGGTCGATGCAGGTGAATATATTGCAGGCGAAGTTACGAAAGTTGAAATATATGAGATTACGTCGTAAGGGTGATGCCCCAGAAGAGGAAGAAGGTTCGACACAAAATTTACAGGCAAGAGGTTCGAATACTTATTATCCTTTAGAACAGTTATGGGAAAAATTAGGTCAGAATGATTTGGCGGAACATGTCGAAGAGAAGAAGAAAACATGGAGACAATTAACTCCAGAGGAGCAAGTAGAACATTTAAAAATTTTTACTGATCGTTTTAAGAATGATATGGTACCAGAGGTTTGGAGGGATATGAGGAAAAATTTACTTGATGAACACACAAATGGAAAATTTGAGGATGGTAAAATAATTGATTGGAATAGAAAATCGCAGAAGATAGTGATGATTAAAGGGTTGGTTATTAATGGTGAATGTTTTTGGTGGGAAGAGGATTAAGCTTGAAAAATAAAGATAATATTTTTTTCTAAGATTAAAGTAATGTATATCCAAATTTTATTAATTCTTACTGTTATTATTATAATACTAGCATTTGTTTACAAGAAAAAACTTTTTGAAAATTATAAAGCCCCAACAACTCTTCCTCCAAATTATGAAAAATACAACACACAACTTACTCACATAGCGAACGATCCATCTGGAGAACCTTTAGCATTTGATCCTAAAAATAATTTTAATTATACTCAGTTATCATATGCATTTTTTGTTCAATTATTTCAGACAATTTCGCAATATAAGAAAAAATATGATATGGTATTGAAGGAAAATTATGCTAAAAACACGATAGATTATAATAATCTTGATAGTTTAAATCAGATTATGCGGCCATTATTGTTGGAGATTAAAAAATTGGCACCGAAGACGGATTTTTGGGTAACCGGATATGAGAGTTGGAGGGTATATCAGGATAAGAATAGTCCATTGAAAATTAATCAGATTGATTGTTGGGTATGGGATCGGGTACATTTGACGCAGTTAAGATTATTTTTGGAGATATGTGAGATGCCGAAGAAGGATGGGGATGGGAAATATGAGTGTCGATATAAGAGTGATCCAAATATAAAGACTTGTACTCAGGAATCAACACCAGATTTTCCGAGGTATATTATTGGTATTCCAAGTAATGATCAAATTATTCCATTACCAACGGAAGTAATTGAGACAGGAAATGAAGTGATAAATTTTAAGGGATTAGATTTTAAGGTACCGTGTGATTATGAGAAGATATGGATAAATTATGTTGAGATTTTTAATTCAAGTTTGGTATTGAATGCATATGAGAATTTCAAGGATGAGCAGTTAAAGGGATATGATACTCCTATTTTAGATTATACTGTATGGAGAAGTAAGAATAATTCTCCAATTCAGGATCCAAATAGAGTTAATAATCAATGGCCCACTTTAGAAGATCAACCTAAAGGGATTAAAGCATATCCATCACAGATGTATCCATTTGTATGGGATTTGGCAGGTCTTTTGCCAGCGAATACACCAACACCAAAAGCACCAGGAAAACGTTACGATTTGGAACAGACACCATTGACTGCAAGTTTCTTCAACAGTTACTTCAACCAACCCAGAGGCCAGACCGAGTACACTTGGTTGTTTGCGAATACAAACAAGGATATGGGCTTACAGTACGAGGGTTATTAAAAGTATTATTTTACGATTTATTATTATATCGTAAAAATGAGTTAAAAAAAATACATAGATATAATAAAAATGGATTGGATAAATAGTGTTTATAATTATTTTGGAAGTGGTGAGAAAGATAAGAAAGATGCAAATAAAACTAATAATTGGCAAAACAATGTAACTTCTTTTTTGGATAGTGATTGGATAGTTCAGACAAAAAATTCTGAATATTCTTGTAATAATTAATTTTTTTATAAATGGTATAAAAATATTATTATAATTATTTTAGGAAATGGTTAATATTTTGGTAATAGGAGATAGTCATGCAGAAGTATTTAACTTCTGCAATAATAAATCAGATTTATTTTTCAAAGTTTTTTCAATTAACAGTATATCAGCAAATAGTAGTTATAAATATATTGAAACATTTTTGCAGAAATGCAAATTATTTAATTATGATTATATTTTGTTAATGTTTGGAGAAAAAGATTGTGGATTCGGTATTTGGAATAGATGTCGAAAATATAATTCTTCCATTGAAAAAGAAATAGAAAAATCTATTGAAAATATTTTTAATTTGGCAAATAAATTGTTATTATATTATAACCCTGAACAAATAATATTTGGAGGTGTTCATTTACCTGCATTAGGAAATTATTTATTAGAGAAAGATGTTTTCAAGAGGGCAACTGTTGCTGGAAATAAATTGGACAGAACAAATTTAACATTAGTATTCAATTGTTGTTTAAGAAAAAAAAGTTCAGATTTGGGTATGAAATATGCGGAGATCACAAATTTTATAATTGATTTTAAGACTGGAATGGTAAAGGATTATTTTTTAAGGGAGAATAAAAATGATATTCACTTAAATTTTCATAGGATTGCAGAATACTGGATACAATCCATCTACGGCAAATTCGGCAATGCTAATCCCGGAACTCCTTCCGGTAATTCAACTGATGGATTCATCTGATTTCCAGCAGCTCTCTCCTGTATCATCGTTATATGTTCCTCTCTTGTTAAAGAATCCTGCATCACTGTTTCCATATCATGCCGCATATAATCACTCACAATATCTTCTATTGATTCCATAAATCCCACAAACAATACATTGTGTGATAATTTTATTTGATTTTCATTTTTTTGATCATATTTTTTGCAGAGTAGTAGGAAAGTCCAACCTTCATTTTTTAATTTCTGATATATTGCCCTCAGTAAAAAATATCTTTCATCCACTTTAAAAACATTATTATATCCTGTCGCAAATCCGCCAACAATTGATAAAGCCCAAGCTGACCAATAAATTGGATTACTGACAGAACTAGTATTAAAATAATATTGAATAGAAAGTAATGCTGGAATTGCAACACCTAAAGTGGTTGCGAGGAAACGATGGATATAGAACCAAATGGCATAACTATGCTTAAAACTTCTTAATGAATGCAATTTGTTCATATAACGACGACGAAAAAGTATTTTTTGCTGATCAGTTAAATCAGTTGTGGAAAGAATGGAGTTGGTGTTATGAAAGAAACTGTCAGTATATTCATTTTCAAATTCTTTTTTGCAAAATATATTTCCCATATTATTTATAATAATCTATTTTACAAAACTAAACAAAACCTTTTATTAAATCTACACATTTTTCTCCAATCTCAATTTCGGTTAAACTTCCATCCACATTAATAATATTATTCGCCAACGTCGTTAATTGCTGTTTATACATATTTTCAAGTTTTTCCAAATATTCCATCGAAATTTTTAATTCCCCATCCCTACTCCTTTCCCTCAATCTCTGATAAGCTAATTCATAATTTGTATCCAAAAATATCAACAAATCCGGCTTCTCATAATTAAACATCTCCAATATCATATTGTGTAAATCCATCTCCATCTTATCCATTGTTCCATCATCCACTAACATTTTCGAAAATACATTTACGGTTGTAATTGCACTTCTTTCACAAATATTAATGATAATATCTTGAGATTGATTCTTATTGATTTCAATAATATCTTTACGTTGTTGGATATGAGATAGTAAAACTCTTGTTTGGAATGAGGCAGCATATTTTGGAATATTTGAATAATATTTTTGTAACCAACCTTCACTCATCCAAGACTCAACATTTTCTTCGAAAAAGTTAAAAACAGTATTTTCAGATGATTTTAAATACCTTTGTAACAGCCTCAATAGTGTTGTTTTACCAGCTCCAATATTAGCATCTATGACAATGTTGATAATCATAATTATATCCTAATATATACACTTTTAAAAAAAATCACTTTTTACTTAAAAGCATTTTTTCTTTAATATAAAAAAATGAATGGTTTTTTAACCCTCGAAATTTTACAAAAAATCAAAGATAGGAATTGTCCAATTGAAATCATTGAACAAATTTGTAAAAATGATAATGATATCAAAGAATATTTTGATTTAACAATTGTAGGTCAAGAATATTATAATAATATGAAGTTGTATTGTAAACGTGAATTTGAACGTCTGAGAAATATAATTGTAATGTTACAAGATGGTATAATTGATAAGATAGATGATGATAAAGTAAATTTTTTAACAGTTGGTTTATTGTTATCAAAAAACTTTGGAGTAAAAATGAATGAACCAAGTTATAATTTTTTTGAAGGCCCATTTGGTCATTATCAATTTTTAGAATTAATGATTGAATTGAATGATAAACCACAATATATATCTGCTGTTTTGGATATATTAATCGATCATTTACCGGATTATATGGAAGATATCGTATATCCGTTTAAAGTAAATGAGGAGGCAAAGTATAGACATCCTAGGGATATTGAGAGGGTAAGTTTTGAGAAAATTATTGAAAATATATCTAAAAATGATTTTAGAAGAATGATGATAGTAATGTTTAAAAGTCAAGTGTTTCGGGGAAATTTTATATTAGGTGACATCATTAAATACTATTGTAAAAATGGAATATTTTTAAAATATTCTTATTTGTTACCAATAATTGTTGGAGTGATGCAGGAATTTACGATTCCGAGTGAGAGGTATAATTATTTTGGGGAGATAAGGGATTTTATGGAATATGATTATGTGGGATTGGATGTATTTGAGGAAATGATGGATTTTAGAGGAATAGATGATGTTGATTTAAAGTACCATAAGAATCAAGTGATGGATGAAGTTTTAAGATTGAAAAAGGAATTTGAAAGAATACTAAGATCACCTGGGTTAAAGGATGTTACTAGGGAGGGATTTGAATATAAATTGCAAAGGATAGAGGAGATTGGAAGAATAATTGAATACGTTTATGGAAGACGTCTGAAGTTGAAATATTTTTTGAGGAATAGAGCAAGTAGAAGAATTCAAGGGGCTTGGTACAATTATATAACAAAAATTTGTCATCCAGATCATCCAAAAACAATACAGAGATTTTATGAACTTGAAAATGAAATGAATAAAAATATTTAATATAATATGGGAGATAATAAGGTTTTTGTGTTGAGACATGGACACATTGTGCGTCGGGATGGAATTAAAAATTTAGATGCGGAAAAGTACGAAGATCAAGCTAATTATAATATAGGATTAATAAGAAAGCATATTAATCCTGATAAATATGAAAAATTAGTATTTCACACATCTGAACATCCAAGATGCAGAGATACTGCCGAATTAATAATCAGTAAATTAAAAAAACATCATCCAAACATTAAAACTGAAGTTGTTTTTGACACCAATTTAGATCGCTGGAATTCCGATAAAGGCGAAAAACGCAGTCACTCATTCGAACGCTCCAAAAAATACGGTGGTGTTATAAAAAAAATGCTCGAAAAAACCTCAAAAGATATATGCCACTTCTATTTCACCCACTGCAGCGTTATTTTTACACTAGTTGAAGGAATTTTAGGAAAATCGATTAAAAAACCAACAATAAAATATGGTGCTATTTATGTGTTGAATTTTAAGAAACACGTTATTTCTGAAGAAAATATAAAAAAGCGTTAAAAAATTGAATTAATTTAAAGAAATTGGGATAGATATTGTATAAAATGGGTTTATTAAAATTCTATTATGATGAAATTATTTTAAATAATTTCAATAAATCTTGTGAGAGAGACTTTTTGTTGAATGATTATGATCCGGATACGCATAAAATAGATGAGACTGAATTTTATAGGGCAGTCAGTCAGGAGATTATGGAAAAATTCAGGATTTTATATGAAAAAGAGTTGCGGGATCAGATTTGGAAGGTGATAAGGTCTTTAAGAAGGATTATTTTGAAGCCAGATGAGATTAAGTCGCAATTCGAGAAATTGTTGGAAATAAATAAGACTTTACCGGAACAGAGATCACCAGAATGGTATATCTTTCGTGAAAATCTAATTACAGCGAGTAGTTGGGGGAATGTGCTTGGTTATATTGGATCACCAAAAGAAGTTATTTTACAGAAGTGTGGTCACGAACCTTCGCAATTTAAGGGAAATGTTCATACTGTTTGGGGAACAAAATATGAGCCAGTGGCTGGAGCGATATATGAATATCGGATGGGGAAGAAGGTGATTGATTTTGGGTGTTTACGGCATCCAATGGATGAAAATTTCTTTCTTGGTGCATCACCAGATGGAATTTCAGATGATGGTGTTATGTTAGAAATTAAATGTCCTCCTCGAAGAATTATTGAAAAAATACCCACTAATTATTATTGGGCTCAAATGCAGGGTCAATTAGAAGTATGTGATTTAGAAAGATGCGACTTTTTGGAATGTAAGATCGCGGAATATGATGATGAGGAGTCGTACTTGGATGATATTAATTGTGCTGGTGATAGACCACATACAGATTCATATGGAATGGAGAGTGGTGTTATTATGAATTTTAAGAAGGATGGAGATTTAAAATATTTTTACAGTGAGTTATTCCTACGTGGGAAAGACTTAACCGAATGGCAGGTAAAAATAATGAAAGAGAATCGTAAAATGGAATTTATCGGTGCAACCTACTGGAAATTAACGGAATATCATTGTAAGCCAGTTTTTCGAGATAGAGAATGGTTCCAATGGGCTCGGGAGCAATTAAAATTATTTTATGATCAGTGGCAATTTTACAAAAAGCATGGTTATGAATCTTTGTTGACGGAGAGACAGATAAAGCCGAGAAGTAGTGGGGTGGAAGACACTTTATTGACGGAATATGCCGGTTTTACAGTGACATCTGAAGCAGGGGAGGAGACTGAGGTGGTAGTTCGGAAGTTAAAGAAATTTGGTTTTAGTTCGAGTAAGGAGCCTGATGGAGTACCAGAGAAGAAGTTTTCATTTAATTTGAAACAAAATGAATTGGTTGGGGAGAAGTCTTCGAAGAAATTTGGTTTTAGTAGTGAACCGGTTACACCAAAATCTCCTGCTCTACTGGTGGAGGAAGAAGAGGTTGTAAAACCACTGAAGAAATTTGGATTTAGTTTTTCTTAGGTTTGAATTTAGCATTTTGTATTCCATCTAAACTTGGATCTGGGAATTTAAACTTTGTATTATAATCATCGATTTCTCTATCCTCACGACTTTCGTGGTGATTGGTGTTTTTATCATGCATATATTTCTGGATTAAAAGAATAATCGATGCAATCAATCCGATCAAAAAGATGAAAAATGCTGCATATATTTTTTTAAGAGCACTTACTATCAAAAGAAGAAAGAATGCAATTATGAATAAAATTGGGGTTGCATACGATATATCTTTTGCCGATTGAGTTTTTGCAACTCTTACAATTAATGGAATTAATCCACACGCTATCAACAACATTGCGAAAACAACAATTATGTTGTTAATATCCCATTCCATCGTTTTATTGAGTTTATTTGCATTTGTATTAATTGCATTTGGATTAATTGCTGCATTTTTTGGAATACTTTTGTTAGAGAAATTGTTATTCATATTAAATATGAATAAAAAATATTTTATGGAAATATGGCTAAATTAGTAAGAAAATGATAGTAAAACTTTCTATAATTATAATATGGAAAGAACTAAAATGATTAATTGGAAAAAACTTGGAAATCATGTTACCAAAATTAACAACCATTTCCATTCACAAAAAATCAAATTAACCAGCCAACAGCGTTTAAGCGGGATGGCACAAGAATTTCGGAAATTGTTGGAAGAAGTTGGAGGAGATGATGGTGCGAGTGATTATTTAAGAAGAAGAAAAGCAGAAGATGCAAAATTAAAAAAAATTCAAACTAAAACAAAAAAAGATGCTGCCGAATTCCTACAAAACAAAAATATCATTCCTGCCAGCAGTTTCTCTGCCGGTACGAACCTAATCGGTGATTCTGACCTTGACTTCGCTGTTTTAGTTGATAAATTAGATGAAGAAACTTTGGTAAGATATTCGAATTTGTTTGGGTTAAATGGTTATAGATTTACGGAGGTGAGACAGCCAGGTAACAAAGGAGTGCATTATGTGTTTGAGAAATATGTTGATGGAGTTGAAATTGAGATGAAATTGCGAGAAAAAGATTATTTTATGAAATTCATTTATCATATCCACCATTTTAACGATCATGTTTTATCGAAAAAAGACAAAGAAACAATAACTTGGATGAAATATAATTTTAAGGAGACATCAAAAGAGGCATATGATGCATTCAAATCATTATCTTATGAATTCGCTGCCGAATCTTCTGGAATGAAAGAACTTCTTTATCCCTATAAAAATTGAATTTTTTTTTTTTATTAAACATTTAATCCAACCAAAAATGTTTAAGTTCACTGAATTTTTACTTTTTAATTTTTTATTTGTCACATTGGTTTTATTTACAATATTGTACATTATAATTGATAATGACAAAAATAATTATTCTGATGTAAAATTATTTCAAAGATCACTTGGCATAATTTGTATTTTGATTGCAACTTTACTATTAAATAATTTGTCCAACAAATTTCTTAAAAATGATATCACTTATGTTAAATATGTAATTGATTGTCAAAATAAGAATTTGAAAATTGCATTTATTGAAATTTTTAGTGATGTTTTTACCATAAATGCTTTTCACAAATATTACCTCAAAGAATTACTTTCTTTTTTTGATCTTAATAATGTTTTTATATTTTCCCTTCTTATCTATATTACTGTCCAAACTCTTTGGTGTAGATATAATAGTATTCGGTATAAAATATGTTATTCAATATATAGTGTTTTTTTAGGTATTATTATTTTTGATGATAGTGTAATTTATTCATTTTGCATTCATTTTATTGCATTATTTTTTACTTTTTTATTGAATAATTGCAAGATTATTGAAAAAATTGATTAAAAAAGTTGTCAAAGTTATAAGAAATTATTAAAGAAATGACGGAAGAGAGGAAAGGTGAAAATGATGTGAATTTACTTGATGTTCCAAATTTAGCAGGAAATGGAAAATTAGTTCCTCAAATAACACCTTACGGAGTTGAATGGAAAAATGTTGAGAACAAACCATTATTCGGAGCCCCAACAAATGTATTCGGTACTCCAAATAATGTATTCGGGACTCCCAAAAATCGTTTATTTGATGATAAGAAGGAAAGTATTCCTCCTTTTATTTTCAATGGACATACACTCAAAATTTTGGATAAATCAAATATTAAATATCATGAGCATATTGATTTATTGAAGGAAATACGTGAATTGAAGAGATAAATTAAGATTTTATCCAAAGAAAAAGAAGAAAATTTGGAAAAAATTGAGTATTTGAGCAAATTTGAAAAAAGAAATATTATTTTAATTCAGCAAAATGACAAACTTGAAGAAGAAAACGATATTCTCCGTGCTGGCAAAATAAATATTTTACATTTATTTATTATAAATTAGAGAGATTTGATAAAATCAGTTGCAATTTTTTTATAATTTTCTTTTTCTTCCGTGGATTTCCTCTCATAAAACTTTGCCTGAATAGGGCCAAAACGCCCCATTTTACGCATTTTTTCCAAATGTTCTCCTATAAAATTCCAATATAATGCATCCCATATCTTCTCATAACCATCCTTCGGAAAATCACTCGTCCTTACCATCGTATAATTTGATGATGCAGCATACGCCTTTGTCGTCGTCAAACCTCCATCACTATATAAAGCCATACTATATACGTTATTAATCATTACCCAATCATAACTATCAATAGAAAATTCCATAAACCATTGGTAAACATTCTGAGGTACAATGCCGATCATCATCATTAGACATCCCATTATCATCAGACGTTCGATATGATGCAAATATGCATTTTTGAATGCTTTTTTGATAGTATGATCAAGAATTGACATTCCAGTTGTTCCAGTGTAAAATGATTTCGTTATTTTTTTATTGGCATTGAAATAGTTTGGAGAAGTCATTTCTTTATAAATCAATAAATACGTAAAACGACTAAATTCCCTCCATCCAAGTACCTGTCTCACAAATCCTTCAATATTATTTATAGTAATTTTGTGTTCTTTACCATATTCAATAATACGATTTATTACATACATTGGATCCAAAATGCCAATATTGATAGAGGAGCTGATGCCGGAATGAAAGAGGAATGGATTTGGGCGGATTGTGATAGCATCTTGATAGGTTCCGAAATGGATTAAACGTTGTTCAATAAATTGATCCAACCATTTTTTAGCTTCATGGAATGTAATAGGACACCAAAAGTCGCTAGATTCTCCACAATTATCTGGGAAAACATTATTGGTGAATTTGATGGCTTTGCTGAGGTATTTATTTGAGGGAGGGGAAGTGATTTGAGGGATGGAGATATTTTTGGGAAGAGGTTTTCGGTTTTCTTCATCGTATGTGAGATGACCTCCGATGGGTTTATCATTTTTGGTCATAAGGATATGGAGACGTTCGCGTTGCCATTTGTAGAATCCGGTTTGAAAGAAGGGTCG
>Ga0172363_10002473_pt1 | contig 14929 bp, 14 predicted proteins | sample LakKivs2_kivu2a2_FD_114541 | JGI IMG/M metagenome (GOLD analysis project Ga0172363, IMG submission 114541) | Sediment microbial communities from Lake Kivu, Rwanda - Sediment s2_kivu2a2 | ecosystem: Environmental > Aquatic > Freshwater > Lake > Sediment | place: Rwanda: Western Province, Lake... | reverse complement strand
TCATGCTGTACATTACTCGCTGAAAATGTTTTGAACCTTGCTGAGTCCTTGTATTTACTGACTATAGCCTGCAACTCGCTAAGCGCTTCGGTATAGTGCTGTCCCATCCGCAAAGCAAATGACTTTGCCCGCTGATAATCCACCAAGTCCTCGCCTAAGTCCGGATAATTGGTCAGAGCTTTCCCGAATGCAGCAACAGCATCGTCGTACCGGCTGACATCCATCAGACAATAACCTATCTCGCTCTGACTCCTTGCTTTCATTTGCATGGAAGATGCATTATCGGCAATCACAGCCTCATATCCGGCTATTGCATCCGTGATATTTCCTGCTTTACGGGCTAACGCAGCCTGATCAAACTTTTCCTGTACTGTGGCTGACCATGCCATGGATGTAAGTATCAATAAAACCATAACAAAAAGTAAGTTTCTTTTTATCATATCGCTTGTTTCCTCCTTGCTACTTGAGTTTGCCTTTCTATACCATAAAACACAAAACCACTGCTGAGCGTAAATAGCTCAAAACAGTGGTTAATTATTCTTTTTCCTTGGGATATACTTTTCCTATGTTGGTCTGCAAATCTATAACAAAATATTTCATTCAAGTTATACCTCCCTCAGTTCTTCAGACCTCCATTCCTTTGGATGGACCCGGACTTTTTCAGTTGGTATTTTTATACAGGTATATATTATACTTCTTTAGGTTTTTTTGTCAACTATAATGTTGTAAGTGTTGTAAGGATGAGTTTGGGATTGGTTGCCTCTTGTTTAGTGAGTTCTGTTATATAGCAGGAATCGGGTTTAGAACATTCCTGAGTCCTCCATTTGCTTGGCAATCCGACGAAGGTCAGTATCCGATGAGTTAAGTAAAAGTGCAAGGTTATTTTTAGCTTTCTCATAATCCGGTTTGAGTTCCAAAGCCTTCCTTAAACATCTTTCGCTTTCTTCTCGGTTTATTAGAAGACCGTAGATTATCCCCAGCTGCCCCCAAACAATGTAATTATCAGGGTCAATTTCTGATAACTTCTTATATTTCTCTAAAGCGCTTTCGAAATCTCCGACCTCATGAATTTGATACCTTCTTCATTCATACGCATAAACTCTTTTTTAACGCCAGGTACAGGCATAGGAATGGCGGTTAACTCCAATGACAAGCCAATCTTCACACTGTCAACGCCTAAGGATTGTCTCTCTTCCATGATTGTCTGTCTGGGAGTCTTTCCGGATAATTTACCTTGAGGAGTGTCTAACCACTTGTCTTGTATCTCATTGAAAGTTTTGTCCTGTGGTTTTTGTGATGGTAGTCCTGATTTCAACTCTTGCTTCAAATAATCTAACAATTCAAGCATAATAGCTGTCTCCTTAGGCCCTCGGGGATCATTTGCACTAAATTGCTCAGGTGATTTTCCCCCTAACTCATTATGAGGAACTTTGTTCCAGACATCCATAATGACTTTCATTAGTTGGTCCGCTTCTTCCCTTGTTTTGAAACTTGCACGGCCAAATACAAATTTAACTATATCCTGTAATTTTGACCTGGGCTGACGAATCATGTGGAGCATTTCTACAAAGGTTGCTTCCGATACTCCAAATTTACTGAATATTTCCAAAGCCTTCTTCTCAGAGTCATCAGTCAAAGCTTGCCAATTGGAACCATTTTTACTGATGTCTATCAGAGCAGCAACTACACCCAACACATGATTTTCTTTGCTATCAGGATGGTTTAAAAGTTCTTTATAGAATCCGATAATATTGTCTTTCTGAAGTTCAGAAAAACAGGATTGAATGCTTGTGATAATAAAATGCTCTTCAACAGGTAACAAACGTGTAAAGAAAATATTCCCTTTCTGTAACGAGTTGGTAGCAACTTTTTCCTGAATTTGGTATTCTTTACCACGAATCAGGTCTTTCAATCGCATTTCTTTACCTGTCTTTATCGCATCTACCTGGAAAAGACTGTAGAATCCTTGTTTAAATGCTGAGACTGCGGTACGCTCCTCAGAAGGTAAATCCTTCTCCAAGTAGATTTCCAGTGGAGTTTTACCTGTTTTTGTGTCTTTGAACTCAAAGATAAAACAATCGAGAACCTCAAGCATCTGGGCAAGAGTCAGAGACCGTCCTTCGGCTATTAACTGATGGAAAGCCGTGAAGTCTTCGTCAAATTCCTTTACGGCATATTCTCTTAATTTTTCAAGGTATTGATTCATATATTTATTATAACGACCTGACAAATCTGACTATCTCAGGTTATACCCTAAAGCAAATCTCACATATATTCATTCACTGAAGATTTTCTATCACATGGCCTCCTGTGCAGGGTTTATAATGACTTTCAGAGATTCGCCGGAATTGGCAACAAGCTGAAAACCCCTGGCAGTTTGCTCGAGAAGCAGTCGGTGGGTTATCATATCCTCAACTTTCACACTACGGGTTTTAAGAAGTTCAAGCGCGGTATTCAGGTCGTCGGGCGCAGCGCCGTAAGAGGTCATCATTTTCACCTCGTTGCGCCACAATTCGCTGATCGGAACAGGGATGTCAACACCCGGTTCAGGGACTGCAAAAAACAGGATTGTTCCGCCCGGGGCAATGCACTTCAGCGCCTGGATGCAGGCATTCTTTGCTCCTGCACACACTATGACAAAGTCCGCAAGGTTTCCTTCGTTGATGCTGAGCAGTCGTTCCGGCACGTTCTCACCGGCATCTATTACTTCATCAGCGCCGAATTCCTTTGCCTTCGTAAGCCGGTATTTATTTATATCTGTTGCGATGATTTTACCGGCGCCCATAACCTTTGCAAGCTTCAGGTGCAGTAAACCGGAGATTCCGCTTCCTATTATAAGCACGGTTGAACCCATGCACATCTGCGCGAGCCGCTGACCGCGCGCTACGCATCCAAGGGGTTCAATAAAGGTTGCAACTTCGTATGACATATTATCCGGCAGAAGAAACGTGCCCCTGTCGATATTTATCTGCGGTATGCGTATGAATTCCGCAAATCCTCCGGGGTCGTAATTCGTATGATGAAGCGTCTCGCAGGCAGTGTGATGTCCGTTCAGGCAGAAATGACAGGTATTGCAGGGTACATGATGCGTGACAAACACCCTCTCGCCTTTTTTATATTTCTTTACGTTTTTCCCTGTTTCAACGATTTCCCCTGCCATTTCGTGTCCCAGAACTCTCGGCGCTGTCTTGATGCGGTACCATTCCAGCACGTCGGTGCCGCAGATTCCGCTCGCGATTACCTTCACAAGGAATTCGTCCGGAGAAATCTTTGGCTTTGGCATTTCCTCCAGGCGGACATCGTGGTTGTTATAATACATTGCTACGCGCATATAATTTCCCGAATTTTACTTCTTTGCCTTAAGGTCGTTGAAAAGTTCCAGTGCTTTTTTCGGAGGAAGATTCTTATGGACAACCGCGTTTATTGCCTGGATCATAGCCACAGGCGCTTCGCTCTGGAAAATATTTCTTCCCATATCCACTCCGCAGGCGCCTTCCTGCACGGCATTGTATGCCATGGTCAGGGCTTCCAGGGTCCCGATTTTCTTCCCTCCTGCCATTACAATCGGAACCGGGCATGAAGCGGTCACTGTTTTAAACCCTTCCGGAACATAGTAGGTTTTGACGAAATGCGCGCCGAGTTCAGCGCAGATGCGGCAGGCAAGCCGGAAATACATTGCATCTCTCACCATTTCCTTGCCAACGGCAGTCACAGCCATAACAGGTATACCGTAGCGCAGTCCCATATCCACCAGCCGGGTCATGTTATGCACTGACCGTGTTTCATATTCTCCTCCGATGAATACCTGGATTGCCAGCGCCGATGCATTCATTCTGACAGCATCTTCGATGTCGACCGCTATTTCCTCGTTTGAAAGTTCCTTCAGGATGCTCGGCCCTCCGCTTGCACGCACCACAATCGGTTTGGTTATCGACGGAGGAATTGTCGAGCGCAGAATGCCGCGGGTCAGCATCAAAGCATCGGTATACGGAACCAGCGGCACGATATTCAGGTCGATACGCTCCAGCCCGGTTGTAGGTCCCTGGAAATAGCCGTGGTCTATGGCAAGCATAACTGTCCTGCCTGTTTCAGGATTGAATATTCCCGACAGACGGTTTTTCATTCCCCAGTCCAGGGAACCGCTTCCCTTGAGAAAAAATCCCGGTGTTTTCATCGGAACATCTTCGTGAAAATTCTTCTTTTCCCTGCCTGCATCTGCTTCCGGCATGTTATTACCTCCTTGGATAATTAAGGTGACATAATACTTAATTCCAGGAAAGCAGGGACAGACACCATTTTTAGCAATGCAACAAAGCAACCAAAAGTAAGCCCGTAAAGCGGGCTTGAGAAAAGTGATGTCAGTCCCTGTTTTCCCTGTCCCTTTTTTCGAAATTACGCATTATATAACCTGGCCCTTTTCCTTGTTTTCCGGGCGGACTATCAGATATCCTTTTTCAATCAGCCAGTGATGAAATTCATACGTGGTATGAATACACGCATTTTTGCAGTCGGTTCTTATTCTCTCGTATTCCGGAGATCCCTGCTTCTGGGATTCAAGTGCCGACTGTTTCGGACATTTCACGTCTTTGCAATATTCCCTGCGCTTATATTCGGTATATCCGCTTATCATGACAACCGGTTTGCAAGTTTACTCTTATTGGCGTCCACCCACCTGTAATAATCAGCCATTTTGAGTCGGCTGGATGCTTCTTCGTCGACTACGACCGTTGCCAGCGGATGAAGCTGTATAACCGAAGAGGTAATCTGTGAGCAAATAGGACCTTCCACAGCAGCCGCAATTGCTTCTGCCTTGTTTTTTCCGTTGGCAACCAGCAGCAGCTGCTTTGCTTCAAGAATTGTGCCCACACCCATTGTTATGGCAAACCTCGGAACATCCTCCATCTTTTCGAAAAATCTCGAGTTGTCCTTCACCGTTCCCTCTGTCAGGGTCTTGACTCTTGTCCTGGAACCAAGAGAGGAAACCGGCTCGTTGAACGCAACATGTCCGTCGCTGCCGATCCCGAGAACCTGGAGGTCTATTCCGCCTGCTTGCTTGATTGCCTTCTCGTAATCCTCGCAGTGCTTTTCAAGGTTTTTTGCCATTCCGTCGGGAACATGCGTGTTTCCCGGCTTTATGTTGATGTGGTCGAAAAGATTTTCCTGCATGAAATACCTGTAACTCTGGCTGTGCTCCGGGCTCAGGCCGACGTATTCATCGAGGTTAAAAGTGACAACCTTCGAAAAATCAAGCTTTTCCTCCTTGTGCATCCGTATAAGTTCCTTGTAAAGTCCGACAGGTGTTGAGCCGGTTGCAAGTCCGAGAACCAGCCTTGGTTTTTTCTCCAATTCCTTTTTCACAATGAGCGCGGCTTCCCGGCTCATTGCTGCATAATCCTTCCGTATAATGACTTCCATTTTTTCTCCTTTCCTGCTGGGTTACTTTTTTTGTTCTACTGTTTTAGTGATGAATTCTATGGCTTTGCCGACGGTTTTCACCTGGAGTGCTGCGCCTTCGTCCATTTCGATGTCGAATTCCTCCTCAAATGCTGCAACGAGTTCTATGCTGGCGAACGAATCAGCGCCAAGGTTCTTTACAAAATCCAATTCGTTCTTTATTTCGCTCTCTTTTACCTTTAACTGCCGGGCAACGACCTTTTTCACTCTTTCTTCAATAGTCAATTGACTCTCCTTTTCGTGTTTACTGCTCTGCCGACTTTTTAATCCAGTACGTCCGTTCTTCTTTGGTCAGCTTGTAAAGGACTGCCATCAGCTTTTCTTCCTCTGCCGACATTTCCACCTTTCTTCTCGACATGGCTTTTTTTGCGGTCTGAACCATGTATTCAAGCCCGTATCCCTTGAAAAACCTGTTGTGCAGGAACCAGGTGAACGAAGGTATGAACTTCGGCATAACACCGCTGCTGGTCACAAGATTGCACATTATTCCGGCGACTGTTCCAGTGTTGAGGAAGGTGCCGATGCTTGTCTTGGTATGGTCGCCTATGAAACTTCCCACCTTGGTCAGACCTGTATCTGTCATTTCACCCTTCATACACACCTCGACGTTGCTGTAATCGTTTTTAAGGTCGCTGTTAGTAGTCAATGCTCCCAGGTTGACCCATTCGCAGACATAGCTGTGTCCCAGAAAACCATCGTGATATTTATTTGAATATCCGTGGATTATACTTTCCTCTACTTCGCCGCCCACTCTGCACACAGGACCTATGCTCATTCCAAACCTGACCTTGGCTCCGTGAATCTCCGAGTTTTTGCCGATGCAGCATGGGCCCTGTATCCTGGAGTATGGAAAAACAACCGCACCTTCATCGATAAAAATCGAGCCTTCCCGGGGGTCGAGAGTCACAAACGGCTGGACTTCGGCATTCTTAGCGATGAAAACTTTGTGCTTGTCGCCGTATATGACTGACTGCTCGGAAAACTCGCCTTCAATCGCGCCGGGTTTCGCGGTATGTTTAAAATCATTTTCAATTGCGGCAGGATTGTGATGAACAAGGTCCCAGGGATAGGAAATCAGGTCGACAGAGATTTCTCTGGTTTTTACTTTTTTCTTTACTTCGTCAAGAAATTCCCTGAAGGTTGCAGCGGAAATACTGTCGACTGTTTTCTTCTTCAGTCTTGCAAAGACGATGCTGTTTTTACAGGTTGCCACCTCTTCAGGTCCGTCGAGTGTCAGTTTCACGTCGATGAACAGCCACCTGCCGTTGGCCAGCAGGACATCGTCCTTCAGCACGTTCATATCGTTGACCTTTGCAGGCGAAAGTTTCTCCTTCATAAGAGGTTCAAGGTAGTCGCGTACAAAATACGCTGTCTTGACGCTTCCGAAATTCCGCAGGATTTTTTCCGCCAGGGTGGTCTGTCCGCATTTCAAATTAAAAACCGGACGCAGATATGTCAGGGGGTAAAGTAATTCAAATCCTTCGTCTTCAAATATGCACAGCCGCATTAATCTATTTCTCTCCTCTCATTCCTTCTCTGGCAATCGCAAAAGTGTCGACCGCTATCCTCACTTCTTCATCGGTCGGTATCACAAAAACCTTCACAGCAGAATCCTTACTGCTTATCAGGGATTCCTGTCCTGTTGTATTCCTGTTTTTCTCCATATTCAGAATAATACCGAGGTTTTTCAATTTATCGCATATTTTTTCACGTATGTCAAATGCATTTTCTCCGATTCCGCCTGTAAATACAAGGACGTCGACTTTTCCAAGGACTGCGCTGTAAGCGCCGATATATTTTCTTATCTTGTAGCAGAACATATCGACAGCCAGCTGTGCCTTTTTATTGCCGATTTTTACTTCTTTCTGTATACTGCGCAGGTCGTTGCTGACGCCCGACACTCCAAGCAGACCGCTTTGCTTGTTCAGCATTTCATTGATATCTTCCGCGGTCATCCCTTTTTTAGCCAGGTAGAAAATAATCGCGGGATCGATGTCGCCCGACCTTGTTCCCATGATCAGGCCTTCAAGCGGTGTAAATCCCATGCTGGTGTCAACGGATTTCCCGTTTTCGACTGCTGTGATGCTGCAGCCGTTGCCGAGGTGGCAGGTTATGGCATTTATACTGTCTTTTTCTATTCCCATGAGCTGGGCACCTCTCCTGGCAACATACCTGTGCGAGGTTCCGTGGAATCCGTATTTCCTGATTCTGAACTTTTCATAGAACTCATGCGGAATAGCATAAAGATATGCGACTTCGGGTATTGTCTGGTGAAATGCAGTGTCGAATGCCGCAACCTGAACAGCTTTGGGAAGAAGACGCGACGCTGCGTCTATGCCGGCAAGGTTCGGCGGATTGTGCAGAGGCGCCAGGTCGGCGTTTTCCTCAATTGCCTTTCTGACCGTGTCGGTAATCAGAACCGACCCCGTGAATTTTTCTCCGCCGTGAACGACACGGTGTCCAACCGCCTTTATTGCCGAGATGTCGGAAATCACACCGGTTTTTTTGTCGGACAGCATCTCCAGCACCCTTTTTAAGCCGGCGTCATGATTTTTGATGGCCTCCGTGAGTTCGATTTTTTTGTCGCCGACTGTATGGGTGATTTTAGAAGTTGCCTTGCCGATTCTGTCCACAACTCCCTTTGCAACAGGATTCTCATCGGGCATCTCGAAAAGTTTGTATTTTATTGACGAACTTCCGCAGTTGACGACAAGTACCTTCATATGCGCCCCTTGTTCTGCGCCTGTACCGCCACTATTGCCGCCACACTGATAATGTCGTCCCTGGTGGCACCTCTCGACAGGTCGCTCACAGGCAATGCGAATCCCTGGAGAATCGGTCCTATTGCCTTTGCGCCTGCCAGGTACTGGGTCAGCTTATATGCTATATTTCCCGCGTCCAGGTCAGGAAAAATCAGCACATTTGCCTTTCCTGCAACCGAGCTTGGTTCCTTTACCTTTTTTTCCGCGACCCTCCGGATAAGAGCCGCATCTGCCTGAAATTCTCCGTCGATTGCCATGTCCGGCGCTTTTTGCCTCGCAATCTTCAGCGCCTCGGTTACTTTGTCGATATCCGGATGTGAAGCGCTTCCCTTTGTGGAAAATGACAGCATCGCGATTCTGGGTTCAATCTCAAGAAGATTCCTGGCGCTTCTGCCCGACGCAACTGCTATGTCGGCAAGTTGTCCTGCTGTCGGCGAAACATTCACAGCACAGTCGGCAAACACCAGGACCTTGTTTTTTTCTCCGGAAAATTCCGGTATGACCATCAGGAAAAAGCTCGACGGCACTGAAATTCCCGAGGCAAATCCGATTACGGTCGCGGCCGACTGTAAAATCGTTGCAGTGGCGGTTGCCGCCCCTGCCACCATACCGTCGACATCCCCCTCTGCCACCATCATTGCTCCGAATATAAGATTCTTTTTCATCAGCCTGCGCGCCATGCCGTCGCTGACATCCTTTCTCCTGCTTATGTATGCGGAGATGTATTTCTCCATGCCGGAAAAATCCAGGGGATTAATGATTTCAACGTTTTCCGGTTCCAGTCCTGTTTTTGCCGCTTCTGCCAGGACTTTTCCCTTTTCGCCGATTACAACAGGTTTTACGATGCTGTTCCGGCTTAATTCAACTGCCGCGGCAAGAATGCGGGTATCATCGCCTTCCGGAAAAACTATTCTTTTCGGATTTTTCTTTGCTCTGAGCTTGAACTGTTCAATCAGATCCATATAGTTATCCCTTTCATTGAAGCCGCCGACTTGGCCGGCGGAGTGTCATTTGAAAAAATCAGCAGGGGCAGGTTGTTTTAAAACTTCAACTGCACTCCCATTGAAGTGGTACGGTCGTAATCCTCCCTGATAGGATCCCATGTCTGGGTTATCGTGAACAACAGGACTGCTCCAGGCGCAAGTTCGGCACCAAGCCGCAGACCCGCGATGCTGTAAGGGCTTTTCAGCGTCAGATACGGACGGTCGTCTGTCAGCTGCTGTTCAAAGGTCAGGCTGACTTCTGCAACCTTCGGAATAAAACTACCGGTATATGAGGCTTCAAGCCGTACATACGGCTGCAGCCAGCTGTTATCGTAATAATACCTCTCGTAACTGCCGAGGAAATACAGCCAGGAAATCGGACGGCACCCGATTTCCGCAAAATATCCGTGTTTCCTGGGACCTCCTGCAGGCCCGAATTCAACAGGCCTGGTCTGCTCATAAAGAGCGTCGAAAAGTCCTGCCTTGAAGTCAGAGCCAAGGTTCCTGTATTCTGCCAGATAGTCGAAAATAAAAAGTTTTCCCGCCGCACCGGGCAGGACAAATCCGTATCCATGTCCCTTGATTTTTGCGATGTCGCTGTAAACCAGCAGAGAAGCCGAATCGGTTTTGAAAACCTGAACTCCGACGTCTGCTCCGTAGACCTGGACCTGGGGAGCAGAAGCAGGGACAGTGCTTCCGGAAACAGGGTCGATATACTCCTTATCCTTTGCAGGAGAACGGTCCCAGACATACGTCCCGCCCACGTGCACAGGCAAAGGCAGCATCGGAAGCCGGTAAAACGCCCTTGTTCCCACTACCCGGGTGTACATTACATCATTTGTCACGGATTCAAAGCCGACTCCCACCCCTGGAACAAAAAGATCGAATTCCGTTCCCCATTTCCTCGTAAATGCAGTCGGCTGTAAATTGGAATACCGGCGCATTATAAACCCATGCCCCAGCGTTGCATTGTCGATTACCCCCAGCTTTGCATAAAGGTCGTCACCCTTGTGATTATACCGTATATAACGGAAAGTATTTGTCAGGACCTTTTTCCAGTCCTTCCATTCTTCTTTCCTGACGCCGTCCTTGTCGTTCCAGAGCAGACGGACATCAAAACCGACACCCCATGGTTCGTAGGCAAGTTCCATGAGAATGCTCAGCATGAAATAAGTTGTTCCGTCGACTGAAACAGCGCCGAACATTCCTCCCCAGCTGGTGGTGAGCCCTTCTCCTTCTTTCGACGCTGGTTTTGATTCTGCTTCTTTAGCTGCTTCTGCCGGAGGAGTTTCAGGAGGTTTTACCTTTTCAGGTTCGCCTGGCGTTTCGGGAGATTTCGCATTCCCGGGTTCTACCGGCTTTTCAGGTGTTTTTTTGCCTGGTTCTGCGGGAACAGCCGGCGTTGCGCCTGATCCCGGCTCTCCGGGCTGTGCAGGAGTTGCAGGTTTGGTTCCAGACGGAGGTTCCGGCCTTTCATTGTCGGGTTTTTGTTTTGCGTCGGGATTATTCGCAGGCGACTCAGATTTGCCTTCCTTGCCGGTTTTATCGGATTTTTCTGCCTCAGCATATGACAGGGCACAAATCCCCGCACATAAAACCAGCGAGACCAGAATCACGGATATCTTTTTCATTTTCCCGCCTCCTTCGACATATCTCTGTCGGATTTTTTCAGACAATCAGTTTTAATATAACACCTGTAACAAGACCCAGACCCAGACTTATGGGGTAATCAATTACATCGAGTTTATTTTTTCTGTAGAGATAATAGCCTGGTACAAAAACCAGAGGCAAAAACAGGAGGTAATATCCGCCGAACCAGATTACCGTGACCAGCAAAGCGCGTTCGATGATTCCGAAATATTTCTCTGAGGCAGACGGAACAGAGAATCCTGTTTCGGTATGCACAATAAGCCTGTGGGCATAGCTGATGAAAATAGTGGCTCCGTATGTGGCGATGATGTAGAAGATACCTCCGGCGATAAACTTGTCGTGGTAATACAAATCGCTGAGCCACGACGGATTAATGCTCAACGACGGCATAATATCCCTGCTGCCAAGGCAGGCGAGAAATATCAGCCCGATGTGCAGCAGTTCATCCAGGAGAAATGTCCAGAGAGTGTTCCTCTCCGACTGCAGATTGTAAACGATTTTTGCCCTGTCCTGGAAAATATGAAGAATCCACAGCAATATCAGGTAAGTCCATATGCGGGGATTGTTTAAAAACGGGTAGGCAAGGATAAAACTCAGAACTCCGCTGATTGACCCGTGAAGAACAACTCCCCATTTATATCTTACCTTCAGCCGGAAAACCCAGTTTGGCTGGAACGGGAAATCTGTCAGAAGATGCGCCAGAACCAGCCTGTAGAACAGGAAAAGCATGCCGTTTATACCCATAGTTTGTATATATTATATCATATATTAATAATACGATGCAACTGTATCACCGGGAAAGTAGTGCAGGAGAATCTGCGTGCAGGTAAATCCCCTGTCAGCCATTCCTGCTGCTCCTGTCTGGCAAAGGCCGACAGCGTGTCCCCATCCTCCGCCGAAAATAATGAATTCCTCAGGCATAACATGCGCTTTTTCCGTCGCTGAATATCCCTGCGAAAACCGGGTTTCTATGACAAAAAGACAACTCCGCAGACCCCCGAGAAAGTTCCTTATGCCTTCTCCATTTACGTCGAAATTTTTATTGGTCCCTGAAATTGTAATTTTTTTCACAAAACCTGTCCGGTCGCGTTCAACGATTTTTATTCCGCGTACGTTTCCGATATTCTGTCCTGAATCCAGCAGTTTTTGCTCAACTTCTTCCCTGGTTATGAACCTTATCCACCTGAACTGGCTGGGAGTGATTCTTTTAGGCAGGTTGCAGAACGAATCCGGCGGATTTTTCACCCAGAAATCAAGCCCTGAAGGGCTTTTCGGCAGGTCCTCAGGGGTTTCGACAACACAGTCGTCCACTCCGCGCAGCGAAGAGTCTCCGCCCCACGACCATGTATCGCTGTCCTTTCTGGTGTGTCCGCCGCATATCGAATGAAAAAAGGTATTTGCGAGTTTTCCGTCGAGCAGCAGAACACTGCCGAATGTTGCGTCGACCGCGGAATTCGTCGACGCGTATTCTGCTGAAACACCCCTGTAAACCGCACAGTGGACTCCGTCGCACACATCAAAACCCTGTTTTGAATGTCTGCCGGTGTGTTTCAATGCAAATGTCCTGGCAGCCACTGCCTGTGCCTTGAGTGATTCCCCGGGCCATGTTTCAGGGATTTCTGCTGACAGCACACCGCGCAGATATTCTTCAATGTTCACGGTATTTACCAGAACGAGTGTTCCGTCGTTATAAGTTACCTCAAGTTGTCCGCGATAACTATTGTATTTATCGGTTGAAAAATAATATGCGTCAAGCGCGGAAAGGTCGAAGACCGAAAAAACAGCATTTGGATTCTGGTGTTTCAGGACAAATCCCTTGTCAAATGTCCTGATTTCCCTTTCAGCAGGATCTTTCATTATAATATTCCCGGCTTTTCCTGCGGTAAAGCAGATAATCTGTCCCCCTGGCATTTCAGACAAAACCTGTCCTGTTTTTTTATCCGCAATGCTGAACCCGGAGCTGCTTTTCATCTGGAAGGATTTTCCGACAGTTATTCCAACCCGTATGAGGGGAACATGTCCTGCAGGTATAAACGGGGTGGCATCTTCACATCTGGTCTTTTGCCTGGCATCTGCCACCTTTATCCTGTTTTCTTTTAAATAGCCTGCCAGGGTAAAAGTTATCGACGCAATTTTTTTCTGCAGGGTGTCGGACGGGCTTACCGACATGGCGGTTATATAATTGGTCCTGGCTTCCTGCAGGTTTCCGAGTCTGGCGTTCAGATCTCCGGTTTTAAGGTAAATGGAGGAAATACTGTAGTCCAGCTTAAGGGCACTCTGATACTCATCAATTGCCGGCTGGTATTTTTCATTCCTTTCAAAAAATTCCGCCAGCTTCAGGTGCGGCAATGACCAGCGCGGGTATTTTTTTGCAAGCTCTCGGTAATCAGCTTCAACGTTTATTCCGGTTTTTTCCTTTGCCATCAGCAGTCCTATTCCGGCAAAACCAGCCCCGGGGTCAAGATCGACTGCCTTCTGAAATTCAGAAATCGCTGAAGTGTACTGCCCTGCCAGATAAAAGCAGAGTCCTGTCTGCTCATGCAGCCATCCGGACCGGGAATTCTTCAGTATTTCCTGGTACTGCCTGATTGCTCCGTCGAGATCTCCGTCTGCTTTCAGCACAACAGCCAGGTCTTCTGCCAGCTGCAGATTGTCCGGATTTTTTTCGGTTTCCCTGTTCAGGATATTGATTGCGGTTCTAAAATCACCGCTGTAATATGCTTTCTTTGCATTGAGGAGCAGGTCTGGAAGTTGCGGTTCTTCTGCTTTTGCCGGCATTTCTCCGGAAAAAAAGAAAAAAACGCACAGGAAAGCGCTTTCCGCAGGAAAAAAATTCATTTATCCAGCTGGAACCTGAAAGTCACAATCCCCTCCTGATAAGTCTGGTCGAAGTTTTCAGGCAGGGGATCAAACAGCCATTTGCGGATACTTGCGACAGCAACCTGGTCGAGGTCCCTGTTTCCCGATGTCTGGAAAACAGTTACATTCTGCACGAGGCCGGCAGGAGTCACGGTGATTTTCAGCCGCACTTCTCCCTCTGTTCCCTGTCGTTTTGCCCATTCAGGATATGCAGGACGGTATGAATACTTGATGCCGCGCTGTGCCAGCTGACCGGTTATTCCGGGCTGTCCGAGCGGACTTCCCGGCCTGCCCGGCTCGTTTCCCTGTCCTGGCACAGAATCCCTGACCGACACAGGTCCGATATCCGTGCGTTCCTTGTCCGGCTGAATACCGATCGGAGCAATTGTCCGCAGTTTCTCAATCTGTTCAGCTGTCCTGGGCAAAAGAACTTTTGTTTTTCCGGGTTTCTTTCCTGCAACAGCGATTTTCTTTTCATTTTCCCCGGCAGCAGCCTTTGGAATCTGTCCGAGTCCCTCGCCGAAAGGCATTACGCCGACAACAGTCATGTTTGTAAGAAGCGGCGTGACTGCCTGCTGGACCATCACCGAAGAAAGGAAGAAAAACAGGGCAGCGTGCACGAATACGGAAATCAGCAGGGAAACGCTGAAGTCCCTGTTCACTTGCTGTTCTCCTCCTTTTTCTCTGTTGCAATCGCTATTCGTTTCGCACCTGCCAGTTTTACCATGTCCAGCACCGATACAACCTGTCCATGCAGCACTTCCTTGTCGGCATTTATAATAATCAGCCGTTCCTTGTTAGTCATCAGGCCCTGCTCAACATAAAACCTGAGGCTCTCCATTGTCACCTGCTTTTCGTTGAAATACACATTGCCTTCACGGGTCACGGTTATCGTGAGATTTGTCTCCGGCTGCACCTCGCTTGTCACTGTTGCCGGAAGGTTTACCTTCACTCCTGCCTGCATGATGAGCGGAGTGGTGACCATGAAAATAATCAGCAGGACCAGGGCAACGTCTGTCAGCGGCGTAATATTTATCTGCGAAATTATTTCCGGCTGTTTCAGCAATCTGCGTCGCATGACTCCACCTATCTCAGCTTTCCGCTCTTTTTGAGCGCGAGAATAAACCCTGAAATGGATTCTTCCATTACAGCGGCGACCCTGCGGGATTTATTGGAAAAATAGTTGAAAAATATCACCGCAGGAACCGCAACGAATAATCC
>Ga0172363_10002471_pt1 | contig 14931 bp, 16 predicted proteins | sample LakKivs2_kivu2a2_FD_114541 | JGI IMG/M metagenome (GOLD analysis project Ga0172363, IMG submission 114541) | Sediment microbial communities from Lake Kivu, Rwanda - Sediment s2_kivu2a2 | ecosystem: Environmental > Aquatic > Freshwater > Lake > Sediment | place: Rwanda: Western Province, Lake... | reverse complement strand
GCTCTGAGAATAATTTTGCGTATCAGGCAGCACTACAATTACAAAGTTTTCTGGGGAGGGATTCGCGGATGCTGTTCGAGATGTCATCGCTATGATAGACGACAGAATTACAATCAACGAAGCCACTATCAAGACAGACAGCAACGCGCTACGTACGTGTTTAGTCCGCACTTTATACCTCCTTCCTATTCCGATTCGGCTGGACTGTATAAAGCTCTTTGCGCGCCGCACTACTACTGTGCAGCGTAATTGCTAAAAATCTGCTCAAACCCCGCTCATCTTTTGCTATGAATTGGTGCGGCTGGCGGGATTCGAACCCGCGTTACAGCCTTGGCAAGGCTGTGTCATAGACCAGACTGGACCACAGCCGCATCAGAAGAAAATTACCTTTTCGATAATTAAACGCTTGTGCCTAACCGACGATCGCGGCCATCATTCTCCCACCGACCACCGCACCGATCGTGAAGACAGCGAGCGCTATAGGCAGACTTTTGGCGATGGCGGCGCGTTTTGCCAAATCGTCGTCTCCAACCTCTATTTCCGTCAAATAGCTGACGAGGATGATCGTCAGCAGCATGATGTAGATTCCGAGCACAAATAGGAAAATTGAGGGCGACACGGGCGCGCCACCGAGGAAAGATACCTCCGCGGACTTTCCGGCGAGCACTCCCTGCATGCGCGAGGTAACGGATGCGATCAGAGGTGCGAAGAAGAGCGCAACCGAGCGCATAGAACTCACGACCTCCCCCAATGATTTTCTCGCATCGACTTCCACCTGCTTGAGCTCCTTCAGATGGCTCGCCATGCGCAGGATCGCCTCGCCAGCCGCCTTCGTGCTCCGCTGTATCACGTCGACGAGCATCTTCATCGTGCTTCGGACGGTTTGCGAGTGGACGTTTCTCAACGCTCCGCTCTGTTCATCGAAGAGTGCTGACCTCAGCCCCAGGTTGCCGATCATTACGTTTGCTGAAGCCCGCTCGAACACCTCGCTTACACCGCTGCCTCGCATGGTTTCGGCCACCCGCTCGAATGCATCTTCCGCAGGCCGCCCCTCGGAGATGCGGTTGCCCAACTGAAACAGAGAATCGCAGAACTCGTGTTCGATCTGTAATATCCTTTGACGCAGCTTGTACGCCTTTGCTGTGGTTTTGTAAAGGTAGAAAGTGACGCACAGTCCAGCTCCCCAGAGTGCCGATAGCACAGCGAGGTCTGGGGTGACGTTTTTTCCGAGCGCGCAAGCGATAGCGGGTGAAGATACTATCAGCCCCAATGTGACAGCGATGAGGATAGTTTGTCGTGTCGTTGCGTCGTTTGGAATCTTTGGAGGTGGAAAGGCCGCTGGCCTCTTCGCCAAGACTCGCCTGCTTAGCATCCAGACTACGAGAGGCAGGATGATGCAGTATATCACGAATATCTGCCAAACGCTTACGGATACACCGACTGTGGCCAGCACTGGCAGCACCGCAACTAGAACGAGGGGCAGCAGAACGCCGATGCTGTAGATGATGAGGGTGGGCAGGTGCAAACTAGCAGCGAATCTCTCCATCTGTTCTTTGGTGCCTTGCAGGCATGCATCGAGGGCCTTGTCGAGCACCTCTAGGCGACGGCTCTCAAAGCGTTCGAACATCGAACTGCGTATCAAATATATCGAGCGCCTGAAATCTTCACGCCACTTGCCCCAAAAGCTCGCAAATTTTATCAGAGCTTCATCAACGCTGGTGTGAACGCGAAGGCCGACCTCCCATAACAGCTTGCGCAACCTTCTCCCGAGCGATCCATTGAGGTTCTCGGCGGCGAATTGAGCGGCTCGCTCTATGTTGGGGGTGGTCTTCATCGCCATCGTCATGTAGTTGATGAGCTGCGACACCTCCCCAAGTCCACGGATGCGCTCACGTTCGGCCAGCCCTTTGGGATACCATCCAATTAAGAAATACACACACAATGGCATAGGCGCCGCGATTATGAGCAAGATCGTTTGGCCACTCTTTAGCGCGAGGATCGCGGCGAGCATGGCGAGAAATGTGCACATGGCCGAGGCCAAGATGGCGAAGGCGATAATTTCCTGAGGCTGAACGTCTAGCCCAGCGAGCTTGATATTTTCTCGCAACTCGGATGGTGCTCGCTGCAGGTTCCTCAAAAAAGAAAATCTACCCGCGGCTCTGCAAAATCTCACGTAGAGAACGTCTATCCTCACCTTTTGTCCCCTCCTCCAGCCACATGCGCCAATCCTCGAAAATTTTGTCGTAGTCTACCATTCTCTTTCTGCCGAGCTGCTCCTCAAGAAGTTCGTGAAGCAAGTTGTTCGAGCGAGCGACGAATTCGGCCTCGAGCAGCTTCTGATTTTTTGTATCGGCGGCGGTTTCAACAAGTGTTTTATGGATCTTCATGCGGAGCTCCAAATTCTTCAAGATTTCAGCAGGTTTCGTGCCCCACTTTTTAGCTATGTTGGCGATGAGTTGTGATTTTGCAAGATATGGCGTTTGTTCAAGTTTATCTTTTATCGCATCGTACTTCATCAGATCGATGAAGCCACCCTCGTTTATTGGATCGTCCTTCCAATCCTTGCCTATCTCAGTTATCTGCACAACCCTCCTTGTGCGGCTCGTGCTCCCGCTCGGCCTTATCGGGGCCGACACGACGATAGAATCGGTCGCCTTGAATGAGGTTGGTGGAATGTTGAGATCGTAGACCACCCTGTCGAAGACATCCCTTGTGGTCGCCCCGTGTATGGTGCCCATCACGGAGTTGCCAGCCGCACCAACCCTCATGGCTTCATATAGCGTCTTTGTTTCAGAGCCTCGCACTTCGCCTATCACGAGCACGGATTCTCCCAAGCGCAACGCCGCACGTAGCGCATCCTCCGCCCGCATCTCCGTTTCAGACCTGCCGACTGCGGATTGCACGCGTAGGCTCTGCACCTTGAATCCGAGCGCTCGGAGTTGTGTGATGGGTAGCTCTGCTGTGTCCTCTATTGAGATGATCCTGTATTTTTGCAGTATCTCGAGCATGAGCGCCCCCAGCAAAGACGTCTTTCCGGCCCCCCTGCTTCCTGCGATTAAAATCGAAGCTTGGGAGTCGACGAGGAGGCTCAGGAGGCCAGCCGCTTCTGGGGTAAGGAAGCGGTTGCGAATGAATTGAGGTAGAGTCCAAGGTGTCAGCTTGTGCCTGCGTATGGCTAACGCCAAGCCCTCTGGGCTGAGCGGCGGACCTATGGCGGCGACCCGAGCGCCGAACTCCGGGAGGTTCAAGTCCAATACGGGGTCAGCTTCTGAAAATGGACGCCCACTTATCGCCCTGAACCTTGAAATTATCGATTCGATGTCCTCCGCCGACAGATAAATGTTCGTGAGGCACTCTTCGTGCTCACCATGATAGATGTGCACCGGAGAGCGGCCTATCGGCGCGTCGATGTAAATATCCTGCACGCGTTCGTCGGAGAGCAAAGTCTCGAGAACTCCAAAGCCAACGCTGAATTTGGTCAGACATTTTGCGAGCGGTTCGATCTCGTCCTTGATATGCTCAGACTTGCCCTCGATCACAAGTTGCGTCATCAATCTGCTCGAAAGCCTCTCGAAGCTTTCCCGCGAATGTTTGGCATCGGAGAGGTCCAACTTTTCCATTCCCCTTTCGAGCAACAGCTCGCGCGCGCAGTTAAGCAAAGTCACCTGTTCTGATCGAAGCTTGTACTCGGGCGGGATAAGAAAATAGAGGTGTTGTAGTTTGTTGGACAGGCGATAGAGACGCACCTCGCTGTCACCCAAGCTGTAGGCGTCGACGAGCTTAGCTTCCGTCGGCGCGTCGATGAGTATGCGCGAGGTCGAGAAATGCGGCTTGACCAACGGCCGCAGGATTTTTCCGTAGCAATCGCGCCCGTGCCCCTTTCCCCTCGCGAGCTTTACCTGCTTGAGCGTTTGGAGCATGGGCTTCAGCGAGCGTTCGATGAACTGCCCTCGACAATCCATACACTTTTTTGCCCCATATTTTGCCCAAGACTTTGCATCATCCATCGCGTGGGTCAAGTCGGCCAAGGCCTTCGCTGGTGAGCCAAGAAGCTCGGTGACGATTTGTTTGAGCTGTTTCCTCCGTTCGGCCTCGCAGCTTTTGCACCCTACATCGGTCAAATATTTGAACGGCCACTGCCTGCATTCATCGTATGTGTGGGCCAGCTCCTTTAGGGCGGCGATGTTATCTCCGCGGTACTCCCTCTCGTAGAGATCCGCCAAGATTATCGCATCGATGCCAGGCTCCTCGATCAAAGCCGAAACCACTCCGCGCATGCAGGCTTCGGATTGCTCGATCGACGCGCCAGCTTTGCAACCGTTGCACTTGAACCGCAGTACCCTTTCTTCACCTATTGAAGAACATTTGAAATTGCAGCTCATGTCATGTCCCTCAGAATTTTCCGAGGTTTTTTTGCGACGAGTCCGTTTAAAAAATCAATTTTTGATATGAGCTGGGTAATTTTGTCGTCTAGGTAGTTGGTCTGGGCATCGATTTTACAGCAAAGTTTGGAAAGTTCAGCAACGTGCCCTTCGAGTGCCGAGACCCTTCGCTCCAGCATCGCTATGCGTTGTTCCATGAGGCAGGAGGCATCCCGCAGCTTCGCGACCCACCTCCCATGTTCGGCGAGGATGGCTTCTTCGTCACTTTTGTTGAGCATCTTCGCCGACCTTCCTTATCTCGTGCAGTTCGGATAGGTATGTAGAAATTCTGGATAGCTGTGCGATGGTCTCCGAGCACTTGATTTTGGGGCTGCTGTTTTGAGCGAGATAGTTTGTCAGCAGCACGAAGGTTCTCTCGCCGATGGCCTGCGCGTCGTGAAGTTCTCGAATTAGCCTCGTCATGTTGATGTCGCTGAATAGCTTGCACATCCTCATGCTAGATTTGAATGTATCAGAATTGGCGAGCATAAACTCACGGAACGCCATCAGCTCATCCTTGAACCTGCGTAGGTCCCGCTGGGCAAACCTAGCCCAGTCGGCGCTGAGGACGCCGCCCCGTTTGTAGTTAATCGCGGACTGGGTGAGCTTTACGGCATTGGCATCCAGTGCAGAGATTCGTTCGCTCATTTCAGACGCGCGTTTCGAGTCGAGCCTCACCACACTTTGCAAAGTTCCTATTATCCTGCTCAGAGCAATGCTGCGCTCGCTTGCCTTCACGATGTCTGATTGCGAAAGTTTTAGGAAGGCGTCGATCTCCGACAGCAAGCTTTCGAAAGTCAGTTCATTCCTCATCTTTTTCACTCAACTTTTTAATTTGTACATCAACTTCGCGCAGTTTTCCCTCGCACATCGGCTTGAGCTTTGGTTTAGAGTGCGCCAAGCGGGTCATCTCTCCGCGCAACGTAGCAAGTATGTCTAGTTCAGCGAGTTTCAGCAGCTTTTTGAGCGAAGGTTTCGGCAGCTCATTTCCGCACGAGCGTATGAGCAGCATCAAGCCACCATGCCAGCATATGGCCAGCGCTATCACGAGCACGACGGAGTTCAATTTCCCCGCCGATGCTTTGGTCGAGACCTGTTTAAAAAGACAAAACAACGTGTTTTTGACATAGCAATATTTATTTATAAATAGGTTTCACAAACAAAAATGGGTGCGGGCCTAGATGTCCGGTTGGCTTACCGGCGGCCTGAGCGTTAAAAGCGCTCAGGCGTTTTTAATCACGAACAATTATTAGTCATATCGTTTTTTATTAGGCGGTAATAGGCCCACACGCGCCATCAATCGAATTGATGGGTTGCCTTGCGCGTATGGCTCTCGTGGGGCCGGAGGGGCTCGAACCCTCATCCCTAAGGTGCGGACCTTGGAGTCTGTCCGATTGACCTACGGCCCCCGCCTGTTACCACCCACGCTTTGGCTGAAGGGAGTTTATAAAGAGAAAACAGGGCCATTATATCGCCAGCGGAGAAGTTTATTGGGGATGAGTTTGCAAAAGTTGAGCTTTGAAAGATTGCCGCACGTACCGGAGCCGAAGGAGCTTGTCAACAAGGCTTTCAAAAAGGCGGCCGATGTAGCCAACAAAGCTAAAGTTCGCGGCACTCCGCTCTGGGTGGCGAGGCAGCGCGAGAGCCGGCGTATCGCCGTTATGTCAGAGACCATCGGCAATGAGCTGTCGAAGCTTGTGGCCGGATTTCCGTCGTTTTCCAATTTGCCATCTTTCTACCGCGACCTCATTGAGGCGATCGTGGGCATAGACAAGATGAAGAAGTCGCTCGGCGCGATATATGGCACGGCCAAGACCGTCGATAAGCTCAGGCGGGAGCACCTTCGAAGGCTCCGCTCCGCGAGATCTCCAGCGGAGGCAGCGGCAGTGCGGAGGCAGGCGTACGGCAGGATATCTTCGCTCATCGAAAGGGCAGAAAATCACCTGACTTTCCTGCGGGATGCCGCGATGAAGCTTTCCGATTTGCCGACGATATACGTCGACGCGCCAACCATCGTCATCGCTGGCTATCCAAACGTCGGGAAAACGACGCTCCTGCGCGCGTTGACTGGGTCGGCTCCCAAGATCGCACCGTACCCATTCACCACGACTGGGCTGCAGCTTGGCTACTTCGAGCACCGCCATCAGCGATATCAGGTCGTCGACACCCCAGGTTTGCTCGACCGACCGCTGGAGAAGCGCAACCCCATCGAAAAGCAGGCGATAGCCGCGCTGCGCCACCTCGCGAAAGCCATTGTGTTTATGCTAGATCCATCCGAGACGTGCGGCTACGAAATCTCGAGCCAGCTTCGTTTGCTTGAAGATGTAAAAAGGACATTTGCTGGACTTTGCATCTTGACGGTTGCGAATAAGGTCGATTTGCTCGATGAAAATAGGGTGCGGCAGGTGCGAGAAGCGTGTGCAGACGCGATTTTTATAGCAGCGACCACTGGCCAAGGAGTCAGTGAGTTATCGGAAAAATTGCTCAAAGTTTTACCTGTTGCTGAATCCTAGTCCAATAACTTTTATCCTTCCTGGTTGCCCCTGCTGTCCATCAACCTCGAATTTTATGCCAAGGATATTTTCCACCAGTGCTATGTTTGTCAGAGCATGCGAGGTGAGTTCGGTGCTAGTTATCTCTGACGTGCCTTCGGCCAGCGCCATGTACGGGATGAGTTGGTCGGTGAGGTGGCGGTCTACCGCGTGGCCCGTGCGAAGCTGCTTCACCAAATTTTCTGCTGCCTCTCGTCCGACCTGCTCAGCTGGTTTTCCAGGCCTGCCGAGCGAGCTCGCCCCGAGGATCGCGCCCCACTCTGTTTCAGCCCATAGAGTTATCCCAGTGCCGGGGCCGAAGTGCGGATCGTGCGATGGTTCGTAGTATTCGGCTTTTATGTTTACCTTGGAGTAGCCGGCTTTTATCAGGCTCATGCTCGCGGCGTGCGCCATCCGAGTCGCGATGTGTTCGGGCAGCTTCACACAATGTGCGATTCCAGAGATGCAAGTCACCTTGCCCAGTTCAATAAGCTTGATCACGTTTAGTCGCTTGATGGGCTCGATGCGGGCGCGCACGACCCCGCCCCCGCGAGGATAGTGGCCCCTGCGGATACACTCGATCTCACCTAGATAGCCCATCCTGCGAAGGATTGGTAAGGTAACGTTTTTCAAGAAATCGATGGGTGGCGCGAGCGGGTTGTCCGTGCCACCTGTGATCTCAACTTCGACGGATTTTTTGGCGAAAGCTGCGGCTGGCATCAGAATTTGCAGGATGAGAGTTGTACTCCCGGCGGTGCCTATGTCTACACGGAATTCTCCACCCTCCATCGCGCCGGGTTCGAATTTTAGCTCCGTGGAGCCGAGCGAGAGCCCATCGACCGTGGCCTTCGTGAGTTCGGCGAGGGCCTTCACGCCGTGCATGTGTTGCGGCGCGAGGCCCGGCTTTGCCCGTTTCGCGCGGATATTGAATATGTGGATGGGGCGTTGGCTGACAGCGCTAAGGGCTAGAGCTGTCCTGAGTACCGCTCCACCTCCCTCACCCATCGAGCCGTCGATTTCGATCATGTTATCGTCAACTGGGGATAGGTTTTCTTGATATAAGAACTGAAACATTTGTGAGGTATATGTCGGAGTTTCAAGCTAGAGTTTTGGAGCTTGTAGCGAAGGTTCCGAAGGGCAAAGTGACTACGTACAAGGAACTCGCGCAGACCATAGGCAATCCACGAGCATATAGGGCGGTGGCGAATGCTTTGGCGAGGAACCCATCACCTGTGAAAATCCCTTGCCATCGTGTAGTAAGGTCGAATGGCGAAGTTGGGGGTTATAGGCTCGGTGTTCGACGAAAGGTAAAACTGCTCGTTCAGGAAGGAATCAAAATCGAAAATGGGAAGATAAGCTCGAAGTTCATGTTCAAGTTTCAAGAATGAAATTCAGAAATCTACTCGGTTTTCTGCCTGCCGACGTATTGATAAACGCGGCTTGGCTTTCCGCGCCCGCCCAGCCCACCGGCTGCCGGTTTCGTTTTTTCGGTTGACTTGACTATTTCCCGCTGGATGAGTTTTTGAAGGGTTCGCCACACTTTGAGTTTCGATGCGTGTGTCCGTTTCATTAGCTCGGGTATCGTGAATTCTTTCATCTCGATCATCTCCCCGACTATTTCGATGTCGCGCACGGTCATATCTTGCAAGCCTTGTTCCAGCAAGGTCGTCGTGGCATCCCCCCATATTCGCTGGTAGCCCGTCCAGACCGCGAGGAACGTCAGCCCTATAGCGATGCTGATAGCGGTGGCGATGGGCAGGACGTTGATCGGCTCGGTCTTCGTCGTGGTCGTATCTGATATTGTTAGTGGGGCTTGGGTCCCCAGCGCTTTTTCATAGGCGTCGCTCGGCACACTTATGTCGATATTGCCGTGAATATCGCCTCCTGTGCCGTGAATACCGCCTCCCGGCGATGGGCTAAGGTTCATTTTGTATGCATTTTCGTTCGCCGAAAATTCGATATTCCCTACATTGTATTCAACATTTTCAACGTATGCGCGTGGATTTTGTGTCCAGATATTATCAATTAGAATATCCTTGGTTGACGTGACAGTTTGGCCTTCTCCATAGAAATGATTTAGTATCGCATATGATACAATAAACGTTGTGCCGAGTACGACGGCCGCAATCATTATCCCAATTGTCGAGCGACGCATTTGCGACTTCCTCCCAATAAAAGTTTCATCAGCGATACTTATAAATTAAGTTTCACAAACGAAACCAAATTTAAAATCAGCCTTGACTACATTTTAGTGGGTGAGAAAAATGAAAGTGAAAAACAAATACCCAGAGTCGTATTGGCTCGCTGCGGTGTTGGTTACGGCGCTGTTGATAGCTGGCGGCGGCATAGTTGTTGCACAAAATCGAAGCTCGACAACTGAACAGCGAAATGGCGAAAATTATAGAACAATCGACATTTCAATCACCGGAACTGCCACGGTGAAAATTCAGCCGACCCAAGCTGTGATCAATATTGGAGTGGTGACCGAAGATACCACAGCAACTGATGCTTGGCAAAGGAACGCCGAAATAGTGGCAAGCGTGATCGGGGCCCTTGCCAACATCGGGATATCGGAAAACAGCATCGAAACCGTCGAGTACGACATTTCTCCGCGCTGGGACTGGTATTCTGATAGCATCATTGGTTACACATGCACTCACCGCTTAAAAGTTGTCAGCAGCGTGAGCGATGTCGGCAGAGCTATAGATGCCGCGGTAGGGGCTGGGGCAAACAGAGTGTACGATATCGAGTTCACTTCAAGCGACGATGATATCAAGGAAGCCAAGAGGAGAGCGTTCTTCGGCGCAGTCGGGGATGCGAGAGAGCAGGTGGAAATGGTTGCAGATGCCTTTGGTGCAACGGTCTTGGAAGTGGTCAATATTTCGATAAATCCGGTGTACGATTACCAGCCGTGGATTTGGCGCAATTCTCTGGCGGAGTATGACACAAGTATCCCCACACCAATTCAGCCGGGCCAAGTGGAGGTCACGAGCAGCGTTACGGTTACCTACCGAATAGGATGGCTGATCTCAGCACAGTAAACAGCGGCACACACTTTTTATTTTTTCTTTTTGTTTAGTAACTGGTTAAGTCGTCATCTGAGCAAATAGTCCGTCTTTGATAGATCCTTGAGGCGCTCCACAGCCTTTATTTCCTTCATGACTCCGAGCACGGATTTCGGCACGAGTTCTTCCCAATTTTTGCCTTTTATCATGCGGTCGCGGATATTCGTTCCCCAGTACTCCTTTCTCTTGAACATCGGCTGGGTCTTCGTCTCGAAGCCGGACTCCTTGAAAAGCCGCTTGACAAGTGGGTTGCCCGAATAAACTACCTCGAAAGGTGGTGAAAGCGAGACGACGTGCGACACCCAGATCGCGTTGTTGTTCGCGTCTGGAATTGGGATGATGTGCACGCGCGAGAGGTCAACTCCGGCCTCGGCAAGCGCCTTGCTTATCATCAGCACCCGCTCGCCAGCTGTGAAGGGGTTCTCGAGCGTGTGGCTCTCCTGCGCGCTCCCTATGCCCACGATCAGCTCATCGACCTCGCGCAGGATCTGCTTGAAGACCTCGACATGCCCTTTGTGAGGGGGCTGAAATCTCCCGATGAGAATACCGCGTCTGACCATCTTATCCACAACTTGTTATTTTTTCTTTGTCTGCTCGTACTCCATATATTTCATTACCCAAGCAGGGTTCTTATCCGACAGATTGCTCAAAACCAAAGCTCTGATTTCGCTCGTTGTAATATTATCGTGTATGTTTTTCGCCACTTCATCTGCGACTCTCTCAGCTACTTCTTTGGTGGCCCCTGCGTTCACACAAGATTTTATGATTTTTTCCCTCTGGAACGGCTCGAGTGCGCCGCTCTTCTTGATGACTTGAATTTCCACCAGCTCACCTCTAATTTTAGATTGTTTTTTTGGGCTTAAGCTTTTTCAACAAAAACAGCAGTTGTATCAGGGGCGAAAGCATGCAAATGACCGAAGCCAAACGCAGCAGAGCAACGCCCGAAATGGAAGCGGTCGCGCGCGACGAGGGCAAACCCATAGAGCAAATAATCAGAGCGCTTGCCGCGGGGTGCCTGATAATCCCCAGAAACGTCAAGCGCAAGGGCGTCGAGGTCAGAGGCGTAGGCGAGGGATTGCGGACTAAGGTGAACGCTAACGTCGGCACCTCGCCCGACTATGCCAGCATTGATGATGAAGTGCAGAAAGCCAAAATCGCGGTGAAATATGGCGCTGATACTGTCATGGATCTCAGCGTGGGTGGAGATATCGACGAAGTCAGGCGGTGCATCCTCCGCGCGGTCAAAGTGCCGATCGGAACTGTGCCGATCTACCAAGCGGGGATTAAGGCGGCGGAACGGGGCAGCGTTGTGGACATGAGTTCTGATGATATTTTCAATGCCATTCGAAGGCACGCCGAAGATGGCGTGGATTTCGTCACGGTGCACTGCGGCGTAACCAAGGCGGCAGTCGATGCTTTGAGGCGGAGCGGCAGGCTCATGGACGTCGTGAGTCGAGGTGGTTCTTTCCTCGCAGCTTGGATAATTCATAACGAGAAAGAGAACCCATTGTACGCCGAGTTCGATTATCTGCTCGAGTTGGCGCGGGAGTTCGATCTGACTTTAAGTTTGGGAGATGGCATGCGTCCCGGCTGCCTAGCTGACGCCTCGGACCGGGCGCAGTTCCAGGAGCTCATAGCCCTCGGCGAGCTGGTGGAGCGAGCTTGGGCCAAGGACGTGCAGGTGATGGTCGAAGGTCCCGGGCACCTGCCGCTCGATCACATCGAAGCGAACGTTAAACTCGAAAAAACCATCTGCAAAGGGGCGCCGTTCTACGTTTTGGGTCCCATAGTCACAGACATTGCCCCGGGATATGACCACATCGTCGGTGCGATAGGTGGCGCAATGGCGTCTTGGGCTGGTGCCGATTTTCTATGTTATGTTACAGGCTCGGAGCACGTTTGTCTGCCGACAGTCGACGATGTCAAGGAAGGCGTAATAGCCGCTAAGATAGCCGCGCACGTTGCAGACATCGTCAAGGGGATCGATGTCGAGCGAGACGCAGCGATGGCGCGAGCGCGCAAGGAGCTGAACTGGGAGAAGCAGTTCGAGTTGGCGATAGACCCTGAGAAGGCGAGGGAACTCAGGCAGAAGAGGCCACCTTTGCTCGACCCAAGCGTCTGTGCGATGTGCGGGAAATTTTGTGCCATAAAGATGGTCGATGAATATTTGAGAGAAAAAGGATAGCGATGTCATAAAAAATTTGTGAAGATTTCAATCATCCTGGTCACTTCGTGCTTTACATTTTCGTAGTTAGTAATGAGACTACTAACTACGGAAACAGCATGAGCGGGCAAAATCCTCGGACTAAAAAATCACTTTTGAAGTATGAGGATATTCCCTCTACCTTTCTTTATCTTCTTGATCAAACCGCGATCTTCCAAGTCGGCCACGAGCAAACTGACCTTCGCCTCGGAGTACGGCAGCCTCGTTCGCAACTCCGTCTGTGTAATCCGCCCTTCTTCCACAATTATGTCGAGCACTTTTTTGAGGTCCTCCGGAAGTTCGACGACTCTGACTGGAGCGGCCGGGGCGGGTTCAACTTTTTCTTTTTTTTAATTTGCTCGTTGTTAGGGCACAAACTATTTTACGTTGCGAACGCTATGTGGAGCAGGTTGAGATCATGAAGCTTTTTACAGTCGGGCCGGTCGCCTGCAGGCCAGAGATTCTCGAGGAGATGGGGCGCCAGATGTTCAGCCATCGGAGCAAGGAGTACATGGAGCTGCACCAAGAGACTGTCAAGGGGTTGCAAAAGTTCCTCGAAACGGAGAACAATGTTTTCCTCTTCCCCAGCTCTGGCTCCGGCGTGATGGAGGCCACCGTCCGGAACTGCGTCGAGCGAAAAATGTTGTGCTGCATAAGCGGGGAGTTCGGGAAGCGCTACGCCAACGTGGGTGAATCCAATGGTAAGATTGTCGAGCGGCTTGAGACGGGGTTGGGCAAGCCGATAACTTTGGAATCCCTCGACGAAAAACTCTCTTCGTTCCGGGATGTCGAGGCCGTCGCGATAACTTATAACGAGACGAGCGTGGGGTTGCTGAATCCGCTCCCAGAACTGGCTGAAGTCGTGAAGGGACACGGAAAGCTCCTCTTCGTCGACGCGGTGAGCGCGATGGGTGGCGTCGAGCTGAAGGTCGACGAGTGGGGGATCGACGTCTGTTTCGCGAGCTCCCAGAAGTGCTTTGGGATTCCACCAGGGCTGGCCATGGCGAGCGTGAGCGATGAGGCGCTGGAGCGTTCGGCGCGGGCTAAAAACAAGGGTTGGTATTTCGATTTCAAGCTGTACGAAAAGTATCAGGATGAGGAAAGCGGCACCCACATGACTCCGCCGATTCCACAGATTCTTGCCCTGAACAAAGAGCTGGAGCTGATTGAGGCAGAGGGTGGAAAGCAGAAGCGTCTGGAGTTCTGCTTCAAGAGGATGCAAAAAATCGAGGACGGGGTCGAGGGCTAGGGCCTTTCTCTCTTCCCACAGCGGGGCTACGAGAGTCCAACCGTGGCGTGCGTAAATGCTCCGAAGGGCATGAGCGGGATTGATGTGTACGAGCGGATGCGCGAGCGCGGATTTGAGTTGGCGAAAGGTTACGGTGAAATAAAGGACAGAACTTTCAGGATCGGGAACATGGGGTACATCCGTCTTGAAGATATAGATGGAATGTTTCAGGCTCTAGGCGAAATTTTGAGATAATCTCGTGCGGTCAGGTAGTTACTAAAGTTTGGATATTGTTATAAAGTCGCGGGAAAATCGTGTTCTGATGTAAATGTCGCTGACCCCTACCAAATTCATCTGGATGGACGGCAGGCTCGTCCCGTGGAAGAAAGCAAACGTGCACGTGCTCACTCACACCCTCCACTACGGGCTCGGGGTCTTTGAGGGCATCCGCTGCTACAAGACCAAGAAGGGCCCGGCAGTCTTCAGGCTAAAAGATCACATGAAGAGGCTTGAGAACTCGGCAAAACTTGTAGAAATGAAGCTCCCCTACTCCATCGAGGAACTCATCAAAGCTACCAAGAAAACGATAAAAGCGAACCAGATCGAGGAGTGCTACATCCGCCCAATCGCCTTTTATGGTTACGGCGTAATGGGACTTGATCCAACTGGTGCGCTAGTAAATGTGGCAATTGCAGTCTGGCCTTGGGGCACATATCTCGGTGAGAAAGGACTTGAACACGGTATTAAAGCGAAGATATCAAGTTGGCGTAGAATAGACCCGCGAATATTACCATATCAATCAAAGTTGGTGGCAAATTACGCCAACTCGATTTTTGCAAAATTAGATGCAGTAAAATCTGGGTACGACGAAGCAATATTGTTAAACCTTGAAGGATTCGTCGCAGAGGGGCCTGGAGAAAATGTCTTTATAGTAGAGGATGGTAAACTCATAACTCCTCCGCTCTCGGCATGTGCGCTCGCTGGCATCACGCGTGACTCGATTATAAAAATAGCCAAGGACGAGAAAATAAACTTTGAGGAACGGAATATCACTCGAGAACAACTTTACGCGGCTGATGAGGCTTTCTTTACAGGTACGGCTGCGGAGGTGGTGCCGATCAGGGAAATCGATGGCCACAAAATAGGGAGTGGGAAACGTGGCAAGATCACAGAGAAACTCCAGCATATTTTCTTCAATGCAGTTCGCGGCGAGGAGCCGAAGTACGAGTCTTGGTTAGATTACGTTGGTGAATAGAATACCTTAGTTTAGTAAGAAACTCGAAACTTTTACGCTGGGACTCTCTCGATAAAACGTTTTTACTTCGATTAAACCTTTTTTTGCCTATTTTCGTCAATGGCGGATGGTGTTCAAATAAGCGCTGGTCTCGGTCCGCGTACATCATGTTTTCGTAGTTAGTAGTGAGACTACTAACTAGCAGATTTAGGCAAGGCTCGCTGCAGCATCAAACGAGGACGAGCTGCT
>Ga0172363_10002470_pt1 | contig 14932 bp, 11 predicted proteins | sample LakKivs2_kivu2a2_FD_114541 | JGI IMG/M metagenome (GOLD analysis project Ga0172363, IMG submission 114541) | Sediment microbial communities from Lake Kivu, Rwanda - Sediment s2_kivu2a2 | ecosystem: Environmental > Aquatic > Freshwater > Lake > Sediment | place: Rwanda: Western Province, Lake... | reverse complement strand
AGCCCTCTTCGGTTGCGGGCGAAGCCCGCGCTATGAGAGTGACAATGCGGCTGATGAACAAGGCGGGCTAGAACGCCGGTTGATAGAAAGTCGAGCTCGGGCGCGCGAAAAGGTAGCCTTGAAACAGATCGCAGCCCATCGCGGCGAGCACGTCGCGCTCGGCCGCGGTTTCCACGCCTTCGGCCACCGGCAACATCTCCATTTCTTGGCATAGCGACACCACCGAGGAAACCAAGCGACGCTTGACGGCGCTGCTCTCGATGCCTCGCACCAGGTTCATGTCCACTTTCACGATGTCGGGGTCGAGCACGGCGAAACTCGTCAGCCCCGCATAGCCCGCGCCCAGATCGTCGACGGCGATGCGAAACCCCAAGCGGCGCAGCTCGAAGCAGCGCTCGCGCACCTCCTCAAGGCTGGACAGCGGCGCGCGCTCGGTGATTTCCAGGACCACGCGCCCCGCCATCTTCACCAGAGGGCAGTGGGGATCGGTCAACTCCGGATCCAGCAACTCGCTCGGGTGCACGTTCACGAACAGCGACCAGTCCTGATCCGACTGCAGCCGGCGTTGCGCGGCGAAGGCGCGCACCACCCGGCCGAGCCGCCGGGTGGCCCCCAGTCGCTCCGCGGCCTCCAGGACATCGGCGGGATGGGGCAGCGAGGGCTCGCTGCTGCGCAGGAGCGCCTCGTAGCCGTAGATGGTCTTGGTGGACAGCGAGACGATGGGCTGGAAGGCCATGCCGAACGAGGCGAGCACGCGCTCGAAGCTCGCCTCCAAGCCGGCGCGGTCGGATGGGCCGGCAATACCGCCCAGGCTCAAGGCCTCGCGCTTGAGGCGGGCCAGGCGATAGAGCTGGGTTGCCTCGGTCACGGTCCGACAAAGCCCGGCCAGATCAAACGGCTTGGGGATGTAGCGAAACACGCCGTATTCGATAGCCCGCGCCGCGCCTTCCCACGAGGGCTGCCCGGTAATCAGCAGCACCGGCAAATCAGGGTCGTGTTGGCGCACCGCCCGCAGGAGCTCGATGCCGTTCATCCCCGGCATACTGATGTCGCTGATCACGGCGGCAAAAGCGCCTTCCCCAATATGCCTCACGGCTTCCTTGGCGTCGGCAGCGGTCGTCACCTCGAACTCGCCTGCCAGGGCACGGGCAATGACCTCCAGGACCGACGGCTCGTCGTCCACGACCAGGACGGCAGGGGGCCTGCCGGCAAGACGGAGCCCCGGTTGCTCGTTCGGCGTCAAATCATGTAGCTGCATCACACCACCTCCCGTCCATGACTAGATGGCCTCAGATTCCGTTCCGGTTCAAAGATGATCTCCTGCCGCGGGAAGCCGTAGCCTACCACCCTTCTTGCCCGTTGCAGGGAATTGCCGAGTCCCCGGAGACGGTGTCGCCACGGATGGAGCTACGCGTCAGATACTCCTTCCGTCGCCGGAATCTCGTCGCCGCCGCCTTGCCCCGGTCAGGCCCCTGCCCCGAAGCTCGGAAACGCTGTCGTTTCGACCCGGGCCGGCCATGCGTTCTGGGTTCAAGCTGACCCGCGGATACTCCGATGGATCGTTAGAAGCCCCTCTGTGGAGCGTCCCCCCGTAGCGATGCGCATGTCTCTCACTCGCTTCCGGCCATTCGTCAAGCGCCTGCTGGCTTTCGCCATCGCGCTGGCAGGCTGCGTGGATCTTGCGCCCCCCTGGCAGGGACGTGGGAGCGCGGACCGCGGGGGTGCGCTCTCGGGTCAAGGTGGGACGGGCGGTGCTGTGGAAGAGATCCAACCCGACGCCGACGATGCGCCGGCGATCGATGCGGAGAGCGACGCGGTGTCGGAATGCGAAGGCGGTGCAGCGGACGTTGGTCAGGTCGGACTCGACGCCGCGTATGACGCAAGCCCATCCGAGGATATCGGCGCGGGCAAGGACGCAGCAGGCGGAACAGCAGCGACGGGTGGCGTGGGTGGAAGCGGGGGTGCAGGCGGTGCCGTAGGCGTGGATGTCGGGCCGGACGAACCGCGCACCCAGGATGACGCGAGCGACAGCAGCATCGTCGCCGACACCCCGGACGCCCCCGTCGGCCGCGGTGGCAGCCCGGGCACGGGGGGCATCACCGGCTCGGGTGGCGTCCCTGCAACGGGCGGCTCGACCGGTTCAGGCGGTGCACCCGGCTCGGGCGGTGTCACAGGCACGGGCGGCACCACAAGCGCCTCTCTCACAAAACTGCGGGGAACGGCCTTCGGCACCGGCCCGCCCTACAACAACGACCCCGCCTTCGGCTTCGCCAAGGCCTTCGACGGCGACATCAACACCTACGACGACGACCTGACCGCAAGCGGCGGGTACGTGGGCATCGATCTGGGGACAGCCGCTTCGGTGAGCATGATTCGCTTCTTTCCTCGGTCGACCAAGAACCATCGCATGGTCGGCGGCAAGTTCCAGTGTTCGAACACCTCGCAGACCGATGGGTACGTGGACCTCCACACGATCGACGCCGAACCGCCTCTGGCATGGACCGAGGTGACGCTCTCCCCCGGCGCGACCGCCTGCCGCTACCTGCGCTACGTCGGCCCCTCCTACGGCTACACCAACATCGCCGAGCTGGAATTCTGGGGGCCCGGCAGCGGCGGCCCGGGGCCGGCAGACGCCGGCGCACCGCTCACAAATCTATCCTTCAACAAGCCGGTGATGGCGAGCAGCCAGAATCTCAACGTCAATGATGCGGTCATGGGCAACGACGGGCTTCTGACAACGAAGTTCTGCCCCGAAGATGCCGCCGCCACCTTCCCCGTCTGGTGGCTGGTCGACCTGGGCGCGGTCTACCAGTTGGTCCAATCAGCCATCAACTTCGAGAAGGCCACCCCCTACTACAAGTACCGCATCGACGTGTCTTCCAACGGCACGAGCTGGACGACCGCCGTCAACCAGACGTCCAACACCACGCACAACGGCGGCACCGTGACGGACGCGCTCAATGTCCAGGCCCGCTACGTCCGCATCACCATCACCGGTGTGTCGACGACCACCGATGCGGGTTGCTTCCTGGAGTTGCTGGTCTGGGGCTACGGCACGCCAGTTGGGGGAGGAACGACGCTCACCAATCTGTCGCTGGGCAAGCCGGTCTCCGCCAGCAGCCAAAGCTCGGGCAAGGCCGCGAGCAAGGGCAACGACGGTGTGCTGGCCACGCCTTTCTGTCCCGGGAACACGAACTTCCCGGTCTGGTGGAGGGTCGATCTGGGCTCCGTGCGCAGTGTGGCGAGAACCGATGTCAGCTTTGAGCAACAGACCTCGTACTACAAGTACAAGATCGAGGTGTCCCAGAACGGTACGACCTGGACCACAGTGGCGGATCAGTCGAACAACACGACCCGACGTGGCGCGATGCTCTCCGACACCTTCACCGCCAGCGCGCGCTACGTTCGCATCACCATCAACGCGGTGTCGACTCCGGACCAAGGTTGTTTTTGGGAATTCGTGGTCTGGGGGACGTAGAGCAGGAGGCTTCTCGCCGGGACCTACTCGCAGACGCGCGTGGCTCCGAATCCACCGCCATCGGGCCGCCTGCAAGCCAACCCTGCCGAGCAGGTTTGGCCCGCGCAGCAGCGTTCGCCTGGACCGCCGCACTTCTCACAGGTGGCTTCTCCGCCCGCCGTCACACAGATGTAGCCCGCGGTGCAAATATCCCCCCCGCCAGGACCGCCAGCGCCGGGGCAACAGGGTTCGCCGGCCCCACCGCAGGCCTCACAAACCGAGACGGCACCGGTGCTATTGCAGGTCAGATAAGGTCCCGTGCAAACCTCATTTCCACCGCCACCCCCGCCCGTGCGCGTGCAACACACAGCGCCCGCCGTACCCCCACAGCTCGGCCCCGCCTCACCCCTGCAGGCGCCGGCAGAGCAGACAAGCCCACCTCTGATCCCTGTGCAGGCTGCCCCGGCAGCGACGCAGCGGCCGTTCGGCATGCAGCAGCCGCTATCGTGGCAGACTTGGCCCGGACAGCAGGTTTGTCCGGCCGCACCGCAGGTTCCACCGTCGATGCGCGGGCTGACGTCGCTGCCAAGCGGCACATCCGGGCTGCCGTCAGGGGAAAGCGGAGCGTCGATAGCCGTGCCGCCGCCGTCCACGGCGACTCCCCCGCCGTCCACGGCGACTCCGCCGCCGTCGATGCTGTCGCGGCCGCCGTCAGTCCTTGCGCCACCGGTGCCCCTCGGCGAGCCGCCGGCTCCGCCGCCGCCCGTCCGCGCGCCGCCGGTGCCGCTTCTCATCGTGGTCGCGCCGCCGGTGGCTCTTCCTCCGGTGCCGGCCGTGCCCCCCGAACCGCCTCTGCCCCCAGAACCGGCCGCAGCGTCTTGCTTCGCGGCGCTGCCCGAATCTCCTGAACAGCCCAACGCACCTAGCGAAACCCCCAGGGCGCAGGCAAGCCAGAAGCGCGTCGACATGAGGTTCGTTGCGAGATTGGAAGTCGTCATGATGTTCCTCCATCGAGTTTCCACAGGCTCCGGGATGGTAGGTTAGAGGCACCCACGCACCTCCACCGTCACCCGAGGACCCTACAACTGACCTATGGCCCGCAGGAGTCTAGCGCGAGCCAGGTCCAGGGTGAAGATGGCTTGCACCTCTTGTGCTAACGCGCTGGTCAAAGCGACCTGAGAATCACTGAGCTCGATGACGTTGCCGACCCCGGCTTGGTAACGCCCCTCGGCCAGGGTGAGGCGCACACGCGCGTTCTGCGCAGCCTCGTGCGCGGCCGCGATGGCTGCCTTGGCGGCGCGCACGGCCAGGCGCGCCTGTTCCACGTCCACCCGCACCTGCTGGCGCAGAAGCTCGTACTGGGCGCGCAGCGCGGCGGTGCTCGCGCGCGATTCGCGCACCTGCCCATCCGTGATGCCGCCGCCGAAGAGCTGCCAGCTCAACAGCAGGCGCGCGTTCCATCCCAACTGCCAGGAGTCGAGCTGGTTGGCGTTCTCGCTCACCCCCGCGCTCGCGCTGAGCGAGGGCGCGTAGCCGCCCCGGATCGAACGGGTCGACAGCTCTTGCGCATCGATCTGGCGGGCGAGCGCCATCACGTCCGGCCTGGCCGAGAGCGCGACCTCGAGGAGGCTTACGGTATCGCCATCCTCGCCTTGCAGGGCTTGCGCGGGCGGGGCCACGATATCGTAGCGGATGTCGCGCTCGACGCCCATGGCCTGGTTGAGCAAAGCCCGGTCGGTGTCGTAGGCCACCTGGGCTTGGATGAGCTGCACCTGGGCGTTGGCTCGGTCGGTGCGCGACTGCACCAGGTCGATCTCGGGCCGCTTGCCCACCTCGACGAAGGCCTGGATCTGTCGCAGGTGCAGCTCCCGGTTGTGCAGGGTTTCTTCCGCGACCTTGAGCAGGGCCCGCGCCGCGGCGGCCGTGTAGTAGGCGGAGCGGAGGTTGAAAGCCACATGCACCGCGAGATTCCGCTCGGTCTGCTCTTGCGCCCCCAGCGTGGCCTGGGCGGCCTTGTACTTGCCCGTGCCAAGGCCGAAGTCGTAGAGGAGCTGCGAGGCGTTCACCCCGAGGCTGTAGGAATTGCCGCTGCTCAGGGGAACCGACACCCCGGTGCTGGTCGCCGAGGAGGCCTTGCCGCTCGAGCGCGTGTACGAGGCGTTGCCCGAAAGCTGCGGCAGAAGCGGCGCCCGGGCCATGCCCACCCGGGCGGCGGACGCCTCGGTCTGCGCGCGCGCGGCCTGGAGCTGCGGGTGGTTGGTGCGCGCGATGCGCAGGGCCTCGTCGAGCGTCAGCACGGGCGTTTCGGGTGGGGCGGCACGGGCCGGGAGACTCGGGGCCAGGACCAGGGCAAGCAGCATGAGCACGCGTTTCATTCGAACCTCAGGGCATCGATGGGATCCAGGCGCGCCGCCTTCTGCGCCGGGTACAGGCCGAAGGCCACACCCACCACGCCGGAAAACAGAACCGCGATCACGATGATGTCCGGTCTGATGAGCAGGGGCCAACCGAAACGAGCGGCCAATTGATTGGCCGCGAACACACCCAGAAGCACCCCCGCCACACCGCCGAAGAAAGACAGGGTCAGCGCCTCGACCAGGAACTGCGCGAGCACGTCGCGCGGCCGGGCTCCCACCGCCATGCGGATGCCGATCTCGCGCGTCCGCTCGGTCACGCTGACCAGCATGATGTTCATGATGCCGATGCCACCCACCAAGAGCGACACCGCCGCGATGCTGGCCAGAAGGGCGGTCAAGGTGTTGACCCCCTCCTGCTGCGCACTCGCCATTTCGGTCAGGTTGCGGATCGAGAAGTCGTCTTCGCCTCCGATGGGGATGTGGTGGCGATCGCGCAGCAGGTTCCGGATCTGCCTCTCCGCGCGCACCAGCTCGTCGCCGGTGGCGGTGCTCACCATGATCGATCCGGCGATGAACTTCTGAAGGCCGCCCTGGATCTTGGATTGGAAAGTCGTGTACGGCATGTACACGGCGTCGTCGAAGTCCTGTCCCATGGCCGACTGGCCCTTGCGCGCAAGCATGCCCACCACCAGGAAGGGGATCTTCTTGATGCGCACCGTATGCCCCACCGGATCGGCGCTGTTGCCGAACAGCTTCTCGACCACGGTCTGCCCCAGCACCACCACCTTGGCGCCGGCCTCTACATCCGAGGGGTGGATGGCGCTGCCCAGCGTGACCGGCCAGTCGCGAATCGAGAAGAATTCGGGCGAGACCCCGTTGACGCTGGTCGCCCAATTCTGGTCCTCGCTCAAGACGGGCGCGTTGGTGCGTAACTGCGGGGTGGCGTATCGAACGGCGCTGGCCTCGGTGCGAATGGCCTTGAGGTCTTCCCAGGTCAGGGTGGGCATGCTGCCGAAGCCGCCGCGCGCGCCGCCCGCGGTGGTGCTGCCCGAGAGCACGATGAGCAGGTTCGACCCCATCGAGGCGAAGGCGTCCGCCACGCGCGCCTTGGCGCCTTCGCCGATTGCCACCATGGCGATGACCGCCGAGACGCCGATGATCACCCCCAAGGTGGTGAGGAACGAGCGCATCTTGTTGCGCAGCAACGCCCGCACGGCGACGCGCACGACCTGCACGGGGTTCATGGCAGCCCCACCTCCGCGGCTGCCGCGGCCGGATCGGCCGCTTGCGGGGTCTGCCGCAGGTCGCTCTGGATATGCCCGTCGCGCATGACCACCACGCGGGAGGCATAGCGGGCGATATCGCGCTCGTGGGTCACGAGCAGCAGGGTGATGCCGCTCCGACCCAGCTCCTGGAAGAGCGCCATGATCTCCACGCTGGTGCGGGAGTCGAGGTTGCCGGTGGGCTCGTCGGCGACCATCAGGCGAGGCCGCGTCACCAACGCCCGCGCGATAGCCACCCGTTGCTGCTGCCCGCCCGACATCTGGTTGGGGTGGTGATGCATTCGATCGCCGAGGCCGACCCGCTCCAGCGCCTCCCGCGAACGCCGGTGTCGTTCGCGGCCGGACACGCCCGCGTAGAGCAGCGGCAGCTCCACGTTCTCGAGCGCGCTGGTGCGCGCCAGCAGGTTGAAGTTCTGGAAGACGAAGCCGAGGGTGCGGTTGCGCACGCGGGCCAGGGCGTTTCTGTCCATGCGCGAAACCTCTTCTCCCAGTAGCCGGTAGGTCCCCGCGCTCGGCCGGTCGAGACAGCCGAGGATGTTCATCAAGGTGGATTTCCCGGAACCCGAGGGCCCCATCACCGCCACCGATTCGCCTTCGCGGATCGACAGCGTCACGTCGCGCAGGGCATGCACGTCCACCTCCCCCATGCGGTACACCTTGGCGACATGCTCGACCTCGATGAGCGGGCCAGCCATGACCGTACCTAGCCCGCATTACTCGCGACGATTGGTTTTCCGACGAAGCACATTGGACAATCCGTGGTCACCTGCGTGAAGGATGGCGGGCTAGAAGGGGCGACCTCCGCCGCGGCGTGGAACCGGCGTGCCGGGAAGCATGCCGCCGGCGGGCTTGGCGCTGACGGTCACGGTGGCGTCCAGGATGACCAGGTCGCCTTCCGCGAGATCTCCTTCCACCACCTCGGTCTTGCTGCCGTCGCTGGCTCCGGTCTTGATGCGGACCGGCCGGGGAGCCGAGTCGGCGAGAACCCATACCGTCCTGCGATCGGGGGCATCCTCCGCCCCCGCCGGCGACCCGGGCCCGGCGCCCGCGCGCCGCCGGCCGTTCCCGTCCGCGCGCGCGGTCGAGGGCGCCGCCGGGGCACCGCCCGCCGCCGCGCCGTCCCCGCTCTTCCTCTTGGGCTCGCGTTGCAGCGCCGCCGACACCTCTTGGGTGAGCCGGAAGCGCAGGGCCGCATTGGGCACGCGCAGGACATCTTCGCGGTTGGCGAACACGAAATTCACGTTGGCGGTCATGCCCGGCCGGAGCTTGAGATCGGCGTTGTCGACGTCGATGACCGCGTCGTAGGTGACCACGTTCTGCACGGTCTGCGCGGCGTTGCGTATCTGGCGGACCTTTCCCTGGAAACGCTCTCCGGGGAAGGCGTCGACCAGGAATGTGGCCTCCATGCCCGCGGTGAGCTTGCCCACGTCGGCCTCGGCGACGCTGGTGTTGACCTGCATCTTGCGCAGATCCTCGGCGATCACGAACAGGGTGGGCGCCGACAAGGACGCGGCCACGGTCTGGCCCACGTCCACGTTGCGGGAGATTACCACGCCGCCGGTGGGCGAGACGATGTTGGTGTAGGCGAGATTGACCTCGGCCTGATGGAGCGCCGCCCTGGTCTGGGCCAGCATGCCTTGGTTGACCGCGACCTGGGCCTTGGCCGCCGCCAGGTTGGTCTTCGCCAGGTCGTAGTCCGCGGGGGCCACCAGCTTCCGTTCCACGAGGCTCGCCTGTCGCTTGTAGTCCAGCTCGGCCTGGGCCGCCTGCACCTTGGCCTTCTCGAGATTCCCCCCGGCCGCGGCGTGGTTCGCACGCGCCTGCTCCAGGGCGGCCTGGAAGATCTGCGGATCGATCTTGGCGATGAGCTGTCCCTTGCGCACCGGCGAGTTGAAGTCGACGAACAGCCGCTGGATGCGGCCCGACACCTGGCTGCCCACCTGCACGGTCACCAGGGCCGACAGGGTCCCGGTGGCGGTGACGCGCGCCACGACGCGCCCGCGATCCACGGTCGCGGTTTCCCACTCGACGGGAGGCTTGGCGGCGCCGCGTTTGACCAGGTAGCGTGCACCTAAAGCCCCGAGGGCGGCCAGGACCACGAGGGCCCAGAGTCGTTTCGATCGCAGCCACCTCATGCTCGGCCTTGCCAGGCAACGCCCGCTCGTACGGTCGCCAGCCCTTTCCCGCCTGCCGGCGCAGGCGGCGAGATCCGATCCAAGCGATCCAGATTCGCCACCATGCGCTTGAGGTGCGCGCCGAGGGTGCCGAGCTCGGCCTGCGAGAAACCGAGGACGATCGCCTTGCGAATCTGCTTGGCAATGACGACGCACTCGCTGGCCAGCCGTTTTCCCCGGGCGGTGAGCGTGAGGCAGCGGCGCCGGCGGTCGGCCGGATCGCTTTCCGCGCCGACCGGGTCGCGGGCCTGCAAGGCCGCCAACACGCGCGAGGCGGTCGGCCGATCCATGGTCAGGGTGGCCAGGACGTCTCCCAGGGCGCACGGCCCGCGTGCGTGGAGGGCCTCAAGCGCCCAGAACTGCTGGCTCGAAAGCCCCAGTCCTCCGACGCGCGACTCCACCGCCTGGCGCTGGCGGCGTCTGACCGCGGCCAGAAGGCGCGTGACCTCTGCTTGTTTCGTCATGGATTGGCTCGCCCTGCCTTCTACCCGGGAACGGGGACCGATGGAACATCGATCGACGCCTTACATTGCTAGGCAAGCATCGTGCCGGCGCGATTCGCCCCTAAAACCGTCAACGCTGCATGTCGTCTGTATGCGCATTCCGCAGCCGGAAGTGCAGGTTCTGCCCGGGGGCGAAGGTCCTTCCGCCCTCGCCCCGGGCTACCAGTGCTCCCGGCGGATCAAATCCTCGAGGCGCTTGCGCGCGAAGGGCCGAGGAGCCGCGTCGGGATAGCCGAGCGGAGTCATGGCGAGCACGCGCACCTCGGCGGGAACCCCCAGGATCTCCTTCGCCCTCGGCTCGTCGAAGTTGCACACCCAGCAGGTTCCGAGCCCCTCCTCCGCCGCGGCCAGGATGATGTGGTCCATGACGATGGCCAAGTCGATCTCGACGGCATTGAATCCGTCCGCGCGCTTCCACGCCTTGCCCGGCTCGGCGCAACCAACCAGGATCACCGGCGCGGTGTGAAACCAGTCGCGCGCGTAGGCCTCCTTCATGCGCGCACGGATGGCCGCGTCGGTCACGACGATGATTTGAACGGGTTGCAGGTTGGCCGCGGTGGGCGCCACCCGTCCGGCGCCGAGGATGCGATACAGAACGTCCTCGGCAACCGGATCGGCCTTGTACCCGCGTACGCTGCGACGCACCCGGATCAGCTCTTGGAAGTCCATCCCTAGACTTTCGTCGCTTGGCCACGCGGAATCAAGACCCACGGCACCCCTGCCGGCCGGGAAACCACGAGCGAGCCGGGGGTTTTAGGCTCGCCCCGCAACTGCCGATACTTCAACTCGAAATGGGGACATCCATGGCATCCGGAAGATACTCACGCAGTTGTCGCTCGCGCGCCGCGCGGCGCCTGGCTTCGGCGCTCGTGCTGGCTCTCGTCGGCCTCGGCCCCGCCTTCGCGGCCGAGCCCTCCCGCGAGGCCAAGCAGGAAGCAAAGGCCCGCTTCATCGCCGGGCAGAGCCACTACAACCTCAACGAGTTCTCTCAGGCGCTGGTCGAATTCAAGGAAGCCTACCGCCTCCTGCCCGACCCCGTCTTCCTCTACAACTCCGGGCAGTGCGAACGCCAGCTCGGACATCCCGAGGAGGCCATCCGCTTTTATCGCAGCTACCTGCGCGAGCAGCCCAAGGCGCCGAATCGCCAGGATGTTGTGCACAAGATCGACGAGATGGAGGCGGCCTTGAAGGCCAAGGCGGCCGAGGCGGAGAAGGCGCCGTCGGCCCCGAGTGAACCCTCCGAACCGGGCAAGCCGACCGCATCACCCACCGAACCGCCGCCGGCACAAGCCGGCGCGCCGGCGCAGAAGGTCCAGAGCGAACCCGCGCCGGCCGAGAAGGCCGAGCTGGCCGGCCAGCCTGCCACGCCCAGCCCGTCGCCCGCGTCGCTCCCGGCGGAGCCGCCGCTAAGGCCCGAAGCCCCCGTGCCCGCCTCGCCGGGGATCGACGTTTCCTCGGCGCCGAGCCCACAGCAGGCGCCTCTCGCGAAGGCATTCTATTCGCGCTGGTGGTTCTGGACCGCCGCCGGGGTCGTGGCAGCCGGGGCGGGATTGGGAATCTACGCCGCCACCGCCGACAGGGCCGCCGCACCCCCGGCTTCGGCACTCGGCTCGAAGGGAGTGTTCTAGATGCGCGGGCAAAGGCTTTGGGGGTGGGCGGCGGCCGGGCTGTGCGCGTCGCTTCTCGGGTGCAAAGCCACGCCGGGAACCTTCGTGCTCGTGGAATTCCAGGGCTCGGTCGCCGAGGGCCGTTCCATCCAAAGCATCGAGGTGGGCCTCGTCCTCGACCCGCAGGACGAGTCCGGCGCGCGCAGCGACTGGGCTTCGTTCTTCCCCCCCGACGGCAGCAAGATCACCCTACCGACCACCGCCACCTTGGTCATCCGCGGCGGTGAAGGCTTCCTCACGGTGTCCGCGAAGGCCCTCGACCAGGACGGCAACGTGATCGGCAAGGGCAGTGCCTCACAACAAATCAAGGCGAAACAGACCACGTCCGTCGTCGTGACCCTCGGCCCCAGCCTCGAGGACGGCGGCAGCGACGGCTCGAGGACGGACGCGCAAGGCAAGGGGGACGCCCTTCCGGCCGCCACCGACGCGGGCAGCGCGGGCGGAAGCGGCGCGGGCGGCGCGGGCGGCGCGGCCACCGGAGGACAGACAGGAGGCGGCTCAGGTGGTGCAGGTGGTGTGAGCGGGACCTTCCAGATCACCCTTCTTCCCACGGCCATCGACTTCGGCACCGTTGCCGTGGGCACGACCTCTCCCCTGCAAGTCATGACCATCAAGAACGTGGGCAGCGTCCCCACGCCGATACTCCAGGTTTCCGCCGCCGACCCGGCACAATTCCCGGTGAAGGAGGATCACTGCAGCAGCGGCGCGCTCAGGCCCGGCGATAGCTGCACGGTCTCGTTTGCGTTCGTTCCCGGCGCCGCCGGTAGCCGAGACACCACGGGCAAGGTCGGGTTTGCCGCGGGGGCCGGACCGTCGATCACTTTCCCGCTGATCGGCACCGGCATGAAAGCGGCGGGAAGCCTCACCCTGTCGCCCCCGGCGGTCGACTTCAAGACCGTGGACGTCGGGACGTCCTCGTTCCAGCCGTTCACGCTCACCAACAACGGCAGCGACGAGGCCGCAAATCCCCGCATCGTCGTGACCGGCCCCGCATTCTTCCAGGTGACGGACAACCAATGCGCGAACGGTTCCTTGGCTCCGCGCGGCCAGTGCACCTTCTCCATCACCTTCGCGCCCGAGAAGGTGGGTCAGGTCACCGCAACCGTCGCGGTCGAAGACCTGTCCGGCGGCGGGACATCCGGATCCTCCTTGCTGTCGGGGACAGGACGCCGGCTAAACCAGCTCCAAGTGCAATTCACCGGCCCGGGCGGCGGTACCGTGTCGTGGCCGGCTGTGAGGTCGTGGCCGGGCAACAGCATCCACAGCGGCAGCCCCTTCAGCACCGGCGTCGAGATCCTCGATCCTGTGGACTTCCCTCAATTCGTCCTCACCGCCACCCCGGACAACGGCTCCCAGTTCGGGGGCTGGGGCGGCGACTGCAGCGGCACCGGCACCTGCACCCTGGGCATGAACAGCAACCGCACGGTCATCGCCAATTTCGTCTTGACCAGCTCGACCCAAGGCCCGCTCACCATCAGCGTCCTCAGCTACGGCGGGCAGCAAGGCAGCGTCACCTCTGCCGACGGCACGATTCGCTGCAGCGGGCACTGTCCGGGGCTCTCATATCCCACCGCGAGCAGCCTCACCCTGCTCGCCAAGCCCGGGCAGAACGCGACCTTCATCGGCTGGAGCGAAGGCCCGTGCCACGGCACGAACCCGAGCTGCACGTTCCCTGCCAACGGCACTGTCACCGTGGCCGCGACCTTCGGACCCCCATCGTACATGTTCGTGTCCTCGGCGGTGTATGTGCCCGGGCAGTTGGGCGGCATCGCCGGCGCGGACGCCAAGTGCCAGGGCTTGGCCGTCAGCGCGCGCCTCCCCGGCACGTACAAGGCCTGGCTTTCCAGCAAGGGCACCGATGCCCGCAGCCGCGTGGGCGCGGGCGGATGGGTGCGCACGGACGGCCGCCCCTTCGCGCGCAATATCGACACCTTGGCCTTCCAGAACAAGCAGACCGTCTACTATCCGCCGCGCGTCGATGAAAGCGGCAAGGATCTCGGCAACGTCCACACCTACGTCGTCACGGGCGGGCTCAACAACGGAACCGGCTCCGATTCGCAGTGTTCGGATTACACCAGCCCGACCGGCGGGACCTATGTCGGCGACGCGGCTGCAGGCAGCTATCTTTGGGCCATGAGCCAGCTCGAGCCGCAGGGGTGCGGCGGCAGGTACCACCTGTACTGCTTCCGATCCGACGCTCCCGGTGCCGACTTCACGCCCGCGCCGGTGTCTGGCCGGCGCGTGTTCGTGTCCGCCGGCCGCTTCGTTCCCGGCCCCGGCCCCGGCCATGCCGATGCCTTGTGCCGGGCGGACGCCGCCGCCGCCAACTTGACCGATGCCAGCCGATTCGTCGCCTTCCTCGCGACCAACTCGATCCCGGCCATGAAGCGCGTCATCCAGACCACGGCAGCCTGGAAGCGCGTCGACGATGTGGTCGTGGCCCGTTCCACCGCCGACCTCGCCGGCGGCCAGCTTCTCGCCCCGCTGGGTCTGACCGCGGACGGGTCCGCCTACACGACCTTCAATGTCTGGACCGGCGCCAACGATCCGATTTCGCCCGGCAGCGCGACGTGCTCGGACTGGACGTTCAACGCGAGCAGCAGCTCCGGCCTCGTGGGCAACAGCGGTGTGTCGGTGAAGCCCGACTGGTTCAGCTTGGCAAACACCTCGGCCACCGCCTGCAGCGACACCAACACCCATCTGATCTGCATCGAGCCGTAGCCCGAGCCACGGCGTGGCAGAAGGTTGAAGGCTCACAGCGCAGCCTGTCGGCCGCAACCAAACCGCGCCATCGTCGAGAAGTCCAACCGCAGAGCGCGCAGAGGGCAGAGAGAGAGGAGATGGAAAGCGGCGACTCCTCTTCAACATGGGTTTCGCACTTCGTGCGAAACGAGGGGAATCGAGCTTCCCCTCCCCTTTCGGCGCGCTCGCTGCGCGATCGCCACGTCGATTTCGCACATACCTCGGGGGTGAGGCCCCGTCCTCGGAGTAGGCGAAATCGACGTTCAATGCGCCGCCCGCTTGCCGAGGGCCCTGGGCAAAGGCAAGGGTTCCGGATGGGGATCCGAGCCCTTTCTACCTCCTCCGGCTCTGCGCTCTCCGTGCTCTCTGTGGTGAAAACCTCGATCGTTCGTCACAGCGAAATCGTCGCGTCCTGCGAAGAAGCTGGGACCTCGAGGGGGATTCCGGATCACACCCCAGCACTTGCCCCTGAAGCCTGCACCCTGGAGCCTGAAGCTCACAACGCAGCCACTGAACTGTGACGAACGACCTGGAGCGACTTGCGGGCCAAACCATTCGGCGCTCCAGGCCCGTCTGGTGGTAAGGTTCGGGGCAAGCCAGCCATGCGCGAGATCCTCTGGATTGCGTTCCTCCTGAGTGCCGCCTGCTATCTGGCGGCCTGCCTGCTCTTCCTCCTGCAAGCGCGCGCCCGGCCCACCCCGGGGTTTCGCCCCTGGTGGCCGACCAGGGTGCTCGAAGCCGGCGCGCTT
>Ga0172363_10002469_pt1 | contig 14932 bp, 15 predicted proteins | sample LakKivs2_kivu2a2_FD_114541 | JGI IMG/M metagenome (GOLD analysis project Ga0172363, IMG submission 114541) | Sediment microbial communities from Lake Kivu, Rwanda - Sediment s2_kivu2a2 | ecosystem: Environmental > Aquatic > Freshwater > Lake > Sediment | place: Rwanda: Western Province, Lake... | reverse complement strand
TCGACAAGGTCCGCTTCACAAGCAGGATCGTTCTGGACAAGAAGAAGCCGGAGAGCCCTCGCCAGAAAAAAGCATTCGCGTCAATGCACAAGGCAGACAGTGGAATCCTGAATCTGGCGTGCGTGGCAGGAAGCACCGTCATAGGGCTCAATCGAGGGGGCAAGGGCTTCTCGACAACGATCAAGAACGCATATGATCGTAGCAACGACGAACGCTACATGTGGAACAAGACAATTCCTACAATGATCCGCTCTAACGTAGACGGACGAATAAGACTGAACAAAGTCGAAGCGATCATACACAAAGGGAAGCGCCTTACGTACACCCTGAAATTGGCGGACGGAAAATCTTTACGCCTTACCTCCGACCATGAAGTAATGACTACACGTGGATGGGTGCCTCTACAAGACGTACAGACAACTGACGAAGTGATCGTAGACACTGCAACAAAACACATGCACCGCCATAACGATGACAGAGTCGATAATCTAGGGTACGGGCTGCCTACGCCTGTTCGCGTACACTCCGTAACTAAACACAAAGTAGAAGATGTATACGATGTCGTGTGTGCAGACCCTCACCACAATTTCGTGGCTAACGGAATGGTCGTACACAATTGTGGCGTTGGAAAGACAGTGATCGCACTGGAACACATCGCTCAAAGCGGTGTCCCTGCCCTGGTCGTCGTCAACAACACAACACTCATCTCCCAGTGGAAAGAACGTATCGAAACGTTTCTCGATGTCGAAGGTGGTGTAGGGGTCGTACAAGGAAACCCCCGCACCTGGGACTGGCGTGGCAGAGGCATCGTCCTCGCCATGATTCACACCCTCTCCCTGCGATACGAAGAACTACCTGTAGGTTTTGATCGCTACTTCGGAGGAGTCTATTACGACGAGGTACACCACTTATCGGCTCCACTCTTCGTCAAGACCGCGCCCATGTTCTACGGAAAGCGTTTCGGCCTCACAGCTACGGCAGAACGTGAGGACGGTCTCGAAGGTGTCTATATGTACCATATCGGAGGCATCTTCCACAGAGACCTGATGCCTGAGCTGAAACCACGCATCTACTTCCAAGCACACCCACTCCATATCCGGGAATCCGACGCAGAGGTCAGACGTGAAATCTGCGACAAAACAGGACAGGTCAATATCCCCAAGTATCGCGGGTACTTAGGACGCCTCGTAGAAAACAACGAATTTATCGCGCATAAGGTGTCCGAGCCCCTCAAAGTTGGCCGCAAAGTTCTGGTCCTGAGCCACAGCAAAGATCAGCTAAAGCTCCTCCACCAGATGTTCCCAGACTCAGGGCTCTGTACTGGAGACGAAGAGCCCGACGCACGAATGAAAGTCCTCCGTGAAAAACCTCTCACCTTTGGAACACTACAGTTGGTGAAGGAAGCGTTGGACGAACAGACACTCGACACAATCTTCTTTCTCACCGCCTTCGGAAGTTCGGCTGTTGAGGGTGGTGGTAAAGGAACGCTTCAGCAGGGGATGGGGCGAATCCTACGAGAGATGAGCGGCAAGAAAACGCCGGTCGTCATCATCATGGACTACGTCAACATCCCCAAGTTCCACAAGATGTGCCGGCGAATGAAAACGCTGTTACATGAGTGGCCTGTCGATCAAGGCGGGCCGTACGAATACGAAATCCTGAGACCCTACACAAAGAATGGAACAGAGAAATGAACGCAGAAAACAAAGGACGTTTGATCGTTATTGGAGCAGGTGGACGACTGTTTATCGGGCACACTCACCTCACAGATGTCTCCCTCGCCGATAACACTGCCCACGAGTTTGAAGGCTTCCGGCAACTGGTGTCTTTTGAACAGCCGGTACAAACGCAGCAAGGTGTGGGGATACGCCAGGCAAATCAGATCGTCCCGATGGCTGCTTGTGAAGGACCGGTAAACATCTGGATCAAAGCGGATTACTGGATGTGGCCCGACGAAGATGCACGGGCATCCAAACGTCTAATCGACCTGCTCGCCAGTATCGAGAAGGCCGAGATGCTTAGCAGAGCAAACGAGGCAGGCATCATCACCTCGTTGAACGGCTGAACATGCTGTCGAAACTGAAGCAACTACAGGCACTGTACGAAGACTGGGTCGAGTGTGATCGCTGTGAGCTAAGCAAAACACGCACAAAGGTCGTGTTCGGCTCAGGCAACCCCGAAGCAGATATCCTCGTCGTCGGAGAGGCACCCGGCCCAGAAGAAGACTTCAGAGGTCTACCCTTTGTCGGGAAGTCGGGAAAGACCCTCGGGAACTTCTTCAATGCCGCCCGCTTAGATAGAGACACAGACATGTTCATCACAAACGTTGTTGGTTGTCGCCCAACAATGGAAGTAGATGATGACCGTACAGGGACCAGAACCATAGAAAACAGAAACCCCTCAAAGGTAGAGTGTGCAGCGTGCTACCCACGACTGCACCAAATAATCTACATCGTGGACCCGCTTTTGATCATTACGCTTGGCCGTGCTGCGTACAAAGCACTGACAGGTAAAACGGCAACTATGGAAAAGTGTCGCGGGGTCATGCACACCGTAACGTTGCCGGGAATACACACGAATATCCGTTACCCTCTGTTGCCCTTGTTCCACCCGACCTTTCTGGACAGTACTTACAACTACCGTGCAGACGGTCCGTGGGGAAAGACGGCTACAGACTTCAGTTTGGCCTGCGATGTTATCGATCACTTGAGGGAGATTTACAGAGGCGTCACTCCCCCAGATCGCAGCCCGTCCGCCGATCAGCAGAAGGAAGATGAGGATGAAGACTAAGAAGAAGCAAGAGCAGAACGAGCCTGAGTCAAAACCAGCCGTAGACAGGTACAACGAGGCAAACAGAGAACTGAAGGAGTTTCTTGAGGACCCGGAGATAAACAGTGTTCTGAACGAACTCCACCAGCTTGTTGAATCACGCAACACACTGTTGGATGAAGCTGTTCGAGCCGTGAAATCGGAGCTACAACGTTCTGAACAAAACAAGCTGTTTGTTGACGGTATCGGTGCTGTCAAAAAGTTCAAGACGTACTACGACGCAAAGTTGCTTGCGGAGCATCTGCCGGTCAGGCAGTTCCAATTGTTCGCAAAAGAGCGATTGGAGTACGACATAAACGAGGAAGTCCTGGAACAGTTGGTACGTCAGGGAGAAGTAGACCAAGTGATCGTACGTGAGGCGTACCACCGGGACGAGCAATCTCCCGCCAGTATGCCAGGCAATCCCAAGCCTTACGCGCTACCGCCCATACCAGAGGAGCATTGATGAGAAGCAGAAGAGCACGGGCAACATACGATGGTCATGCCCGAGAAGTCGTCCGTACGGATAATGGAAGAGAATCAAAGCGTCAGCAGATCAACGGGACAAAAACAATGTCCTTCGATCCTGGAGACGAGAAAGCAAAGGTATCCGCTACACGCGGATTCAAAACGTGGTTCAGTACCCGAGAAGCAGGACTCACCGTCGAATCAACGGTCACGGTCACAGTATCCTGCGGTCAAGACCACGAATCTATCGAAGTTGCTGCTGACGAGTGCGGACAAGCAGCAGAACAGCTCGCCAAGAAAGGCGCCGAAGATATGGGCCTTTACTTGGACGAGTTCAATAAGGACATGAAGTGAAGTACACAGACGCGAGAGCCGTTATCAACGCACTACAGGTAACAGAGCTGAAAGTAACCAACCTCCCAAATACGATCGGCGTACACATGGAAACTGTGTACGCATTGTTGGATGTGGATGAGAAAACGAAAGCTGTGCGAAACACGCACGGTAAATGTACGGCAGGGGCCTTTGGGTGGTCAGAGCAAACCCAGGCGCTCCTTAAAGACCTGCTTGAATCGATGGAAGCAGATCTCATTGACAGGCATTTCAAAGTAACGAAAACAGACACAAAGGAGAGCGAAGATGATGCGACAGGGCTTGAATCTAAACGACATACAGAACAAGAAGAAGTTGACCAGCTTTGAGACGGTGCGCGAGAACATCGCAGAAACACACAGCCTCAAGTACGCTGACCGGGTTGTCTCGATGGAGACGGTCAAGATCACACCAGAACTACACATGGAGGTTCCAGGAGCAGGTGTGTTCAGTCTGACCAGCTGGGCGCGTAGGCAAGTAGCGTCGATTGTCGGCGTACAATGGGACAAGTGGTTTGATCCTGAGCACATCAAGCCTGCTGAAATTCAGGAAGAGCTTCAGCGTCGCTTCTCCCGCACTCATGACCAGCGGAAGTTGCGCTTGAGCAAGTTCAAACCGGGCAGCCCCGGTGTACAGGAATGCGACGGTTATATCCGTGCCGTTCTGTCTCCGACGTACCACCCGATCGATGATGAGAAGGTGTTTGATCGGCTGGGGACGAAGTACGGCTCGCAAATCAGCGAGCTGGCTTTTATGCGGGACCACCTGAGCAAGACAAGCAACTGGGGTAACGACCACTGCAACCACTACTCAGTGATCTCGAAAGAACCAACAAGCCTCGGTATGATTGATCGCAACAGCGACAACCCTGCTGTACGTCGTATCTACGACTTAGCGGAGCGAGAGGGCAAACTGCCTGATATGGACTACGTCTACCACGGGTACCATATTCGCAACAGCGAGGTAGGGTTTACGGCGATCACAATCGACGAGTTCAACTTCCGCTTGGTCTGCTTGAACGGTGCAATGATGTGTGTGGGCGATTCGCGCCTGCTCTACAGACAGCACCGCCCAATCGACGACGTGGAACTTGATCGCCAGCTCGGTGACGTGTTCGACAAAGGCCCGAAACGATGGGCGAAGACAAACAAGAACTTCGCGCTATTGCGTGAGATTCCTGTCTCAGACCCACCGCTTGTGATCGAAAAAGAACTGGTGAAGCGCGAAGCCCCCAAACACTTCCGTGACGCATCAGTAAAAGCATTCGACTTGGAGCCCTTGCCGAACATGTTCGGTGTTGTCCAGGCCGTGACCAGAGCAGCACAGGGGTACGATGATATGGACCAGCGTTTCGACTTCGAGTCAATCGCCGGCCGCATCATCGACGACGCGGCAAAGCTACACGCTTAACACAAGCGGTAGGGCCGTTTCCTAGGGACAGGCACAACGGGTAGTACCGTCAAATTCACGTTGACGGTACTACTTGTTGGTCTCAGTCTTGTACCCTTTTCTCTTTTCCCCACACATCATTTTGAGGAGGACTGATGGGCGTTTCGAAAGATCTCCGGCTCATAGCCAAGATCGTAGATACCGGAGACTTCCGTTCCGTTATTGACGCAGGCATCACGGCCAGCAAGTTCACAGACCACGATGCACGGCTCGTATTCAACAACATACACAGCTACTACCATGCACGCAGGACTAAAGGCGAAGTCAAAACACGATCAATGATCGAGGACGAGTTTCCGTCCGTAGACTTGCCTCCTGAAGACAGGGCAAAACTGTCAGCCGTCATCGATGACTTCTTGGTTCACGACGTCAAGAAGGAGATACTGAAACTTACCGACTACCTTTCAGATTGGGCGGACACCGATCCAGATAAAGCCCTTCGTGAAATGGAAGAGAAGGTGAAACAACTTTCTCGTACTCGACGTGTCACGCAAGACGTAGTCATTGCAGACGAGACACGCGACGCCGTGAAACGCTACGAAGAAATCGCAGGGGATAACGGTCTGAAAGGGCTCCCTTACCCGTGGGAGCTTTTGAACGAAGAAACACGTGGGATGCTTGATGGCGAATACATCATCTTCTACGGCAGACCGAAGAGTTTGAAGTCGTGGGTGGCACTGCACTGCTGTGTTCACGCGTACCAAGAAGCCAATGCGCGTGTCCTAATCTACACCCGTGAGATGTCTCCGCAGCAAATGATGGACCGTGTGATCTGCCTTCTGATAGGTGCTCCGTGGGAGGCGTACAAGAAGGCGTATCTACACGAAATACCTTACCACGACCCCCGCATATTCAAGACGATGGAGGACGCCTTCTACGATCTCGCACAACACATGCGACACGATGAGAACGCCATCGAGCTTGAATTTGGTAAACGCAGGACCATCACCATAACAAGTGATCGTGAGGACAGACAGTATGGTGGCGGTGTAAACGGCTTGAGAAGGAAAGTGGAGGACCATAATCCCGATCTGATTTTCGTTGACGCTGTTTACTTGATGCGGAATGATCGTGAGGGCAAGAAGTCTTTGAAGTGGACAGACCAAGCAGCCATCTCACAAGACCTGAAAGACTTGGCCCAGGATTTCCGCCGCCCCTTGATTGCGACACTTCAAGCAAACAGGGCAAGCGAAAACAACAGCGGAAGTTCTACGGCCAACATGGCGTACGCAGACGCCTTTGCTCAGGACTGTGACCTTGGGATAGAGATCATAAAGAAACGTATCAATAAAGAGACGAACGAACTGATCATGGCTATCACAGCGTCACGAGAAATGAACATTGCCGGGTTCGCCATCAACGGTAATCCTGGCGGGAACTTCTCGCACCTACTGAAAAAGGTGACAGATGACTGCGGCTACCCAACAGACAAGTTCCAACGGGTAGTGTTCAACGATCACAGCGAGATACGTAGTGTGCTTAAAGAGGTGAGCAAGCAAAGTGTCGGTGAGTCGAGGATAGGCGATCAAAAGCAAAATGCTGTTGCCGCAGCATTCAACGGTAGCCGTATCAGGACTCCAGAGAAGGAATACAATGGCGCTTCGGGACACAATAATCGCAGAAGCTGAAAAGTACCTTCGCTTCACAAAAACATCAGGCCCCAACAACATCGGCGGTCCTTGTCCTTTCCACAACGAGGGTATGGAAAAGCGGCCGTCCTTCTACATCAACACGAACACAGGAGTGTTTATCTGCCACTCCTGCGGGATAAAGGGATCGTTCCCGCAGTTCTTGAAGCTGTTGGGAGCGTCCGCCGACAAAGTCGATCTCATCCTAAGCCTGTCTCGTGAAGAGCAAGTCGAAAAAGCCCCCAAGGCGTTCAGCCTTCGGGGACAGTGTTATCTGAGCGAGGGGCTTTTGGGTGTGTTGGATTACTGTCCAAAGGGTCTGGTAAGGGACGGCTTTGACAAGCAGTTGTTGAAAAAGCTGGATGTGGGTTTCGATCGAGAGGGTATGCGTGTAACCTTCCCGATTCGAGACTTGTACGGAAACCTTGTGGGTCTTTCAGGCCGAACGGTTCTGGATGAATTTCCAAGATACAAGGTATACAAAGAACGCGATATCATCCGTGTTGCCGGAGGAGATCGCGAGGCAGAAACGAAGTACCGAGGCTACGACATCAAGAACCACAACTACTTCTGGAACATGCACAATGTTTGGCCGGGGTTGTTCTTCGGAGACCTAGACACCTTGATCATAGTCGAAGGATACAAGGCGTGTACGTGGTTACTCCAGTGTGGGATCGAAAACGTCGTGGCACTACAGGGTGCGAAAATGTCACAGGTACAGGAAGCGACTTTGTCCAAGGTGGACGTTTCGATCTTGTTGTACCTGGATAACAACAAAGCAGGGAGGTTAGGAACACTAGACACAGGCAAGAGACTGATTCAGCAGGGGAAACACGTTCACGTTGTTACTTACCCTGATGACGCAGAAGAGGGCGCACAGCCCGATACGTACGATCAAGAAGACACAATAGCCAGCTTAGATGCTGCACAACACTTCACAAATTGGAGACAACAATGGAATACTCAGCTTCAAAGAGACTCTCGACTGGAAGTCGCCTCCACGCATACGTCACGAAAAGAAACGCGGGAATGAACAAAAGCGGCTTCTCACGAGGAGCCGCACTCAACATCCGATGGGGTGCCCGATTCAACCCACCCAAAGCAGGAACAACCAAGATCCGTCTTATCCCAGGCAAGTACATTGGGTTCGACGGACTGGAGTACGACTTCTTTCAGTACGTGTCGTATTTCTCAGCACGTACAAAGAAGGGATTCCTGAGCGGCGCCAAATGGGGAATGGAGGACGGTAATCTCGTCAAAGTATCAGGCAATTGCCTGGGCTATGACGAGTGGAAAAAGGAAGTCGAGGACGGAGTGCCGAAGGCCGAACGTACCGTCGGTATGCGTATCATGCACGCATACACGGTGCTGCACCTCGACTGGTACCACGAAACCCCTGCGCTCGATGAACGCGGCAGACCGAAGAAGTACGAGAAGGGTACGAAAGCCGGTCAAACGATCATGGAAAGGGTGCTTTGTCAGGGACGCCGTTGCGACTACTGCCGTGACGGTGTTGAGAAAGTGTTCGGGAGACGCCTGCACTGGTCAATGGGTGCAGGACATCTGGCCGAACTCGCCGGTATTCGCAAGGAGATCGAAAAGGATTGCACCAACTGCGAAGGCGAAGGCACTGTCGAGGAAATCTCGCACGACTGCGCGAAGTGTGGAAAGATCATAGTGGACGTAGATCAATATGATCTCTCCAAGGAAAGTGATCGCGATGAAATGAATGCCATCATTTGCGAGCCGTATTCCTGCAAATGCGGCCACACGGACTACTTGGTCTGCCAGCACGAATGTTCTGGTTGCCAGGACCCCTCACCACTGTCGATCTTCGACTGTGATGTGGACATCAAGACCGTAGGCGAGGGCACGAAATCAAGCATCCAGATTCCTCGCTGGACGCGCACAGAACTGTCCAAGGAACTGCAGGAGATGGCGAAGCCGCTGGACCTTCCGCAAGTCTTTACGGGAGACCCTTTGGACATCCAGGCAAGGTACCTGCGTGTCCAAAACCCTTACGGTAGTGACTCCGGCAGGGAAGACAGAAGCGCGGACGCAGACAGGCACAGTGGCAGCTACGACAAAGAGGACGAAGCACCTCGAGGTCGACGTGGCCGCCGCAGCAACATCGAAGACAACGAGCGCGACAGCGCCGACTACGACAAGTAGAAACACGTAACAAGAGGGCTCTGCTTACAAGGCAGGGCCCTCTTTTCTTTGTGGAGGTTTTATGATCAAAGATATGCCCCCAGTGACCTGGGTAGACAACGAAGACGATATGATGAAATTCGTGGAGCACGTCCGACGTACCAAAGAGTGTGCTCTGGATACTGAAACGACGGGACTCGATAGGTGGCGTGACCACGTACTGTTCTGGTCAGCAAGCCCGGACGGAAAAAGCCGCTACTGCTTTTCTCGTGACATGCTCCCAATCTACGACCGAGAACTGTCGCAAGACAAAAGCATCAGCTGGTACTTCACCAACCAAGGCTTCGACTTCTGTATGATCGCCAATTCCGGTGTGCGTCCACCTGAAGGCGACTCTTACTGCACCCTGGCTATGGACTGGCTGTTCGATGAGAACAAACGCCACGGTCTCAAAGAGACTGCACGAGATTACCTGGGCCTTCAAATGGCGGACTTCAAGGAAGTGTTCAAAGGCAGAGGGCGTGACGAGACTCTGCAAGACCGCTTGCTACGAGCGATGGAAGAGGACTTCGTAGCCGCTACCTCGTACGCATCAGCTGACGCGTTCGCCACATTCCACGTGTTCAAGTACCTGCGAAAGCAGCTGCAGGGCATGGACAACGAAGACGGCAGCGTGAACCTGTGGGACTACTTCGTGGAAGTGGAGATGCCGTTCACACGCGTCCTCTACAAAATGATCCGCAGAGGCATCATGGTGGACAGAGCCTATCTCGATGAACTTATCCCTCCCATCCAGAAGGCAATCCAAGAAGCCGAACGACGCATTAACAAAGCGGCCGGGAAAGAGTTCAACCCCAACAGCGTCCAACAACTCCGATGGCTCCTGTTTGAAAAGCTCGGACTGGAATCCAAGAAGAAAACAAAAGGCGGTAACTCAGGTGTCCGTCAAGCCTCTACAGACGCCTCTACACTACAGGCGTTTGCAGAACAGGGCGTCGAGGTAGCCAAAGACATCCTGGAGCTGCGTTCTCTGGTGAAGGTAAAGAGTACCTACCTGGAAGGTATGCAGAAATGGATGGACAAGAAGAACCGCATACATGCGACCCTCACACAGCACGTAACTGTGACGGGCCGTCTTTCATCGACAGACCCAAACCTTCAGAACGTACCGCGGCCAGACAATGACAGGTTCGGGCTCCGGCACATGTTCATGCCGAAGAGCAAACACGTACTTCTAGTGTTCGACTACGAGCAGCTGGAAATGCGTATCATGGCTCATTGCGCGAATGAGCAGAATATGATCGACGTGATCAAAAGAGGGTGGGATATCCACACAGGAACCGCCAGCTTGATGTACGACTTCGATTACGACGACATCATCAAAGCCGTGAAGAAGAAAAAGAAAGGCGAGAGCCTTACAGAGACAGAAAAGAAGATGGTCTTCGCAAGACAAGCAAGCAAGACGATCGGATTCGGTCAACCAACAATATAGGCCGAATGAAAACCCACTCAAAACGGGGAAACCTAAACGCACATGCGCAAGGCAATCCCGTGCTGCCTCTCAAAGGTAGCGTATCGACTTGGACGCCTGAGAACGTCCTCAACAGAGAGCCGGCAACTGTCGGCAGAGTAGTCATTCTCGCTTCTCTGTTGATACGGTGGGTGAAGAGTGTTAGCACCAAGTTAACGTGCACGACTGCACACGGAACCTACCTCAGTTCCGTCGCTCTTCAAAGGTATAGTCAGTACCCAGGGAAACCTGGGATTAGTACGCTCAATTACGGTGAAGGACCAAAGAAGCTAGGGCTGTCCCTCGGCATAACCGATATCGAAGAGGCAAAAGCACTGATCGAAAAGTACTTTGAACCGTACCCGAACATCAAACAGTACATCAAAGACACCCACTACCGTGTCAGGGATAACGCCTGCGTCGAAACCATCGTAGGTCGTCAACGACGTTTCCCAGAGATGGAGGTTCTCGGGCAGTTGACCTGGAACCAAAGACAGGACTTACCTGGGAAGGCACGAGCAGTGTTCGCTCAGATCGAAAGGCAGTCCGTAAACTCAATCATTCAGGGGAGTGCTGCGGACATAGCCAAACAAGCCATGATTGTGTGTGAGAATGATCAGCGCCTACGAGCCCTGGGTGCAGATCTCTTACTACAGATTCACGACGAATTGATCTTCGAGGTGCCCGAGGAAACTGTTGAAGAAGCACGGGCCATCATCAAAGAGTTGATGGAGCATCCCCTGTCCTTCGATCTCCGTGTACCTCTGGCAGTGGACTCAGGGTTCGGTTACTCATGGGCAGCAGCAAAGGCATAAATGAACCACAGCTCCGTCGTAGTGGAGATAGCAAGAAAAACAGGGTACACCCATGCTGAAGTCGAGATGCTTCTACGTGCTTTCAGCGAAGTGATCATAGAAGCGGTCGGTGCCGGAAACAGTGTGCGTGTACAGAGGGTAGGGATATTTGAAATGTTCCTGCGTGGTCCTCGACGTAAACGCAACATGTTCACAGGGGAGGTAGGTATCTCCCCTTCTAGATGGAAGCTGCGTTTTGTCGGCGGCACAAAACTGAAGCTGGCTGTAGAACGTGGAAACAGGGCTCTTAAGAAAGACTCGTACGAAGACCGATTTTTGAAAGGAGTGACTGATGGACAAATACGCAGTAGTGATCGACCCGAAGAAAGTAACAAAGGAAAAGACGGCAGGAGACAACCAAGGAAACGCGCCAGCAGACAACCCTGACGTGAACGTTCCTATGGACCCCGAAAAAGGCACCGAGCCGTTCGAGAAAGACGACAATGGCGAAGCGTAAAAAGGAAGAGAAAGAGGTATCACAGGACCGACAAGTCAACGCGTTCTCTGTCCCAAGGGAAAACCCCCGTGACCTCATCGAACGCCTCCAAGCAAAGCTGGGCGGTGAAGGTGTCGTCATCCAGCGTGCTGACGAAGTCGAAGGCCGTATGGACCTCCGCAGACCATCAGGCATTACATCCCTGGATATTGCTTGTGGTGGCGGGGTCCCTGCCGGAGGGCTTACGCAAATCGATGGCAAGGAAGGCGTGGGAAAGAACCTTCTTCTCAACCACTACTTCCGCGCCAACCAACGCATCCACAAAGACGGCTCCAACATCTTTATGGTGTGCTTGGAGTTCAACTACGACAAGCTGTTTGCCCGTGCGTGCGGCGTCGACGTGGCCATGTCCAACTATGAGATTGAGGTGTATCAGCGCGGACGCAAGAAAGAGGGCAGAACGCTTCTCACCGAAGCCGAAGAAAACCGTCTACGAACACAGGTAGGCAGCTTCACCATCCTCAGAGGCTCCGCATCAGAGAAGCTGCTGGAAGCAGTCGTCGACATGGTACGGCTCAACTCGTACCAAGTTGGAGGAATCGACTCCTGGGATGCGATGCTGACGGCGGCAGACGACGAGAAAGACCTGGAGGACCATGCAAAAGTAGCCGACTCCGCCAACATACAGACCCGGTGGATGCGCAAAGTACAAGCAGCGCTCAGCCCCCAAAAGGTCTGTCCTGTTTGCGGTAGTCGTCCGTTGTCGTTTGAGCGTCACGGCGCAGGTGTGTCTTACAGCTGCGCCGACAAAGACGCTTGTGGGTGGAAGGGACGTACCCCGTATATGTGGGAGAACGAAACCACTATCTTTGGTATTCGCCAAGTCCGAGCAAACCTGAACAAAGCAGGGATGCACGCACGAGAATACAAGGTCGGTGGTTCGTACGCTCTGCAGCACGGAAAGCTGTTAGACATTCAGCTTCGTCCAGGAGAGCCGATCAAACAAGGCGTCAATAAGATCGGTAAGGAGATCAACTGGGAACTGACCAAGGGCAAGGCGGGCACGCATGAAGGCAAGAAGGGCATGTACGTTTACCACTACAGCCCTCCCGAGATCGACATGGTGCTGGACCTGTACAACTACTGCGAAGCCCACGACGTGATCAAACGTGGACCAAAGAGAGGTACTATGATCGTTGAGCACAACGGCAAGATCAAAGGCATGGAGGGTGAGATCAGCTACACGAGCAAAGAGACGTTCCTGCGTGCTCTTGAGGACAGCGTAGAGCTGCAGAACGGGCTTCGTACGCTGGCGTACATAGCAGCAGAACTAGGGCATGTGAGGTTCGCTTGAAACATCCTCTCGACCTGATCGTAAGACGTATTGGGTACGGGAAACGCTGTTCGGGCTGCGGTCGCTTGGAAGACACCACACGTTACACACTCAGGGACGCTACGAGTGAAGAACTCGAACAGCAGTTCCTGTTGTGTGACGTGTGTGCCGCCCACGGGTACATCGTGAAGTTCGTTGTGTCCCGCAACGAGCCCGGTGAGTCAACCAAGAATGAGCGCCGCCGACGTGTACGTATCTCACGTAAATTGGAGACAGAACTCGCACGAGACGTAGGGGGCAAAGTACAGCCAGGGTCAGGCAACAAAGACGAAAAGGCAGATGTACGTGTTCGAGGAAAATGGCGCATCGAACACAAGTACACAGACAGCGCTTCCGGTTACCGGGTAAACGTCCGAGACCTGAACGCCGTCATTCGACACGCCAACATGGCAGGGGAGCTTCCTGCTTTGATCATGAACTTCCGCACACTCGACAAGCGCAAGTTCGCAGTAGTCCCCTACGAAGTATTCACACAACTGATGGAGCTTTCCTATGAACTTGACCCGAATAAGTGACCTGCAGCATCCCTACAAACCGCTGCTCAAAGAAGTGACCTTGATTCCCCGAATCGATGCGCTTCTGGAAGATATGAACACTGAGAAGATGTCCATAAAGGCCGACATACAGTTGGGGGATTCGGGCAGACGTACGCACGTATTCCACGCCTCTATGATCGGAGAAAAATCCGGTAAGCAGGACGACTTCCCTATGGGGTGCCAACGTAAACTGTTTTACAGCTACACAGGTGCCCCGTCTGAAGGGGCGGTTGATCCAAAGCTGAGACGTATCTTCGATACAGGCACAGCTGTGCACTCGCAACTACAGGCGTACCTCAGCTTGATAGCCCAACGAAGTGAAGGTGAAATAGAGTTCACCCCCGAGGCCGGCGTAAACCCGAAAAACAATGCGGTCGCCGACAAGTATGATATCTCGGGACACACGGACGGTATTGTGCAGGTAACGACACCACAAGGCGTTGTTCGTTTCGGCCTAGAGATCAAAACGATCAATGACGCTGGGTACAAGACCACGAACAGCCCACACGGACACCACCTCACACAGGCCACGGTGTATCAGGCTTGTTTCGATCTGCCGCTGTTCCTGTTCCTCTACTACAACAAGAACGACTCCAAGATGTCGGAGTTCATCCACGTCTTTGATCCAAGGAGATGGGATGCGATTCAGAGAAGACTGAACAACGTGCGGGCTGCCGCAATGTCAGACGGCGTACCAGACCGCGAGACATCGTGGCAGTGCGCTACGTGTAACTGGAAGGGTGTGTGTAAGCCTCCGAAGAAGATGTCTCACACAGCCGCCGCGAAGATGTTTCAAATCAAAAAGGGGAAGTAGATGGCGATTTCACTGTCACTCAGTTATCAGGATGGTATTCGTGCTTACGATCAAGCGGTCGACAAAGGAGAAGCCCAGCTACTGAAGATGGGCTTCCCACCTGCAGAACGCCCGGTTGACTCACAAGGGATATTCGCGGACAGGCCCACGCTTCCACCAAAGCTCAGCGCCTTGTCCATGTCCGAGCTACAGGACCTGATGGGATGGTTCACGGCATGGTACTCCTACGCCCTTGAGGCGCTGCCACAAGTCGCCGCTGAACGAAACTCTGCATTCAACAAAAAGGACTTTGCCTGGGCGTCCATTCGATCTGAAAAGCGCAGCAAGACAAGCAAAGACAAAGACGACGAAGCTAGAACAGACGCAAGGTACGTTCAGGCCAACACGGATTTTGAGACAGCCGACTACAGGCACAAGCGTGTGTCCGCTGTTTGCCGAGGACTCGAAAGAGAGATCGAAACGATCTCCCGAGCCCAAAGTGCCCTCGAAAAACGCGTCAACGGTTTTGGCAAG
>Ga0172363_10002465_pt1 | contig 14938 bp, 14 predicted proteins | sample LakKivs2_kivu2a2_FD_114541 | JGI IMG/M metagenome (GOLD analysis project Ga0172363, IMG submission 114541) | Sediment microbial communities from Lake Kivu, Rwanda - Sediment s2_kivu2a2 | ecosystem: Environmental > Aquatic > Freshwater > Lake > Sediment | place: Rwanda: Western Province, Lake... | reverse complement strand
CACGGAGGTTTCCGAGACCTTTTTGACGAACTCCGCGGGCAGGAGCGAGCGATCATCCAGCCAGGCCAGGAACGTCTTCTTGTAGTCCGCGGCGGAAATGACCCAGTCCGCCGGGAAGAACTCGCCCCTCGCTTCAACGCCCACGGCGGCCCGGTCCTTGGTGATGATCTTGTCGACCGGCGTCCCGAGCCTCAACTCACCGCCCAGGGCCCGGAAGTTGTCGGCCAGGACATCCGCCCAGGATTGAAAGCCCTTCTTGACGGTCCAATAGTCGTCTAGGAAAGCGGCCAGGGCAGGCCCGATGAGGGCCGCCGACATGTCCGGATAACCGAAACCCTTGAAATGGGCATAGAGCGGCGAGCCCTCGCCGAAACAGGCCGCGGCGAAATCGGTCACGGTGATCTTCGAGTACTTGCGATACATGTGCATGAACCCGGCGAGACGGAATGGAAAAGCCAGGAATCCGGCGACGCCGCGAGGCGCTAGCATCCCGGTCATGGCCCGGATCATCTTATCGGCCTCGCCGAGATAGCGGTCGAGCTTCTCCTTTTCGGCGGGGTACGAGCGATAGGCCAGGCCCTTGAATTCCCTGTAGCTCGAACAGACGCCGTTCATCTTCCCGGCCATGATGTGCATGTTCTGGCGCACAAACTCGATCTTGTCGAAGACGCCGATCTCCTTCATGGCCCGGAAAACCTGGGCGGAAGATTCGAAAGCGAGCGTCCCGCTTTCGAAATAGAAACCCTCATGCCGGAAACCGCCGGTGTAGCCTCCCGGCGTCTTCTGGGCCTCGAAGATCGTGACTCTGTGCCCTTTCTTCGCCAGGAGGTTGCCGGCGGTGAGCCCGCCCATGCCCGAGCCGATGATGACGATCGATCTCATGGTATCCCTCTCCCGCGAAGAGAGCATAATCCGGCCTCGGGCGGGCGTCAAGAATAGGGGGCTGCCTAGCCAAGCTGATGATCCGGGAACTTTTGCCGGCTCAAACGGTATAATGCCATGGAAGGGGACAGGCCCGGGGTCATGGACGACAGGTTTCTTGTCGAACAATCCGCTCAAAGAAACCCGAACGCCTTTAAGATCCTTGTCCTTCGCTACCAGCGGATGGTCTTCTTTTATCTGAAGAACTTCGCGTTCCCCGAGCAAGTTCGCGAAGATTTGGCTCAAGAGACATTCCTGAGAGCCTATAGAAACATCGCGCGTTTTGACCCTGAAAAGGGAGCCGCCTTCTCGACCTGGCTCATGACAATAGCCCGCAATCTGGCCCTCAACGAAAGGGCGAAAGCGGGCTTCAGGAAAGAGCGAGCCGGCGGCCTCAGGGATGAAGAGGCAGGAGGGACCGAAAAAGGCCCTCAGGAGGTCCTTGAGCTACGCCGCCTGAAGGCCCGGGTCCAGGAGGCCTTGAGCCGGCTTCCGGAAAAATTCCATACGGCGGTTGTTCTTTCTTATTTCGATGACCTTTCGCTTGAGGAGATCGCCCAGATCGAAGATTGCCCCGTGGGAACGATCAAGTCCCGTGTCTTTCGGGGAAAACAGTTCTTGAGACAAATTCTTGAAAGGGAGAATGTGCTTTGAGCGATCAGCCGCGTCCCTGCAATCTGATTCAAGAGGATTTCGCCTGGGGAAGAGGCTTGAGCGTGGAGGATCAAAAACACGTCCTGACATGCGGGGACTGTGCCGGAACCGCGGCCCAGTTCGAGGCGTTGGATTCCCTCGTCCGAAATGCGATGGAAGCCGATGTCCCGGAGGGCTTCGCTGATAGGGTCGTCGGACGAATCGAAGCCGAACAGCAAGGCGAAAGACCGCCTCTGGCGGGGCAGGTTCCGATCTGGGAAAGGGCCTTCTTTTCAAGTGCCGTCCAATGGATACTCGTGGGCCTTGGGTCGGCGCTCGGCCTCCTTAAGATCGCCAGATTCTTCGTCCAGGTCGTGATCCATGCGGGATAAGTTCCGGGAACGGAAACCCCTTTTTGCCCTGGCCCTTTCGTTCCTCTCGACCGGGATGGGCCAGGTCTATAACGGAAAACCGCGAAGGGGCGTCCTCTTCTTCGCGGCCTCGCTCGCCGTTCCCTTCCTCTTGTTCCAATTGAGCGTCGTGGGGCCCGACCAGACGCTGATCGCCCTTTTCGCTCTGTCCCTCCTAGCGGATCCAGGCATATTCGTCTGGGCTGCTCTCGACGCCTGGAAGCAAGCCAACCGCTCGGAAAGAAACTACAGGCTGAAGATCTATAACAGGCTCTCGGTCTACGTCCTCCTGGTCGTCGGCCTGAATCTCCTCGTTTTCGCGTTGATTTCCGGTTGGCGAAAACTCGAGTTTTTGGCCGTCCCCTATCGACAGGAAACCGGGGCCATGGCGCCGACGATCCTCGCTGGAGATCTTCTCCTGGCGAATAAGAGGATTGACCATTCGTCGGAGAACAGCGGCCTGAGAAGAGGGGAAGTGGTCGTTTTCAAGCTCCCCCGGGACAAGAAGCTGCGCGTCGTGAAAAGGATCGTCGGGCTCCCCGGAGATGTCATCGAACTCCGGGGGATGGAGCTTTTTGTCAACGGCGTCAAGTGCGCTGCTCAAGGGACGCTTCTTCCGGTTGGTCGGGAGGATGAGAACACCGGGAAGAAGACCGTCGAGGTCCGCGAAAGAAGCGATTCCGGAAGCTATACGGTCTTTTATGCGGCGGGGACGGCCAGAGAAGACTTCAGGGTTCTCGTCCCGGAGGGCAGCTGCTTTGTCCTCGGCGACAACCGGGATATCAGCGCGGATTCCCGCAACTGGGGCAGCATCGCTCTCCACGATGTCTTAGCCAGGGCCCGGATCGTTTACTTTTCTCGTGATCCTAACGGCGGGGTTCGCTGGTACCGGATCGGAAAGTCCCTGAGGAACACGCCGTCAATCGGGCCGAGGTCTGATCGGGACCCGGCTATCTCTCGATAAGGAGGTTCGCATGGAAGCCCCGAAAGACAAACCGTCCTCACGGACGTCCGCTATCGGGTGGGCGGCGAGGATCCTCTGCGTTCTGTCCATTGCCTTCCTCGCCTTGTTCTCGCTCGATGTCTTTGGGGAGGGAACCGGCCTCGGGCAGGAGATCCTCGCCTTCCTGCTGCACAACATCCCCTCGTTCGGGCTGATCATCTTGTTGATCATCGCCTGGAAGCACGAACTGGCCGGCGGCGCCGTGATCACGCTCGTCGGGCTGGCGGCTTCGGCCTACTTTTACAGCCTCAATTACGGCAGGTCTCACTCGGTTTCGACGGGCCTGCGGGCCGCCCTCATCGGAGCCCCGTTCGTTGTCGTCGGCAGCCTCTTCATGATCAGCTATTTCCTCCATCGTCATAAAGCCCTGGCGGCCCAAGCTCAGTAGCTTTTTTTCGCGAGGGGGGCAGGCATGAGCTCATTGATTCTTGATATCCTGGATATCCTGCTCGTCTTTTTTCCCTGGTCCAAGAGGAAAAGAGATCGCCATGAGGCATGGTCAGGGACCGTCGAGGCCAAGAAGACCCGGGTCCTCTCTAAGCACGCTTATCTTGTCATTTTCCAGACCGACGATGGGCAAAGAAAAAAAGTGCGCCTGGACAAGAAAGAGGGTTTTGACATCTATGAGGAAGGCCGGAGGTATCTCAAGCGAGCGGGCCAGGACCTGCCGGATCCTAAGCCCGTGGGCTAACGATCGAGGCCAGATATCGTTCCCCCGCGGAGGCCTCGGCTTCTGACCTGTGCACGATTCTGAGCCCATCTCGCCATATGCCACTCGCAAACCGTTCGTCTTCCATCAGTTAAGGAGGCAGAGCAGCTGCCTTCACAGGAGCGGGTCGGGGGTCCCAATCCCTCCAGGCGCGCTCTCCTGTTTCCCCCGAGCGATATCGAAGCGGCCGGCGACCGGCCAGCAAGCCCCGGATCATCACGGCCAGAAGGGTCTTGGCCCGATATCGAAATCAGCCCCCGCTTCATCGGAACGGACTATGGAGTCTCCTGAGCGGGCGATATAGCATGACCCATAAATATACATTGCTACTTAACTTTTAAAGGTTCATGCTATGAACAAGATGGGAAATAGCGGCTGTGAAAAGGAGTCGAGCCGTGAGCTCCCTAATGGCCAAGAGATGGGTTAGGCTGATCTTCGCGGGAGGCCTGTTCCTGGCTGTCTCTCCCCTCATGATGCTTGCCCAACAGCCGGAGATGGCTGGGACATGCCGGGACCAGCTCGAGCAGATGTTCCTCGAAAGGATCTATTCAAGCCGGCACTGGATTTCTGTCGGGACCAAGCTCTCCGTCGTCTACAACGGCGTTGAATATATTTGCGAATGCCCGGCATCGAACAGGCCGCCCGTCTGCAAGCCGGCCGGCTCTTCCGATTCGAGCGGATCGGGCGGCCTCGACTTGAGCGGGCTCAATCCGGGCCAGCAGCTGGCCATTACCGCGGTCCAGTCCTTGATCCACGGGCTTTTTAGCAGTATCCACAAGGCCCCTCCTAAGAACACCGCCGCACCCGACGCGGCCGCCCTCAAGGCGCAGGAGGATTTTCTCAGGCAACAGCAAGAAGAGAGACAGAAAGCGTTAGATCGATATAACATTCTGCTGGATCGCCAAAAGAACCAGGCCCTGCTCGATAAAGAAGATGCCCGCAAAAAAGGGCAGGAGCTTCTCGACAGGATGGGCGCATCGGGCGGACAGGGACTGGGCTATCAGTCCATATCCGGCGAGAAGCTCGATTTCAAAGAGTGGGTGGCGGCGAAGCCGGAGTCGGCATTCCCGCTGGGGGGGCCGTACCCCGCGCCGAAACCGGTCCTCGAACAGGTGCGCTGCGCGGCCTACTTTTCCGAAAAGGCCCGCGAGCTGTCAGGGCAGGGGAAGAACGAAGAGGCCGAGTTCATGAGCCTCCAGGCCCAGAAGGCGATGTCCGGCGAGCCCACCGATGTTCCATGCCCGGCGGCGGCCGAGCCCGTTGTCCCGGCCCCGGAATCGGCGGCGGTCCAGCAGGTCATCGAACAATACAACGTGAAGGTTACCGAGCTGCTCAAACTGGCCAAGCAGATGGACGACCTGAGGAAACAGAAGTTCGAGGCCGAACTGGCCGTGAACCAGGCCGACGGCGAGATCACGCGCCTCAAGACCCAAGCCGAATCCGCGACCGAGCCGCAGGAAAAGCAGAAGCTCAGCGACCTGCTCAAGGAAGCGGAGGCCCTCAAGAGCGATTCGGAGCGGGCCTTGAAGGTCGCTACGGACAACGAAGAGGCCCTCACGGCCGACGCGCGCAAGGCCGAGGACGAGGTCCAAAAGCTCGGCGCCAAGCTCCAGGAAAGCAAGGGCAAGAAATAGCCGGGGAGGTCTCCCTGGCCGCGAAGCCCGGAAAGGGACCCGAGGAGGGCAACCGGATGAAGAGATCAAGGCTATTGGCGGCGATGTTCGCGTTAGGAGTGTTCTTGGGAGCGGGGCCCCTGGCCGCCCAGAAGGCCTCGCGCGGGCACGACGCCATCGTGGCCGGCAACTACAAGGAAGCGATCTCCATCTTCAGGACGCTGACCCAGACGGTGAAAGGCGTGGAATGGGGCAGCCACTCTTTCTACTTGGGGTTCGCCCTTTTTCAGGACCGGCAGGTTCCCGAGGCTGCCGCCGTTTTCAAGGCCCTTTTCGATCATGTCTATAAGATGAAGAGCAATACTTGGGGATTCCTGCCGGCTTGGCATTTCTGGCGGGGCCGGGCCGAATACGGCCTCGGACATTACCAAGAAGCCGCCGTGAGTTTCGCCGAAGCCGTGAAGATCGCCCCCGAGACGATCCCGCCCGACTTCTGGCCCCAGGATCGGCTGCGGGTCCTTCAGCCGAAAAAAGAGCACTGCTACTCCTGGCTGGGAGATTCGCAACTGCGTTTCGGCGCCTTTCAGGAAGCCGTCGGATCGTTCAAGATGGCCGTCGAGCGAGATCCCAAGAACGCGGATTACTACAGGAACATGAGCCGGGCCTACTCGGGGCTCAAGCAATACGACGAAGCGCTGACCGCCGCCAAGAGGAGCGTCGAACTCGAGCCCACAGCCTCTAGCTATAGGGCCCTGGGCGACGTTCATCTTGCCCAGAAGCGGTTCGATGAGTCCATCGCCGCCTACGAGAAGGGCGCCGCGGCCGCGCCCAGTAATCCGGACATCCCAATGGGACTGGGCCGGGCCCTCGTGGCCAAGCAGGATTACGGCGGCGCCGTCAAAGCCTTCACCCGGGCCTCTGAACTGGCTCCCAACAACGCCTCGGTTCTCTCTTGGCTCGCGGATGCCCTCTCCCGGGCCGGCCAGTTCGATGAAGCGATAGCGGCCCTTGATAAGCTCATCGGGATCGTGACCTATGCGGGGATCGGGATCACCACCAAGGTGGAAAACGAGGTCCCCGTCGTGCAGCGGGACGTCGAAGGCGAGACGGGACTCGTCGACGGGCCGGCCAAGGAGGCCGGGGTCATGGCCGGCGACAGGCTGATCAAGATCGACGGCCAGCTCACGAAAGGATGGGATCAGAATAAGATCAGCCGGAACCTAAGAGGCGCCGAGAACGCTTCAGTCGTCCTGACGATCGAAAGACCAGGTCTGGCCGAGCCATTCGATCGAACGATCGTCAGGAAGAGGATCATCCCGAAGGCCGCCGCATCCAATTTCGGATTGCGGAGTCTCATATTTCGGGAGAAGGGGGACCGCGACAGGGCGGCCGAAGATGCGGCCCTAGCATATTCGCTCGACCCCGACGCTGTCGATGCCCGACAAAGCCTGGCGGCCGTCGACATCGACCTGGGGAAATACGAAGAGGCCCTCAGGCTTCTCTCGACCCTTAAGGACAATCCCTTTGTCCGCATCCTCGAAGCGACGGCCTATGCCAAAAAGGGCGATATCCCGCGGGCCGTCGAGGCTTACACCGGCGTTCCCGGAGCCGATCTGGCGACGACGGCACTGAGGCGGAACGCCCGGGCGGCCCTTCTGAGCTCGCTCCAGGGCTACGTTCAACAGAGACTGGAGAAGGCCGGGGCGTCGGAATCCCTGGGGAGGTTCCTCGAAGCGATGGCCGAATATACCGAGGCGGCCAAGATCGCCGACGAGGCGACGACCGCCTCGATCCGGCAAAGGGTTGGCATTCTCCTCAAGGCCCATCCCTACCTGGCCGAGCTCGGCGAGGAGGCCCGGAAGCACGCCCTGCGTGGCGACGTGCTCATCAAGGACGGCGCGTTCGCCGAGGCGCTCGCCGAGTACCGGACGGCCGTCAGGCTCGCGCCGCTCAATCCCAAGCTCCATTTCAATACCGCTCTGATCTGCGGCGAGCTCAAGGGATACCGGGAGGCCATCAGCTCCATGAACGCCTACCTCCAGTTGAGCCCCGACGCCGAGAACGCCCGGGCGGCCAAGGATGAGATCTACAAGTGGGAGTTCCAGCTCGAAGAACAAGGGAAGAAAAAGGAGGCCTGAACATGAGCACGGGAAGATCCAGCCTGATGGCCGCAAGACATTGCGCCCTTTGCGGGCTGGCTGTCGTGATCCTGCTTTTTACGAGCCTGCCCGCCGCCGCCCGTAACGGCCAGGATGTCCAGGCCATGAACCAACAGGTCCAGGAGATCGACCGGGAAAGGGCCGAACGGGAAATAGCGGAGGTCGAGCAGAACATCCAAGAGATCGACCGGAAGATCCAGGAGAACGACAGGATCATCAAGAAGGCCGGGGAGATCATCTCCCTGGCCAAAGAAGAAGACAATGCCCAGGCCGAGGCAGCCGCTCGCGACGCCCTGCGTATTGCCCAGGAGGCCAAGAAGAAGAACCTCGCGAGCCGGGCCAATCTCGAAGCGAGTCTCCGAGAGCTCGGGATCGCGCTCGAAGCCGCCCGGGCCAAGGAATTGGCCTGGAAAAGGGAGATTAGCGAACTGATCTCCGAACGACTCTCGGGGAAGCCGGATCCGTTGACCGTGGCCGTCTTGGATTCGCTGGACGATGCCTCCAAGCGGCTTCGCCTCTTCTCCAAGCGGTTCTCCGATCTATCGCCCGGCGACGTCCTCCTTGTCGCCCCCGAGGAAGGATGGGGATTGGACGCCAGCAAGCATAAATTGATCAATCTCTTGGACAAGTTGACGTCCATGGAAATGGACTCGCAAGCCTATCACACGTTCATCTATCTCAGGACCGTGAATGGGAAGAAGCTATTTTTGGACAACTTGCCCGGTGAAGGCCCCCGCATCAAGAACGAAGACCAGATCCTGAAGGAATACGAAAAAAGCTCCATAGACGTCGCCCAACCGTTGTCGGAACCGGACGGAGACAAGCTGTGGGAGACCGCCAAGAAATTGCAGAAAGAGAACCAGGACCGGCTTGGCCAGGGCGCCTTCGACAAGACCGGCTACGGTCTCTTCGGCAACGACAACATGGTGTGCTCGGAGACATCCCGCTGGGCGCTCGTCCAGGCCGGCGTTCCGGTTCCAGGCTCATGGTCTCCCTACAAGCGGGTCCTTGGCATCTACATCGGGCCGTCGAATTTCTATAGCCAGAAACAGAGATTCCTGATCGCGGCCGTGGAGATGCCGGGAGCCGCAGGCAAGTAGCGATCGAGGAGCCATCTCCGCCGGCGCGGGATGGCCGCACAGAAACCCGCGGCTAATCGGGCTTACTGAGCCGCCTCTGCCGCTAAGGGTGCGGCATAAGCGTGCGGCTTCAATTATGCCCTGATCAACGAGACCCTCATGGATTACCCGGAAGCGATCCGCTCGATGAGGCGCTACCTCCAGGCCAGGCCCGACGCTTCGGACGTGCCGGCGGCCAAGGGCGCTATCGCCAAATGGGAGCTCGCCCTGGAACAGGAGAAGATCCCGAAATCGCTTCCGGCTTGCCAGGCTACTTGGATCCGAGAACGCCGGGAGATTTTCTCCATTTCTTATCCGTGCTTCGGGAGCTCGAGCGGGTCCGGGAGATGAGGCATACCGGGAATCGAACATCTCAACCCAAGCCCGTTTCGGACAGGGAGATCTCGCGAGTCCTATCGAGAACGCTCTCCTCTCCCCGGGTCATATCGAACAGCCTATGAGCTTCTATCGGCGGCGCGCTTGGGTAAGGTTTTTAAATGGCAAGACGATACCCCTTTGGGTAGTGTTCTTGAGTGGCTTGACAGGGAAATCTCGGGATCCTAGCCCTTGAGAAAGAGCTTGATGAGGAAATAGTAGGCGGCGCCCATCAGGCCGGCCCCGGGGATGGTGAAGAGCCAGGCCCAGACGATCTGAAGGGTGACGCCCCAGCGCACGGCCGAGAGCCTCTTGGTGGCCCCGACGCCCGAGATCGCGCCGGTGATGACGTGCGTCGTGCTGACCGGGACGCCCATGTGGGTCGCGAAGAAGATGCTGGCGGCGCTGGCCGTCTCGGCGCAAAAGCCGTCGATGGGCCGGAGCTTGGTGATCCTCTGCCCCATCGTCTTGACGATCCGCCAGCCGCCCGAAAGCGTGCCCAAAGCGATGGCCCCGTGGGCGCTGAGGACGATCCACAGAGGGATGTGGAAGGTCTTCATGTAGCCGGCGGAGAAGACCAGGCTGGCGACGATGCCCATGGTCTTCTGGGCGTCGTTGCCGCCGTGCCCCAGGCTGAACAGGCAGGCCGAGAGAAGCTGAAGCCTCCTGAACCACCGGTTGATCCTGGCCGGGGTCTGTTTGTGGACGGCCCAGACCGTGAGCCAATAAATGAAGATCCCGAGGGCCATGCCCAGGATCGGGGCCACGAAGATGAACGCCACTGTTTTGATCCAGCCCTTGATGATGATCGCGCCGAACCCGGCCTTGAGGACCGCCGCGCCGGCATAGGCGCCGATGATGGCGTGGGAGGAGCTCGTCGGCAGGCCCAGGAACCAGGTCGTCAGGTTCCACGAGATGGCCCCCAACAGGCCGGCGAAGACGACGTAAGGCGTCACGGCGCCGAGATGGATCATGCCCTCGCCGATGGTGTGGGCGACGGCCGTCCCGAAGATGAGGAAGGCGACGAAATTGAAGAAGGCCGCCCAAACGACGGCCAGCCGCGGCGTCAGGACGCGGGTCGAGACGATGGTGGCGATGGAATTGGCCGCGTCGTGCATGCCGTTGGTGAAATCGAAGGCCAGGGCGACGACGATGATGAAGACGACCAGGATGAGGCTGACCGCGGGCATGATGGTTCTCTTCCGGCCCCATTTAAAGCAGGGGATTGTTAAGATTTGATTAAGACGCCCGTTAACCGAGATTTGTCCGTTCCTTAATCGTTCCTTAACCCGGCCTCCCTATGATGGCGATGAATAAACTACCAAAGGAGACAGACTGTATGCGTAACGTCCTGAGAAAGCTCGGGGACCTCGTTCTCGGCCTGCTGATGCTGCCCATGGTCACCGTGATGAGCCTGATGGGCCAGACGACGACCCCGCCTCCCCAGACCTTTTCGGCGACCGTTTACCTCGACTACCGGTACTTCCTGTCGAGCGCGGGCCCCATCACGCTGAAGCCGACGGACCCGGCTGCCGCCTATCTCAACAATCAGTTCGTGTTCCGCCGGGCGTACTTCACCTATGAGAACAAGATCAACGACAACCTGAAGTTCCGCTTCCGCCTCGACGCCGACAACACGGCCAACGTCACCGGCGTGGCGCTCTCCGGCACCCCGGTCTCGGGCGTCAGCCTGTCCAAGGACGACAAGCTGCGGCCCTTCATGAAGCACCTCTACTTCGAGTGGTCCAACTTCCTCATTCCGAACCAGACCCTGACCGTCGGCATGGAGGAGACCCTGACCTTCAAGCTGGCCGAGGACCGCTGGAGCTACCGGAGCGTGGCCAAGACCCTCGTCGACGGCTACAAGGACATCACGGGCGTCGACGTTCGGGCTTCGAGCGCCGATATCGGCGTCAGCCTCAAGGGCTCGATCAGGAAGGAGCTCCGCTATGGCATCCAGCTCGTTAACGGCGGCGGCTACTCCCACCTGGAGACCGATAAACACAAGAAGATCGAAGGCTATCTGCACCTCGTTCCCGTGGCCGGGATCTCTCTCTTCGGCTACATGGACTACGAGCCCCAGCAATACAAAGCCAATCCCCTGGGCCTCACCGCCCCCAAGGCCTATACCTACAAGGCCGACGCCTACTTCGAGATGGTCAAGGGCCTGGTCCTGGCCGGCGAATGGTTCACCTACAAGAACGATCTCAACCAGTATACCGCGCCCGGCGACACCGCCTCGCAGAGGTTCAACAGCTCGGGCTGGTCGGTCTTCGGCCGCTATACGCTCGTCCCGGACAAGCTCAATGCCTTCGCCCGCTACGACCGCTACACGCCGAACAACCGCTTCGTGAGCGCGACCTCGGGTCTGGCCAAGGCCAAGGACATCGGTTTGGCCATCCTCGGCCTCGACTGGGCCCCGCTGCACTCGAGCCTCAAGTTCCAGCCGAACATCTGGATCTACGATTACAAAGAAGGCACGCAATACAAGGCCTCGGCCACGTCGAATTCCGATATCCAGTTCAACATGACCTTTTTCCTGTCCTTCTGATGCGCAAGAGATCAAGGCGTCAACACATGAAAAGAATCGTCATCATCGCCATCGCCGCAGTGGCCCTCTTGGGCTCTCTCCTCCCGGCCATGCCCGCCGGGAAGATGATCCAGATCAAGGGCTCCGACACCATGGTCAACCTCGTCCAGATCCTGGCCGAGGAGTACATGGGTAAGACCCCGGGCGCGGCCATCGCCGTCCTCGGCGGCGGCTCCGGCACGGGCATCACCGGCCTCATCAATCAGACCTGCGACATCGCCGACCATTCCCGGGAATGGAAGCAGAAGGAGATCGACCAGGCCTGGGAAAAGGGCGTTCAGCCCCGGTTCTTCGTGGTCGCCGTCGATGGCCTGAGCATCGTCGTCAACGAGAAGAACCCGATCGACCAGCTGACCATGGCCCAGGTCGGCGCCCTCTATCGGGGCGAGATCAAGAATTGGAAGACCCTGGGCAACTACCAGGCTCCCGTTTCTCTCTACGGACGGCAATCCAACTCGGGCACCTACGTCTTCATGCAGGAGTTCGTCCTCGGCAACAAGAACTACTCGGCCGACATGAAGGAGATGAACGGCAACGCCCAGATCATCGAGGGCATCCTCCAGGACGAGGGCGCCGTCGGCTACGTCGGCGTCGGCTACCTCTACGACGAGAACCACAAGATCCGCAAGGGCCTCAAAGTCCTCAAGATCTCCAAGGAGCCGAACGGTACGGGGTATCTGCCCATGGACAAGGCGGCCGTCGAATCCGGCGGCTATCCCATCTCGCGGCCCCTCTTCATGGCCACCAACGGCAAGCCCAAGGGCCCCGTGGCCCAGTTGCTGGGCTGGATCGTCGGGCCCGAAGGTCAAGCCATCGTCGAACGCGAGGGCTTCTTCGCCATCGGCGAGGGCAAATACAAGGCGGCCAACGACAAGAGCTTCAAGTAACATGCGCCGAAAGGGACGGAACATCCGGGAGGCCGCGATCAGGGCCTTCTTTTTTTGCCTCCGGCATCCTGGCCGTCCTCGTCCTCGTCGGCATCTTCCTGACCCTGGTCGCGACGGCCGTCCCGGCCTTCCGCGAGATCAAGCTCGGCGAGTTCCTTCTGAAGACCGGCTGGGACCCGACCTCGCCGGAAAAGCCCGAATACGGCATCCTCTCGATGCTCGCGAGCACGCTCCTCGTCACCGGCGGCGCCCTTCTTCTGGCCGTGCCGATCGGCATCGCCGTCGCCGCCTACCTTTCCGACGTCGCGCACTGGCGGGTCCGGGAGGTCCTCAAGCCGGTCGTCGAGATCCTGGCGGCCATCCCGTCGGTGGTCATCGGCTTCCTCGGCATCGTCCTGGTCGGGCCCTTGCTCGCGAAGACCTTCCACACCGGGAACGGGCTGAACGCGCTTAACGGCAGCATTCTCCTGGCCGTCATGGCCCTGCCGACGATCATCAGCATCTCCGAGGACTCGCTCAACGCGGTGCCTAAGGCCTACAACGAGGCCTCCCTGGCCCTGGGCGCCTCCCGCTGGCAAACGCTCGTCCGGGTCAAGCTTCCCGCCGGCCTGTCCGGGATCATCGCCGCCGTCATGCTCGGCATGGGCCGCGCGATCGGCGAGACGATGACCGTGTTGATGGCCACGGGCAACGCCCGGGCCTTCCCTCACGGGCTGCTGAGCTCCGTCCGGACCATGACCGCGGGCATCGCCATCGAGCTCGGCGAGGTGCCCTACTATACGACCCACTACTACGCCCTGTTCGCCATCGGCCTCGTCCTCTTCGTCATCACCTTCGCCGTCAACCTCGTCGCCGACGTCGTCCTCCACAAATACCAGGAGCGCGAGCAATGAAACCCTCGACCCGGAAGGGCATCGTCCAGGCGATCGGATTCGTCGGCCTGCGGGCGGCCATGGGCCTCGTCCTCGCCGTCCTTCTCCTCTTCCTCTACGACATCGGCCGGAAGGGCGGCGGCGCGATCTCCTGGGAATTCGTGTCCCAGGCCCCGCGCAAGGGTATGACCGCCGGCGGCATCTTCCCGGCCATCTTCGGTACGTTCCTCGTGACGGTCATCACCGCCGCCCTGTCGGTGCCCCTTGGCATGAGCGCGGCGATCTACCTTCACGAATACGCCCGGCAATCGCGCCTGACCCGCCTCATCCGCCTCTCGATCCGCAACCTGTCAGGCGTCCCTTCTATCGTCTACGGCCTCTTCGGGGTCATCCTCTTCGTCAACGTCATGCGCTTCGGGACGTCGGTCCTCTCGGCGGGGCTGACGCTGGGCCTGATGACCCTGCCCTGGACGATCACCGCCAGCGAAGAGGCCCTCAAGACCATCCCTAACTCCTATCGCGAGGGGGCGATGGCCCTGGGTGCGACGAAATGGCAGACCATCCGGACGAACGTCCTGCCGTATGCCGTGCCCGGGATGCTGACGGGCACGGTCCTCGGCCTTTCCCGGGCCGCCGGCGAGACGGCGCCGATCCTCTTCACCGGGGCGGCCTTCTACCTGCCGTTCCTCCCCAAGTCGCTCAGCGACCAGTTCATGGCCCTCCCGTATCACCTCTACATCATGGCCACCCAGCACCACGCGATCCAGCAGGTCCGGCCCCTGGCTTACGGGACGGCCCTCGTCCTGATCGTCCTGGTCATGGGCCTGAACATGACGGCCGTCATCCTCCGATACCGGCTGCGAAGGAAACAGCGATGAGCTCCGCAACGAACGCGGTCAAGATCAAGACCGAGAACCTCGATTTCTACTACGGGGCGAACCGGGCCCTCAAGAACGTCTCGATCGAGTGCCTCGACCGCAAGGTCACGGCCCTCATCGGACCTTCGGGCTGCGGCAAGTCGACCTTCATCCGGACCCTCAACCGCATGAACGACGTCGTCGCCGGGAGCCGGGTCGAGGGCCGCATCCTCCTCGACGGGCGCAACATCCACGACCCCGGCCATGACGTCGCCGTATTGCGAGAGAGCCAGCTTGGCGATGGTTTTGCCGTTGCCGCCGATGTCCCAGGTCAGGCCGATCCGCGGCGACCAGGTGTTCCAGCGATAGGCGTGGAGGCCTCCGCCCAGGAGGTAGGGATTTCCGCCGACCTTCTTGATCGACACGCTGGGAAGGATCTCGGACATCCGCGACTGGACGGCAGCGTCGAAGATCGACCAGGGCGAGGGGTTGGCCGACGCGTCGGGGCCGGCGGCGAAGGTGTAAGCGCCCAGGCCGGGGACCTGCCTGTCGTAGCGCAATCCGAGGGTGGCCGTGAACCGGCCCTTGGTGATCGTGTCCTGGGCGTAGACGGCGAATTGGTCGGCGACGCCGATATAGCCCGAATCGCGGTACCAGTTGATCCGCTACCAGCCGGAACCGACCATCTCGGCGGCGGTCCGGCTGCCGTCCCGGTCCGTGTCGAGGGCCGCCGTGTTGTAGTCGGTCGTGATGTCGAATCCCTGGAAATTGCCGAACCGTTCCTGGGCGGT
>Ga0172363_10002463_pt1 | contig 14942 bp, 10 predicted proteins | sample LakKivs2_kivu2a2_FD_114541 | JGI IMG/M metagenome (GOLD analysis project Ga0172363, IMG submission 114541) | Sediment microbial communities from Lake Kivu, Rwanda - Sediment s2_kivu2a2 | ecosystem: Environmental > Aquatic > Freshwater > Lake > Sediment | place: Rwanda: Western Province, Lake... | reverse complement strand
GGCAGCAACTAATCAACTCAAAGAAGCCAGGCAGTTATTGATGGAGCATATCCGCAGGACAGGAAGATATCGAGAATTAAAAGTTGATAATGTGTAATATCGGTATCATAATAATCCGACGGAAAAATTTTCTTAACGTGGAATTTATATGGAACCAAAGCAGCGCAGCAGCGATAAAGCGGCCCAGGAAATGATAGCCCACATGGCCAAAGCAGGCCAGCAAAATGCCTGGGACAGACTCCAGGCCCAGTTGCCGCAATGTGGATTCGGGAAACAGGGAATCTGCTGCCGAATTTGCACGATGGGACCCTGCCGAATTACTAAGAAATCACCTTTGGGAGTATGCGGTGCCGACGTGGATACAATTGTGGCACGGAACTTCCTGCGAACCATTGCTGCCGGCGTCAGCGCCCACTGCGATCACGGCAGAACCGTCGCTGAAGTATTCCTTTCGGTCGCGAAAGGAGAGGCTTTAGACTACCGGTTAAAGGATACCACAAAACTGTACAAGCTCGCTAAGGAGTTGGGCGTAGAGACCAAAGAGCGCCCGGTTAAAGAGATTGCTGTGGACGTTGGATGTATCGCCCTGTCTGAGTTCGGTAAGCCGGAAGGTACTCAGCTTATGGCTAAGCGGGCCCCGAAACCCCGTCAGGAGATATGGAAAAAACTTGGGATAACGCCCAGGGCCGTGGACCGTGAGGTCACCGAATCATTTCACAGAACACACATGGGTGTAGACCAGGATTATAAAAACATCCTCATGCACGCCAGCCGGGTGGCTCTGGCCGACGGCTGGGGCGGTTCGATGCTTGCTACCGAGCTGCAGGACGTCCTCTTCGGTACGCTGTATCCCGGCAGGGGCGAGATCAATATGGGCGTTTTAAAGGAGGACCAGGTCAATATTATCGTTCACGGGCATGAGCCTATCCTATCGGAGATGATTGCTGCGGCGTCCCAGGACGAGGAGCTGCTGAAAGAGGCGACTAAGGTCGGAGCCAAAGGAATCAACGTGGCAGGAACGTGTTGTACCGCAAATGAGCTGCTCATGCGGCACGGCATCCCAATAGCAGGCAACTTCCTCAACCAGGAGCTGGTCATCGCCACCGGTGCGATAGAGCTGATGGCCGTCGATGTACAGTGTGTTATGCAGGGATTGACAAGTATTGCCGGCTGCTACCACACGAAATTAATTACGACCTCCGACAAGGCCAGGATGCCGGGTGTTGAGCACGTCTCGATGAATGAAAAGACCGCCCTGGCTACTGCGAAGGAGCTGGTCAGGATGGCCATCGACAATTACAGGAACCGCGGCCCGGTTCATATACCCAGGGAAAAAAATGCAGCCGTTGGCGGTTTCAGCTTCGAGTCCATCAACTACATGTTAGGCGGCCGCTTCCGTGCGAGCTTTCGTCCCCTGAATGACAACATAATCAATGGTCGAATCCGCGGCGTAGTTGGTGTGGTTGGCTGTACCAATCCGAAAGTGCCGCAGGACTTGACTCATACGGTGCTGACGCGCGAGTTAATTAAAAAAAATGTTCTTGTGCTCACTACGGGCTGCGCGACAATTGCATGCGGCAAGCAAGGTTTGACGAATCCCAAAATGGCTCTGGACTGGGCCGGAGAAAGCCTCAGAGAGGTCTGTGAGGCCGTCGGTATACCGCCGGTGTTGGCCTGCGGCAGTTGTGTTGACAATACGCGATTGCTGGTCTCTTGCAGCGAGCTGGTCCGCGAAGGGGGGCTCGGGCACGACATTTCCGAACTGCCCGTGGCCGGCGCCTGCCTCGAATCGATAAGCGAGAAGGCCTTCTCCATTGGGCAATATTTCGTAGCCAGCGGGGCATTGGTTGTATTCGCCGAAGAAATAATGCCGGTCCTCGGCAGTGAGAATGTAAGCAATTATCTATTCGGCGGTATCGAAAAGGATTTGGGCGGTCGCTGGGCGGTGGAATCAGACCCTGTTAAAGCTGCCGAGATGATCTTGGAGCACATCGAGAGCAAGCGGGATGCTTTGTGAATTAACAAAGAAAGGCAGCGCAAGCTCTACGATATGGCGGATAGAAGAGCTTTGACTGTCGAATGAGTACGGAGATAAGCAAGCGAGAATCAAGGGAAGGGTATTTATGTCGAAAATTATAGCGTCCGCGGCCATCCGTGGCGCTCATAAAATAGCGAAACAGGCCCAGGATATCCTGGCTCGCGCCATCAAAGAGAAGGGAGAGGATTGTCATGTAGAGTTTCCGAATACGGGTTATTATATACCGATTATTTACTCCATGACCGGTCGAGCGGTGGAAAAACTGGCCGATTTCAGGGAAGTGATGAATGAGATCAATGGTCTGCTGCCGCCCCCTGTGGACGACGACCTGTGGGTACCCTATCTGGGTCAGGCGCTTGATGCCGGTATGGCAACGTTGTTTGCAGAGGAAATCATCGAGGCGTGCAAGTATCTCATCGGCCCCAATCCTGTGAACGATATCTGGCTGGGAGCGGCGGACGATGTTATCCTCCGAGAGCGCGGTATTCAGTTCGTTGACGGCACGGCACCCGGATTCGCAGCCGTCGCCGGGGCTGCGCCTGACGTGGATACGGCGGTCAGTATTGCTCGCAAGCTGCAAGAGCGGTGTCTGTATGTTTTTATGTCCGCGCACAATAACGGCACGACTTTCGCAGAGCAGCTCGTCGAAGGCGGCGTCCAGTTGGGATGGGAGACGCGGCTGGTGCCCTTTGGCCGGGAAATTACCTCGGCAATATACTCGCTCGGTTTCGCCAGCCGGGCGGCGCTTAGCTTCGGCGGCGTACAACCAGGCGATTTCAGACGCAATTTGTTCTATAATAAAAACAGGATTTTTGCCTTTGTTCTGGCTTTGGGCGAGGTTACCGACGAGTGGTATGCAACGGCGGCAGGGGCAATCAATTACGGTTTCCCGACAATTGCCGATTCGGAAATTCCGGAGATATTGCCCACGGGCGTCTGCACGTATGAGCATGTGGTCTCGCGGATTCCTCATGACCAGATCGTGGAAAAAGCCATCGAAGTACGCGGCCTGAAGATAAAGATAACGGAAATACCCATTCCGGTTTCGGTTAGCCCGGCATTCGAAGGCGAACGTATCCGCAAGGAAGACATGCAATGTGAGTTCGGCGGCCAAAGGACGCCGGCCTTTGAATGGCTTCGAATGCAGGACATCAGCGAAGTCGAAGACGGCAACGTGGAAGTTATTGGGCCTGATATTGACTCGGTAGAAGCAGGCGGAAAGCTGTCGCTGGGCATTGTCGTTGAGGTGGCCGGCAGGAAAATGCAGAGTGATTTTGAGCCTGTGCTGGAGCGGCAGATTCATACCTTCACGAACGAGGCCCAGGGCATCTGGCACATGGGCCAGCGTGATATTAACTGGGTGCGAATCAGCAAGGAGGCTGCGAAGGCGGGATTTAAGCTCGAACATATCGGCAAGCTTCTGCACGCAAAATACCATGACGAGTATTCGAGCATCGTGGACAAGGTGCAGGTTAAGATATATACGGACGAAGAACAGGTTGTCAAACTTCGCGGGCAGGCCCAGGCGGTATACGCCGAGCGCGATGCGAGACTGGCGGGCATGCAGGATGAGGACGTTGAAACGTTCTATTCCTGCACGTTATGTCAGAGTTTTGCTCCGAATCACGTATGCATCGTCTCGCCGGAGCGGCCCGTTTTGTGCGGCGCCTATAGCTGGCTCGACTGCCGCGCCGCTTACGAGATAACTCCTTCGGGTCCCAACCAGCCGATCTCGAAAGGCAACTGCATCGAGCCTGCCATCGGCCAATGGGACAGGATAAACGCGTTTGTCCTTAAAGCAAGCGGCGGCAATATCGAGCGGATGAGCCAGTACAGCATGATTGTCGATCCGATGACTTCCTGCGGCTGTTTCGAGTGTATAGCGGCAGTTTTGCCGTCGACCGGCGGGATCATGATTGTCAACAGGGAGTACGTCGAAATGACGCCGTGCGGGATGAAGTTCTCTACCCTTGCCGGCACCGTCGGCGGCGGGCAGCAGACGCCCGGATTCATTGGGCATTCAAAACATTACATCAACTCCAAGAAGTTCATTGCGGCCGAAGGCGGAATTAAGTGCATCGTCTGGATGCCGACGGTGCTCAAAGAGGAGATCAAGGATGCTTTTATCAAAAGAGCTGAGGAACTTGGTCTCAGTGGAGAGAAATTTCTCGGGATGATCGCCGATGAGACTTCGGCCGCGACTGAAGAAGAAGTCTTGGAGTTTATAACTAAAGCTGGTCATCCGGCGGTCACTTTGGGTCCAATGTTCTAACGAAACGAAATACATAAAGAGGGCGAATTCTATGGCGTTAACGGGATTGGAAATATTCAAGCTCTTACCGAAAACGAACTGCAAAAAGTGCGGCAAGCCCACGTGCCTTGCCTTTGCGATGGCCCTCGCACAGAAGCGCGCCAATCTCGATGAGTGCCCGGATGTTTCCGAGCAGGCAAAAGAGCAGCTTGCCGCCGCGGCTGCACCGCCCATGCGAAAGGTTGTCTTCGGCACAGGCGATCATCAGGTCCAAACTGGTCAGGAGACCGTCTGTTTCCGGCATGAAGAGAAGTTTCATAATCCTGCCGTTCTCGGAGTAACCGTCTCAGACAAGCTCGCCGGCGAGGATTTGAAAAAACGCATCGCGTCCATCAACGCCCTGCAGTTCGAGCGGGTCGGAACCAAAATTGGTGTTCAGGCTATAGCGATTATCAACGAAAGCGGCGCATCCGAGACTTTTGCAAAGACAGTCTCGGCGGTGAAAGACGGCAGCGATCTCGCTTTGATTCTTGTCACAAAATCGCCCGATGCGATGGCTGCTGCCGTGGCCAAAGTCGCAGACCGTGTTCCTCTTCTTGGCTTTGCAGAGGCCGGGACCGCTGAAGCAATGGCGAAAATCGCCAAGGCCGGACGCTGTCCGCTCATTGCGAAAGCCGAATCCATTGAAGCTTTGTCCGATCTGAGTGAAAAGATCGCAGGCTATGGGGTAGAGGACATCGTTTTAACTCTGGACGGCTCAAGTCCGCGGGACTGGCTTTACGGTCTTTCCAGGATGCGTGTGCTGTCATTGAAGAAGGTGTTCCGGCCATTGGGATATCCGACGATATCGTTTGTCGCCGGGCCCGACGCCGATGCTCAGGTCGCTTCGGCGGTCAGCTTGATTTGTAAGTACTCCGGCATCGTGGTGGTCGATACGGTCGAGCCGTATGCGCTTTTACCCATGCTGACAACGGTAATGAATATCTACACCGATCCGCAGAAGCCCGTCCAGGTCGAGCCGAAAGTGTATCCGATTGGCGATCCGGACGAGAATTCGCCACTCATGTTCACGACGAATTTCTCGCTGACGTATTACACCGTCGAATCAGACGTTGAGGCCAGCAGGGTTCCCAGCTTTATACTCGTGGTCGATACCGAGGGTACCAGTGTTTTGACGGCTTATTCGGGCGACAAGCTTAATGAAAAAACTGTTGCCGATGCGATGGTCAAGTGCGGCGTCGAAAAGCTCGTCAAACATCGTAAGCTGATTATCCCGGGCTATGTGGCCGTGATGAGCGGCAAGCTCGAAGAGGCGACCAACTGGGAGGTGTTGGTCGGGCCACGGGAATGCTCCATGCTCCCAAAATACCTGCAGGAGGTCTGGAAATAGATTCTGATGCGTATCGAGTATCGCGTTAAAAACTCTCGGATCGCGTTGTTCAAATATGGAGAAAGACAGTAAAAAAAATGTATTGTCCGTTTCGAGCCGAGCGGTCTCAAGACAGAAGTGCCTGTCGGAACAACCCTTCTTGAGGCGGCCCGCAAGACGGGTATTTACCTGAGCAGCGTCTGCGGCGGAGACGGGTATTGCGGCAAATGCAAGGTCATTATCGATAACGGCGAAGCCGTTCAGAAAAGACCTACTGCACTCCTGACGCCTGACGAGATACGCAGGAACGTTTTTCTGGCCTGCCAGAGTCAGGTTCTTTCCGACGTGACGGTTACTGTTCCTCGGTCCCACTGCCTTGAAACAAATCAAATCCTGATGGTTGCCGGCGCCCATTGTTTCAGTGAGCCGGCCGGTGACGTTCGTGCGGCGGGTTTTGAATATGATCCTCTGGTCCGAAAGATTTATGTGGAGATGTCCGCCCCGACGGTTCACGACCACACGGCGGACCATGAGCGTCTGTATCTGGCCATAAGGGAGAACGTTGACGCCCCGATCATGCAGACCGGACTTCGGATACTTCAAAAACTTCCTGCCTTACTCACCGGAGGGGACTATAAGGTAACCGTGACAATCGGTCGCCGGGGTCAGACGACTGAGGTGATTGAAGTTGAGGCGGGCGACCACAGCGGAAGAAACTTCGCCGTAGCCGTGGATATTGGCACTACTACGGTAGTGGCCCATCTGGTCGATTTGAAGAACGCCGTGACGGCGGATGCTGAAGCGACGTATAACAGCCAGATTAACTTTGGTGAGGACTATATCCGCCGTATTATTTACGCCGAAGAAAATGACGCCTTCGATGAGATGCAGACCCGGATTGTCCGCGATATGAACGGTCTTATTGTCAGCCTGGCCGAAAGGAACAGGATTGATTTACAGGAGATCACGGCGGTAATTTGTGCCGGTAATACGGCCATGATACATTTCCTGCTGAACTTGGATCCGCGCCGGATTCGCAGAGAGCCGTATGTGGCCTCGGCAAGTTTTATTCCGCCAATCCGAGCGGCGGAGGCGGGAATCCGGATCAATAAGAGTGGTTTGCTCTATTGCCTTCCGGGCGTGGCGGCCTACATCGGCGGTGATATAGTCGCGGGCGTTCTGGCTACTCGATTGTTTGCTAAAAAAGGTGTTTGCCTTTTTGTCGATATCGGCACAAATGGTGAGGTGGTCCTGGGTAATCGAGACTGGCTGGTTTGCGCATCAAGCTCGGCCGGGCCGGCGTTCGAAGGCAGCGGCGTCAAACATGGCATGAGGGCAGGGACGGGTGCAATCGAGCATTTGTCGATTCGTCAAGATGGTTCCGCCGAATTCAAGACTATCGGGGACGATTCGCCCGTCGGGATATGTGGCTCCGGTCTTTTGGACACCCTTGCCGAGCTTTTTGTCAATGGCATCATCGACCGAACGGGCAGATTTGCAGCCGGTCCTTCCGACAATTCCCGCCTGTCCGAAGGCGATGAGGGTTTGCAGTTCCAGTTAGTCCCGCCGGCGGATGGGCGCCATGAGATCGTCATTACGCAGGCGGATATCAATAATCTGATTCGGTCCAAAGCGGGTGTTTTCGCGGCCATCAAGGTTTTGATGGAATCGACCCAAACCAAGCCGGAGGGCCTGGAAGCAATTTATCTGGCTGGCGGATTCGGTAACTTCCTAAACGTTCGCCGGGCCGTAACAATCGGAATGTTACCCGATGTGCCCGTAGAGAAGATTCATTTTGTGGGCAATACCTCCATAGCAGGAGCCAAGGGAGTGCTGTTGAGCCGTCAGGCCTTTGAAGCCGCCGAGAAAATTGCAGGAAGTATGGCCTATTTCGACTTGATGAGCCACCCGTATTACATGGATGAATTTATCAGAGCGAAGTTTTTGCCGCATACGGATTTATCGCTTTTTCCGTCGGTACAAAAAGCCAACGGTAAAGTGTGATGCTGGGTGATATGGCTTTATAGAATAAGAGCAATAAATAATGACGACAACGATTGCAATCAGTGGAAAAGGCGGTTCGGGCAAAACGACGATCGCTGCAATGATGATCAGGCAATTGATTGAGCGGAATGCTGCCGGCTCTGTGCTCGCCGTTGATGCCGATCCCAATTCCTGCCTGGGTCTTACGCTGGGCGTAGAGCCTGCCGGAACCGTTGCGGATATTCGTGAAGATGCCCGGACCAAAGCACCTGGCAATACCGGGATGGATAAGCTGCGAACAGTAGAATATAGCATCCAGCAGGCGATTACTGAATCTGACGGCTTCGATTTATTAACGATGGGCCGGCCTGAAGGGCCAGGCTGTTATTGCGCAGTCAACAATATGCTGCGAAAGTTTCTGGACAATCTAAGCAGCCAGTATCGATACGTCGTAATTGATAACGAGGCGGGAATGGAGCATTTGTCCCGCAGGACCACAAATAACGTGGATTTTCTTTGCATAGTGGCTGAACCTACTCCAATCGGATCGATTACGGCACAAAGAATAATCCGGCTCTCTAAGGCGCTGCCGATTGGGATCAAACAAATCGGCGTGATTTGGAATAAAGCGGCGGACAACAATAGGGGCTCTTTTGGGCGTGAAGTCGGCGACGATGTGGAAACTTTCGGTCATATACCTTATGATAGAACGGTTATCGAGAGCTCATCACAAGGCAAAGCGGTTTTTGAACTTTCAAAAGAAAATCCGGCTTATTCGGAGATTGGAACAATATTAGAACATATGCTGGCTTTGAGTTTGCATTCCTAAAGATTGTGGACTCTCAACAAATGGTTTTTGGGAGAATGTTATGTCAGTACCGGAAATTACAGATAGTTTTACCGGCTCAGTCAACCGTGTTACACTCGGGGCGACAAAAGAAAATGGCGGCACTCGTACCTCAACGGTCACGATAGGTGGGGCACGCAATGTCGTCTATGGCGGTTCCGTCGAGGACGCCAGCGAAAAACCGGTAATCGCGATGGATGTGCTCGACACCAGGCCCGATGACTGACCTGAAGTTTTAGCCGAATCGTACAAGGACGTGCTGGACAGCCCCGGTGACTGGGCTAAAAAATGCGTCGAGCAGTTTGGGGCGGATTTAATTTGTCTGAAATTCGACGGTATTCATCCTGACAAGGTCGATAAAGATGCTGCTCATGCCGTTAAGGTAACTCAGGAAGTACTCAAAGCCGTTGGTGTGCCTTTAATACTTTGGGGTTGCGGGAACGATGAAAAAGATAACCAGGTCATGCCCAGGGTCAGCGGTGCGGCAAAAGGTGAAAAATGCCTGATCGGAACGGTTACCGAGAACAATTACAAGTCGCTCACGGCAATTGCATTAGCCGACGGCCATTATCTGATTACCGAAGCGCCGATAGATATCAACATTGCCAAACAGGTCAATATCCTGGCGTCTGATATGGGTTTTCCCCTGGAACGAATCGTGACGTTCCAGTCCACGGGCGCTCTGGGTTATGGAATCGAGTACGCTTATTCGATTCAGGAACGACAGCGTTTGGCGGCCCTTACCGGCGATAAAATGATGGCGATGCCGGCGATCTGTGACGTTGGCTCCGAATCCTGGCGGGCCAAAGAAGCCCGGCTCGCTAATGCCCCCGGCTGGGGCGACGCCTCCGACCGGGGACCGATGTGGGAGGCGACTACTGCCGTTTGCCTACTTCAGGCTGGCGTCGATATTATTCGGATGCGCCACCCAAGAGCAGTGACCGCCGTTAAAAACTTTATTAACCAGGTCTGGTGATTTTAATCGCGGATTTGAAGAAGCTATGCACGATGATACTGATTGGAGAAAGAATCAATGGCATGTTCACAAACGTTAAACAGGCCATTGCAACGAAAGATAAAAAACTCATTCAGGATTTGGCGGCGAAACAAACCAAAGCAGGAGCCGCGTATCTGGATGTGAACGTAGGCACCGCCGCGGCAGACCAGGAGGGCGCTATGAAGTGGCTGGTTGAATCCATCCAGGAAACATGCTCGACGCCGCTGAGCCTGGATTCGCAGAAACCGGCTGTTATCGCTGCAGGCTTAAAAGTCATCAATGCCGGCAATGGCGTTATTTTGAATTCCACACCTCTGAACAAGAAAAGCGATGAAGAAATCATGGATAAATATATGGAGATGGCGAGCCAGGCGGGGCCGAAGGCGAGTATTATCGTGCTGACAATGGACAAAAACGGTGTCCCTCAGGACGTCGATACCCGCGTCGCCATCGCGGCGGAAATCGTATCAAAGGCGATGGAAAAGGGATTTGACACACGGCGGCTGTTTATCGATCCTATTATTCTGCCGGTTAAGGTGCCGGGTGCGCAGGTCCAGCCCGGCAATATTTTAGCGGCCATAGACCAGATTCGTCTTCTCGCTGAACCGGCCCCCCACATGGCAATCGGCCTGTCAAATCTTTCTCAGGGCACAACGGAAAGAAGCCTGATTAACCGGGTCTTTCTGGCGATGGCAATCTCCCGCGGTCTGGACTCGGCGATAGTTGATGTCTTCGATCGTGACCTGATGAACGCGGTCGCCACCGCTGAGATGCTGATGAATAAACAAATATATTCCGACAGCTTCCTTAAAGTGTACTAATTCCAGTCGGTATTAGTTTCTATCGGTGGGGACTCTAATAAAGACCCTGTACCTTTCCCGTATTGACATCTACGTCGATTCGGCGGAACGCCGGATCGGAGGCTGTGCCCGGCATAAGTTTAATTGCCCCGGCTACAGGCGCTATAAAGCCTGCACCTTTATAAACGAGAACGTCACGAATCGGAAGCTCCCAATTGGTAGGTCTGCCTTTTAAGTCCGGGTCATGTGACAGACTCAGATGCGTCTTAACCATGCAGGTTCCTAAAGTTTTGCTGATCGGATCAGCTTCCAACGCCCTGGCTTTCTCCATTGCCTGGTCGGTATAAGTAACGCCACTCGCACCGTAGACCTCTTTAGCAATCAATTCAATTCGTTTCCTGAGCGGTGTGTCCAGATCGTAAAGGAACTTGAAATGATTCGGTTCGCCACAAGCCTCAATCACAGCCTCTGCCAGCTCAATCGCGCCGTCTCCGCCCTTCAGCCAGTGCTGCGAGACAGCGGTTAAAGCTCCGTTTTGGTCGGCAATCTTTCGCACAAGCTTTGTTTCCGCTTTGGTATCCGTATGGTAACTATTTATGCAAACGACCGGGCGGACTCCGCTTTTTTTGACTATCTCGATATGAGCGATAAGGTTATCGCAACCTTTTTCTAACAATTCAAGGTTTTCGCTGGCATATTCTTCACTTAAAGGTATGCCGGGCTTAACCGCGGGGCCTCCACCGTGCATCTTCAAGGCACGAACAGTGGCAACGATGACGACCGCATTGGGCGTTAATCCGGAAATGCGGCACTTCAAATTCCAGAACTTCTCGAAGCCCACGTCTGCTCCGAAGCCGCTCTCCGTTACGTGATAGTCGCCTAATTTTGTACCTATCATATCTGCTATCACGGAGCTTTGGCCGATGGCGATGTTTGCAAAAGGGCCTGCATGTACAAATATCGGCTGGCCTTCTATAGTTTGCAGCAAGTTCGGATTTATCGCGTCAACCATCCATGCGGTCATGGCACCATCGACCTCAAGGTCTGCTGTTGTTACTTCATTGCCGTTTTTATCGCAAGCCACGACAATTTTAGCCATACGCTCCCGCAGGTCCTTCAAATCCCTTGTGGCCGCAAGTATTGCCATGACCTCGCTCGAGACGGTTATCTGGAAGCCCGAATCCATCTCGAAACCGTCCATTTTACCGCCCTGGCCGATTCTGATATTGCGCAATGCCTGAGCGCAGAAATCCATCGCCCATTTCATTTGAATCTTCTCAGGGTCTATATTGATTCTTTTGAGATTGTTTTTTGCCAGCCTGGCGTCGTCATAATTGCGTTCATGCTGCATGCGCGAGCTCAATGCAACCATAGCGAGATTATGCGCATTCGTAATACAGTCGATATCACCTGTCAGGCGAATCGAAAGAGGCGTAAGAGGAATACATTGTGCCAGGCCTCCACCTGCGGCGGAGCCTTTAATATTGAAAGTCGGTCCGCTGCTGGGCTGTCGAATTGCTCCGACAGCACGTTTGTTCAGTTTGCCAAGACCTTCAACCAGGCCGATGGTAGTCGTTGTTTTTCCTTCACCCAAATGGGTTGGCGTAATGCCGGTAACATCAATATATTTCGCTGTTGGGGCACCAGCAAGACGGGCAAGAACTTGTTGATAATCGACTTTAGCGAGACTGCGTCCCATTGGGATCAATTCGTTTTCCTGCAGGCCCATCTCTTCGGCCAGTTTGCTGACTGGTTTCATTGTTTCTTCGGCGGCTTCTGCAATCTGCCAATTCTTAAGTTTTATTGGATCGAGATGAGGTTTTGTGGGTGAGGTACTTTTCTTCATTACGATAGATTCTCCTTAATAAGACATCTATTCTGGGTTATAGTAAATTGAGATAACTTACGGAACATTTTATTAGTTTAGCCTATATTTTTTATTGAGCAAGATAATTAGCCGGCTTGTAGGTAAAACGGACGTGACATTATAAAATCCAAGCTCCCCTCGCCGGAAGAAAGGCCATTTTAGGGATATTTCTGCCCGGTCCGGTCAGGTTTTTTTACAGGTTTTTTTGCGCCGGCACAAAGGCCGGACATCAGCCTTTCGGCATTGTTTCTCTTTTCGGGCGAGCCGTCCATTTCGGCGTACGCATCAATCAGTTGTAAAAGTTTGGGATCGGCGGGGCTTTCGCCATAGTGCTGTGTAACGTCAACGAAAGCGGCATCGAGGCCGTATTCCATTGCTCTGGCTACATAGGCTCTGGCGACTCCCACTTTCCGGCTTGGAATGCCATCGGTGGCCCGGCTTATCTTGAGCAGGCAATGACTCCTTTTCATTGCCGGATCGCGTTTAATATTTTTAACAATTCTAAACGCATTATAAGTATGATTAGCAATGCCGGCTGAGCCCGGCATGTCCGACATCAGAGCAGCGGCGCCTATGTCGAAAAATATCTGATAAGGCTTAAAATGGCATTCATTTACCGCTTTATGAAGGAATTGTTTAGCCATATCGAATTTTTTATCAATATAAGTCTGATGATTTTCACTGTCGCAAGCATCATTATCACTAAGTATGCTAATCACACAGAATTCATATTGTTTCCTGAGCGCCAATATTTTATCACCTGAAGAGATTTCGATTGGCCCAACTAAGGGAGGTGCCAGTCGGCCCTCAGTGTCGTACCATTCCTTCAGGCCGGCAATAAGAGCTTCTTCATACCGGCTGTCAATGCACATGGGCACGCCTTTGCCGAGCTGGCGAACCATTTTTACATATGGCCGAATCAATTCGGCTGCTTTACCCGGATCGTTCTGGGTCAGGGCGTCGATGTTGACTGCTATGTATGAGGCCCCTTCTGCCGCCTGCGTCTTAATCAGAGCTTTCAAGAAACTTAATGCACCATTTTGGCTTTTCGTTTTGCCGGGAGAATTACTGAATTGCTTCATAGCAGTGCATGTTACCGGATTAGAAGCGTCTAACATGTCACCGATAGATAAAAGCGGCGCGGCCTTCGTATGGTCCGTGCCGAAAAGGTAATTAAGTACTGATGCTGTATGTTCCAGGGCGTGCATTCGCGGTTTGTTGATTATACGTCTTAATTTGTTTCTGCCTTCGGGTTTTGCCGCCGCTGCTTTGTATATTAAATCGCCGATACAAGTTCTATCGAGGTTGTTTCCGCAAAGACCATCGGCGGTAGAATCTCCGCAGGGAGCATTGTCCATTCCTTTTTCACATCCTCCGATCGTGCAGTATCCGAAGTTCTCCGGCAAGTAACAATCACCGCAATCCTGACAATCGAAGCAAAGATATTTAAATGCGCGCTCTATGGCGTAGAAGGACTTATAGCAAAAACCTTTCCCCTTTCTTGTGCCGAGAAGGCCCATAGTGCCGCGAAAGAGCTTGAATCCCGTGTAATCAGGATCAAGAATCGCCCTGTGCATGAAATCAAAAAACTTCTGCCGAAATTTCTTTTTAATTCTTGCTGCGACAGCCTTTTGTCCGGAGCTTTCGTACAGATAAAACTTCTCACCGCCGGGCCAGCATAGATTGTCCTTGTGCTTTTCCCAGTCAGAGCCGATTTGTTTTGCAAGCGTGAGTATCTTCGTGAAAGTGGTGTAGTCCTGCACGCCGCCAATATCCACTCCCGCGGCGCCGAGCTGCTTATACATAGCCACCTGCTGGGCCGCACGCTCAATATGCTGTTCGGCGTGCTCGCTTTCCAGCCTGGCTAAAAATTCATCGCTCACGAAACAGCCCGGCAGCTTGATATCATGCATCAGGCGGGGGGCGGGCGTGGCCGTGCTGAGCAAATAAACGTTTCCGAGTACGGGGATATCTATCGAGTTTTCCTCCAGGTACCGCATCAGCTCGTGAGATTTTTTCCAGTCCCAGCCTACCTGCGTAATCAAAAATCGGGCGCCGGACGCAATCTTCTTTTCCATTTTATAATACTGCTGCATCTGTGAAGCTTCTGTGTACTTAAACGGGGAAACTGCCGCCCCCGGAAAAAACTGGTTAACTGTGTTCCACTGCTCAGGTTTTGCCTTCAGATAAGATTCGCAGTTCATACGTTCGATCAACTGAAGCAAACCGATAGATTCCACCTCGAAGACGCCTTTGGCGCTAACGGGCTTGTCCCCTGTAAGCACCAGCATGGATTGCACATTTTGATTCCTGTAATTGACCAGAGAGCTCGTGAGCGCATCGACGTTATGGTCTTTACAGCTTACGTGAGGAATAAAATCCAGGTCGCCGAGCAGGTTTTTATCGTTTATACGCGACAGGACGTCCGACGGATCGAGATTGGACAGACCTCCCGGATTTTGTGGAACCATAATCCCCACGAAATCGAAATCCTTCGGTACGTCCTCATATCCGGCTTCCTTAGCGGCGGAGAGAAATCCTTCTATCGGGCTGAAATTGTATTTCGGGCCGGCGGCAAGTTCTGCGACAACAACGAAACTGGATCTCTCTGCTAATGCTTTTGAAAGCTTCTTCTTTGGCATAAGAAAATCTCCACTACTTATGTTACAAGCAGTCAAACGAAGGCTTAGTATGGTTAGTGGTCATTATTAATAGTACGTTCAGTTTTCGTATATGTTGCAACCACTTTTTCAATACTGCCAGTCGATTAATTGCCGCTGACTTTCTCAT
>Ga0172363_10002462_pt1 | contig 14943 bp, 12 predicted proteins | sample LakKivs2_kivu2a2_FD_114541 | JGI IMG/M metagenome (GOLD analysis project Ga0172363, IMG submission 114541) | Sediment microbial communities from Lake Kivu, Rwanda - Sediment s2_kivu2a2 | ecosystem: Environmental > Aquatic > Freshwater > Lake > Sediment | place: Rwanda: Western Province, Lake... | reverse complement strand
GTTGTTGAAATGCCGCTTGTGATTTCAGAAAGAGCCTGTGACTCAATCTGGCTCCTCTTGAGTTCAGTTATGTCGCGCCCCACTCCGACGATGCCGGTTATTCTTCCTTCAGCATCCTTCAGAGGAACTTTACTCGCGAGATTCCATCTTTTCAATCCTGCAACAGTGCCCATTGTTTCCTCCTTATTTATAAGAGGATTCCCCGTCGTTATTACTTCCTGCTCATTGGAGTAAAATTGTTCAGCCAGATTTTTCGGCAGTAAATCAAAATCAGATTTCCCGATTATTTCCGATTCGTCATCTTTCCCCATTCTTTTTACCAGAGCCTTATTGCAAATAATGAAACGGCTTTCAATATCCTTAGCGTAAATGCGGTCGGGTACAACATCGATCAGAGTACGTAGAAGATTTCTTTCTTTTTCAAGTTCCAGTTCGGTTTTCTTCAGATTCGTAATATCGCGGGTAATATTGAGTATGTGAGGCACACCGTCAAGATCTATGATTGATGCAGACATCAGACCGTAAAGCAGCCTCCCGTCCTTGGTTCTGAACAGGGCTTCGAAATTCTCAACTTTACCCTTTTCTTTTAGCTCCTTTAACAGTTTCTCGCGGTTGGAGGGATCAGCCCAGATTCCAAGTTCTATTGATGTTTTTCCTATAGATTCTTCCTCGTTATATCCAATAAGCTTTTTGAAGCCTTCATTTACAGATACATACAGCCCATCAGACATTCTGTTTATGTTAATGGAGTCGGGGCTTGTTATAAAAGCTTTCCTGAACTTTTCCTCGCTTTTATAAATCTGTTTTTCTGCTTCTTTGAGAAGTAGTGTGTCCTTTTCATAATATTCCTTTAAAGCCTCATAAGATGTACGAAGTTGGTTTATTTCCTCAATTAGTTCTTCTTTTGATTTTTTATGATAATTCATTTTGTGAATATTTTATTGATGTGGTATGAGAACCGGTTTTCCGTAACCAAGCTTCTCGAGCGGTTTCATCTGTGTAGAAGCATCACCCACAATAATATAATACATCTTATCCGGGATAATATACTTCTGTGTGATTGCCTTATGCTCTTCAATGGTCATGTTCCTTATGATATCTTCCTCTTTTTTGACGTAATCGGGGGAGAAGTTATACTTTGTCATTGTGGTAAGCATCCCGAGACGATCTTCGTTGGTCTCAAAGCGGAGGGCATTTGATCTTATCATGCAGTTCTTTATGAACTGAAGATCATCCTCAGTAACTCCGTTGCGGTACTTCTCCATCTCTTCCTTGAATATCTTCACCGATTCTAATGTCGCATCTGATCTTACCATCGAGCTGGCACTGAAAGGTGCTGTTTCTTTCATCTCATTAAAGTAACTTGATGCCCCATAAGTAAACCCTTTCTCTTCACGAAGTATCTGGTTCAGAATGCTTGTAAAAGCACCACCGAGCCTGTAGTTTACAAATTCTGCTTTTATATAGTCAGGGTTGTTCCTTGAAATTGCCGGATACCCTATCTGTATCATCGACTGTCTTGAGTTTGGGATATCAATGAAGTAGATAACAGATTTATCAGGCCCTTCCGGTGCAGGGTAACTGTTCAGAACAACATCCCTGGATTTCCATTCATCAGTAATAGGTTTAAATGCATTAAGTGCTGCCTCCCGGGAAATATTCCCAACGATCAGGATCCGTGCCACAGATGGTGAAAGATTCTTTTCATAAAATGCCTTCAGATCTTCAATTGTTATTTTATTAACAGACTCTTCTGTGCCCCTGGCATTGTAACCAAAAATATGATCTTTTCCATAAACCTTTTCGTAAAAAGCCTGTCTGGCCACCTCTCTTGGCTGAGCTTTAGCCTGGATCAAATAATTTCTGGCACTGGTCAGGGCTATTCTGAATTCGGTGGTGTCCCACCTTGGTTCAAGCAGTATCTCTTTCATAAGTGCAACAGTCTTGTCAAAGTTCCTCGATAACGTGCTTGCATTAATTGAGACATCTTCACGTGAAGCCCATACATTTATAGATGACCCGAGAAGCTGAATCTCTTCTTCAAGTTCTTCAGGAGTCTTGTTCTTTGTACCCTGCCAGAGTTCATATGCTGTCAGTGCGGCAACACCAGGCAGGGAGATATCATCCTGCATTATACCCCCGTCAATCACGAGACTAACATTGACAAGAGGCAGTTCCGTGTCCTGAATGCCATATACCTTAATACCATTTGGCAGCTCTGCTTTCCATACTTCGGGAACGTTTACTGAAGGTTCAGGACCGGTTCCCGGTTCTTTTGTCCGATCGATTGCTGAAAGAGTCTTAACAACCTGTTCCTCGCTCTTCTCTTCAATCATCACCTGGCTGGCTTCATTAATATTCTCTTCCACGATACCTGCGGGAATGGAATTTTCTGCCATCAGCTCAGTTTCTCCTCTGGGAACAAAGCTGGTGACTATATGCGGTTTCCCCTTGATATACTGATCGTAAACCCTCATGATATCATCACGCGTTACAGCTTTGATGTTCTCAATATCTTTTTCAATAAACCCCGGATCATTAAGGAACGTATTATAAAATGCCAGCTGAAGACCTTTACTGAATATTCCGTTTATCCCGCGATAGAAATTCACCTCACTGAGGGCTTTTACTCTCTCAACATCCTTATCAGTAATTCCTTCTTTTTCAAACCGTGCAAAAGCCTCCGATATAGCATCTTCTGCCTCCTTCAGGGTTTTGCCTTCATTTGCTCTCACGTTAATTGTGAATTCCCCTGCAAGCTCTGAGCTTGAGTTGTAAGCATTGACCCTGGATGTAAGCTGTTTTTCCTTTACCAGCACCTTATACAGAGGTGCTTTTTTGCCCTGTGAAAGCAACTGTGCAAGGAAATCCAGCGGGTACATGTCTTTATTATACGATTCAGGTACTGGCCATACCAATGTTATCTCGGGCACATTTGCAAAGCTGTCTTCATGGTAAAGCCTTTTTGATTGTTCAGGCTTAACTGTCATCGGAGTGCGTGATGAAACATCGCCATGCGATTTTATTTCTCCGAAGTATTTGTTAATCAGCATTCTGACCGAATCAGGATTAAAATCCCCGGCGAGTACGAGAGTTGCATTGTTTGGTCCGTAAAAGTTATTATAGTAGGTTCTGACATCTTCAGGTGTTGCATTCTTGAGATCCTCCATTTCTCCTATTACTTCCCAGCTGTACGGATGGCTTTCAGGATAGAGATTTTTACAGATTACATAATCCGTGAAACCATAAGGTGAATTGTCCTCTCCTTCTCGTTTCTCATTCTGCACGACGTTCTGCTGAATGGCCAGCAGTCGCGGAGTTACCGAATTGATAAAAAATCCCATCCTGTCCGATTCCAGCCAGAGTATTTTTTCAAGAGCATTTCTGGGAAACATTTCAAAGTAAGTCGTCACATCACGGTTGGTGAATCCGTTGTTCGTTCCTCCGACTCCTTCAATGATCTTATCGAAGACACCCGGGGCCACATTCTCGGAACCGCCAAAAAGAAGGTGCTCGAAAAGGTGGGCAAATCCTGTTTTGCCGGGGATCTCCCTGCTTGATCCCACATGGTACATTATTGTATATGCAATCATTGGATCAGAGTGATCTTCATGAAGAATGACCTGCAGGCCGTTAGGCAATGTATATTTTTCATATGCAATGCTTAGTTTGTCGGCCTCCTGAACTTTATTGCATGCCGACAGAATGATCAGAAATGCTGCAACAGACAAAAGCCTGGCGGAGAAAAGATGGTTTTTCATATGATTGATTTTAGAATGCTAATTTAAGAAAAATTCACTCAATCGTTTCCTGAAGTGTATGCCCCTTCAGTACCAGCCCCCCTGCCCCCCTAAAGGGGGGTTAATCTGGGTTCATAATATGCAGTAAGACAGAGATTTAGGCCCCATTGGGGGGGCGGACACGCTTCAGCGTGGCCGGGGCTCGGGCGCCAGCTACCTGCGGAATATGATATTACAAAGTATGTAAGACCAGGAAAGAACACAATAGCTGTACTGGTTATTAAGTACTCTGATGGTTATTATCTTGAAGACCAGGACTACTGGCGGCTTGCAGGTATCTTTGATGATGTATGGCTGTATGCGGCTCCACGCACTCATATCTTTGATTGGCAGGCGGTTACAGACCTTGATGAGGATTTTACTGACGCCGCTCTGAACATTGCGGTTAATGTGAAAAACTATTCATCATCTGCATCAGGAGATTTGAAACTAAAAGCAACATTATTCGATAGCTATAAGAAAATTGTCAGAACGTTATCGTCATTATCCTTTTCGGTGTCACCAAACGGAAGTGAGTTACTGAATCTTTCAGCTGAAATTGAAAATCCGGCCAAATGGTCGGCTGAGTTCCCCAATCTCTATTTGCTGACATTTGAACTGACCGATAAATCAGGCAGAACGATTGAGGTTATTTCGGGCAGGATAGGATTTAAGGAAACTGAGATCAGGAATCAGGTGTTTTACCTGAACGGCATGCCTGTCAAGCTGAATGCTGTCAACAGCCATATGCAGCATCCTCTTCTGGGACATACAATGAATGAAGCTACAATACGAAAGGATATGAGTCTTCTTAAGCAGTTTAATATTAACTGTGTAAGAACTTCTCATTACCCGCCGGTGATTAGATACCTTGAGCTTGCCGATGAATACGGGATCAATGTCATTGATGAAACAGGTGATGAATCACATGCTACAGAAATAGTCTCGACACTTCCTGCCTGGGAGGGGATGTACCGTGAAAGGGCCCGCAGGATGGTTCTTCGAGACAGAAATCACCCGTCAGTACTTTTCTGGAGCGCAGGTAATGAAAGCGGTGAGGGAGACAACATCTGTGCCGTTATTGATGAGGGGAAAAAATATGACCCAACCCGTTACTGGATGTACGGCGGTAATGCTTTTGCCCAGAAATGCGAAGATATTATCGGGCCGAGATATCCGCATCTCTTCAGCCTTTATAAGGATGTTTTCATGGTCCCGGACAGTATTGACCCAAGACCATCTTTCCTTGATGAATATGTTGCTGCCACAGGCAACGGCGGCGGCGCCCTTGATGAATACTGGCAGGCATTCAGAAGCAGCCCGAGGAGCATGGGAGGAGCTATCTGGGATTTTGTAAGCACCGGTATCACCGAGAAGGTAAAAACACTTAAAGATGCTTCCGGCAACAATATCCAGGTTAACGTTATGGGAAGAGCAAAACTCGTCCCGGGTGTATCGGGAAAAGGGATCGACCTTAACGGACACGACCAGTGGGTGGAGGTTTACAGGGATGATGCCCTCGAAATTGAAGGAGACCAGCTTTCGCTCTCCCTCTGGGTCTTCCCAAGATCATTAAGCAGTTTTTCGGGAACACTGATCACAAAAGGCAATAACCAGTTCGGCATTCAACAGGCTGGAAGAGAGTTCCTGGAATTTTATATAACAACCGCAAGCAGGCAGAGTGTCATGATGAAACTTCCTGAGAACTGGGAAAACAAGTGGCATTTTGTGACAGCAAATTATGACGGCAATGCCATTTATCTCAATATTGACGGTATAGAGAGTGATAGGAAAACAGTTTCGGGAAAGATCAGTAACACCCCGTTCCCGGTAAACATCGGCAGAAATGTAGAGATCCACGGGCAGGAAACAGATGTCTATATATGTGATGCAATTATTGACCAGGTGGCGATCTTTGCCAAAAGTATTGATGCAGGCTTGCTGAAAGATGCATCTCCTGAAATAAAATCACAAGCGGCATTATGGCTTGACTTTGAGGAGATGTCAACAGAGGGAAAATTCTTCAGCTACGGCATCGGCGCCAGAACATACGGAACAATATGGCCCGACCGCAGACCTCAGCCGGAAATGTGGCAGATAAAGAAATCAGGACAGCCTGTGTCTGCAAGGCTGGTATCAGATGACACCAGACAGGTTGAGATCACCAACAGATACCTCTTTACCAATATCAGCCATTTAGAGACAGTTTGGATACTGAAGGCTGATAATGAGATAATTGAACAGGGAATCATAAATGCAGATATTCCTCCTCAGAAATCAGGAATTGTGGAAATTCCGTTTCATATACCTGAACTAAAGGACAGGGTTGAATACCGGCTTCTGATGAGTTTCCGTCAGAAGGAAAGAACTGAATGGGCGGAGGCAGGTTTCGAGATCGCATGGGATGAACTTTCTTTGCCATGGTACAGATCTGTACAGACTACACCGGCGCCATCTGTTAATAAATTAACAGTAACTGACCGGAACCGGACTTGAATTCAGCGGAAACAATCTGTTTAACTTTAATATTTATCCTTATTCAACCGATAATCTTACTAAAGCCCTTTACCCGTTCCAGCTTCATGAAGCCGAAGGCATCACTTTTAACCTTGATTACGCAACCAGCGGTGTCGGATGCACTGCGGTTTCGGTATTCCCTGAATACCAGGTTCTTCCCCGGAGATTCGATTTTAAGCTCACAATAAAACCAATCCCCTGATTATCCCACGCCGCAACAAGCAACATCCCTATGAAAAACAACTCAGTATTAAAAAAGATCCTTACCTGGCTCTCCGCAGTGGGTCCCGGACTATTCCTTATAGGTTACAACATAGGTACTGGAAGTATTACCACGATGGCAAAAGCAGGTGCAGAACACGGTATGGCCTTAACGTGGGCGCTGGTTCTGTCATGCGTTTTTACATATATTTTAATGGTAGCATATGGTAAAATGACCCTGGTAACAGGCAAAACGGCCCTTTTTAATATTAAAAGCAATTTAAGATATGGCAACATTCTGGCAATATATATTTTGATTGCTCTGGTCATAGGCGAACTGCTTGCCCTTATGGGCATTTTCGGAATTGTTTCCGATCTGCTGAGTGAAGCGTCGAGGCTTCTCTTCGGAGGTGAAGGATTCAACACACTTAGAATTACTTTTTTCCTGGTAATTGGCTTGTATTTATTATTATGGTTTGGAAAATACCAGACTTTTGAGAAATTCCTGATATTCCTTGTCATTCTTATGGGACTAAGCTTTATCCTGGTTTTTTTCATGGTTAAACCTGGCATCTCTGCGATCATAAAAGGACTGGTGCCGGCAATACCAGATCAGCCCGGTTCATTTCAGCTTATTGCTGCAATGGCCGGAACCACGTGTTCTGCAGCTGTATTTATTATGCGCAGCACCGTGGTTGCAGAAAAAGGATGGGGCATTTCTGACCTTCACCAGGAAAAGAAGGATTCTGCATTTTCGGCATCAATGATGTTCTTCCTTAGTTTTGTCATTATGGCCGTTTCAGCTGGCACACTTAATCTGATGGGCTTAAAGCTGAACGATACAGTGGAAATGATAAGTCTGTTTGAACCTTTAGGTGGTAAAATTGCTGCATTCATTCTTATTCTTGGAATTGTGGGGGCGGGAATTTCAACTGTTTTTCCGATTATTCTTATTGCTCCCTGGCTGATAAGCGATTATGCCGGTAAAAAAAGAGATTTACATTCGCCTATGTACCGTATACTGGGACTCATAGGGATATTGTTTGGTTTTGGTTCACAGTTCATGGCGACAACGCCGCCTCTCCTGATGGTGGGATCCCAGGCATTTCAGGCGCTGATCCTTCCTGCAGTGGCTATACCCGTTATTATTTTATTAAACCGTGAGAGTGTCATGTCGGAACATAAAGCCGGTTTAAAACTCAATGCGGGGATTACCGGTGTAATCATTTTCAGCCTGATAACAAGTTATTTTGCAATAGTTGATTTCATAAGGTAATGGAAATAATATACTCAGAAACAAATGAAGAGGCCGGAAGAAAGGCTGCGGTGAAAGGCGCAGAGCTTATCAGACAGACAATTATTACAAGAGGTGAAGCCGCAATAATCCTGGCTACAGGAGCATCCCAGTTTCAGATGCTCAATATCCTTGTAAAGGAAGATGTCGACTGGAAGAAAGTTACATCCTTCCACCTCGATGAATATATAGGCCTTCCGGCAACGCACCCTGCATCTTTCAGGAAATATCTCAGGGAACGTTTTGCTGACAGGGTGCCCCTCAGGGAGTTCATTTATGTGAATGGTGACAATGATCCGGCAGCAGAATGCAGGCGTCTGAACAAGATCATACGAAAATTCAGTGTTGATGTTGCATTCATCGGGATAGGAGAGAACGGCCATATTGCATTCAATGATCCGCCTGCCGATTTTGAGACTGATGATCCGTATATTATTGTGGATCTTGATGACGCATGCAGAAAGCAGCAGCTTGGTGAAGGTTGGTTCCCCTCTCTCAGTGATGTGCCGGAGAGGGCAATCAGCATGTCGGTAAAACAGATAATGAAATCAGGTGCTATTATCTGCACGGTCCCTGATCTGAGAAAAGCTGATGCTGTAAGAAAAACTCTTAACGAAAAGATTTCCCCCGAGGTTCCTGCATCTGTTCTCCGGAATCATGGATCAGCCTGGCTTTATCTTGATAAAGATTCGGAATCCATGCTATGAATTCTTTTCGTATTTTTCTGAAAACAATGTAAAGTATCCACCGGGACATGGCATTCGTTAAACTGAACATGCAATCCGTAAAACGGAACGTGCATTTGTTTAACCATAGTTGTAAATTAATGCGTGAAAACATACCTGATCGGAGTGTTCAAAATGGAGAATTATTTGATTGACAGTGGATTGATCCGATAATGTTCAAGGTACCCACGATGCTGATTCAGCCTTATGTTGAAAATTCAATTTGCCATGGACTGATACCTATGGATACTAGAGGGAAGGTTAAAGTTGAAATAAAATTTAAAAATGATTATCTTACATGCACCATTGAGGATAACGGGATCGGCCGTGATGCAGCACGCGAAAGGACCCCGGGCAGAGAGGGTAACCATAACTCTCTTGGTACCAAGATAGTAGCATCCAGACTTGATCTGGTAAACTCACTTTATGGCTCATGCCTGAAAACAACATATACCGATCTAAAGGATTCCGACGGCAGGCCAGCAGGAACACGTGTTGAAATGCAAATACCGGTTATGACATGAGTACTAAGCTTAAAACAGTGATCATAGATGATGAGAAGGATGCTGTAGATTTCATCTCCTCAATTATCGGGGAATATTGTCCCGGACTTAATGTAGTTGGTAAAGCGTATGACGTGAAGGAGGGTATTGAGACAATCCGGGAACTTAAGCCTGACCTGGTCTTCCTGGATGTTGAAATGCCTCATGGGACAGGATTTGATCTTCTCACACATTTTCCGGAAAAGGATTTTGAAGTCGTATTTATCACAGCCTTCAATCATTATGCAATCAAGGCAATTAAGTTCAGCGCCGTTGATTATATCCTGAAGCCTATTAATATAAATGAGTTCATTGAAGCTGTCAGCAAGGTCATGCAGAAACGCTCAAGCAGCATGTTCAGGGGGAACGAAAATATTAAGGCTCTTCTTGAGAACCTGAAGACCGGAGTCCCCTCACGCCTTGCTATTCCCACATCTGACGGTATGGAATACCTTAATCCCAAAGATATAATACGTATTGAAGCTGACCGCAGCTATTCGTGGTTTTTTATAACAGGTAACCGCAAGATACTTGTTTCAAAGAACCTGAAAGAATTCCAGGACCTGTTAAGTGACCGTCATTTCTTCAGACCTCACAATTCATACCTCATTAACCTCCGCTATGTGAAGAAATATGTTCGTAAGGAAGGTGGATACATAGAAATGCAGGACGGATCGGAAATACCAATATCGCGAAACAGGAAAGACCTCTTCCTGGTACACATGGCAAGGTTCAAAGGTTGAAAGGAGAAAATAGGCTATACAAAAAGGGGCTCTCTGAGAGGGCCCCTTTCCGCGTTAATTATACTAAAACTAAACCGTAGGGAAGAGCTTGAAGATTGCTCTTCATTTTACTGCCAGAACTTCTTCCGTGTTTTTGAAGAGGAACGGAAAATAGGCAGCAATGAGTTTGGTGTTGTCAATATCGGTACTTGAACCGCATGACAGCACTTTCTGGTGATAATACTGGAAATTGTCAAGATCCTCGTTTGATGTCCGGAACCCGTCTTTTTCAAGCTTCTTGTCAAGCCTTTCAACACCGAAATAATGACCGTTGCATACATATTGTACCGAAAGTACATCGGTAAGAACATAATACTTCTTGCATTTGAGTGTCTTTTCCACTGCTACGGTCGTTTTTAACCCGGTATTTTCATAGGTAACGGTAAACGCCTTGAGCTCCTTGCCGTTGATCATAACGGGATTATCGAGAGCCTCAATCCTGTAGTCACCGAGAACTGAATGTGTTTTTCCCTCTGCAACTACTTTTTTCGTTGCAAAAGAAGCAGTACATATTGCGATGATGAGTACTGCTGCTGTGATTAGTCTTTTCATGGCTTAATGGATAATTAATTAGTACTTTACAAATTCTTTTACTGTCCTTGTATTGAATTGCCTTTGCATTGTCATTCATTACGATGACTAAATTATACAATGTATAAGGACACAGGAAGCCTGATTTACAGAATGCGTATTCCGGTTAACGGATTGCAGTTTAAGATAAAGAGAAGGGAAACCCGGTTTGTTTTACTCAATGGTCATTACATAAATGTCAGTGTCATCACGGACGTATGCTATGCGGGTCTCATCAGGGGAAAAGATCATTGTGTTTTCAAAAACAGACTTCCTTTCCATGTCTATCACAGTCACTTCAGATGATCCGGACTTCAGAATATGGAGATAATAGTGATTTCCCACAAGGCCTTCTGCCAGGGCAGGAGGTTCAACAACAAGATATGCTATTTTACGGCCCGACGGTGAAATAATATATGAGTGGTTGTAAGTCAGAGGCTCGGGATAAGATAATTTATTGCGATCCACCAGATTATAAACCGTATATGTACCCATGCCTGTCTCACTGAAAGCATAAACTTCATTATCTATCCAGAAATAATTGATTAAGTATGAATTACCTGAAACCGGTAAGTCTGTTATAAGCCCTGTTCCGGTATCATATAGAACAAGATCAGGAATAGAACTCATATAATTCGGATACCCAAACAGAATCTGGCTGCCGTCAGGTGAGATACTGAGAAGCACACATGTTTTGTCAGTATTTATAATACTTTCTGTTTTATTGTCTAGGTCATACAGCATGAATCTGTTAAAACTTGTATCTGGTAAGGAAATATATCTTGAATATGCCAGATACTTCGTGGAAACGACAGGGTATTCAAGTGAATCAATGATCATTTGCGGAGTACCTCCGGATGTTTCAAGAGAATACAGTTTTGTATTCATATATGAAAGATCGTTGAAATAAAGAATTTTATCGTCTTTCAGAAATAGTCCCGTACCGTAATTTGCCATTATATCACCAACCCTCCATGATTCTCCTGTATTTATATCGACACCATAAATACTTTTCCTGTAATTGTCCCTTTCAATGGTAAAATATAATTCATCACTGTTTTCCGACCAGCAGAGATAGGTTATCATTTCATCACCTTCATAGAGGGCGCTGCCGTAATCCTTTTCCTTTTCGCAGGAGCATGGTAAAATCATCAGCATAATGATCGCAATCCCTGTTTTTTTCATGGTTTCATGTATGTTTCAGTTAATAATAAGCAAGTTACGAATCATTTGATAAAAAGTCAATATTAAAAGCATTCCTGTCATTATACGAGATATCCTCTTTTTGCGTTTATATAGTAATAAAGGACCTGTTATCAGATTTTATGTACTTTTACGGTACTTAATTAAACTAAAATGAAAAGGGAAAAAAATATAGTGAGTTTAACCGGATTTTTTATTGTGGCTGTGGTTTTATTTCTGACCTATGGCTGTGAGAAGAAAGAGAGTCCGGTAATTCTCGGAATAACCGCCGGTTATGGTCATACTATTGTCTGGAGCGCTGACGGATCAGTCTGGGGATGGGGTTATAACACATCCAATCAGCTTGGTGACGGAACCTCAGAAAACAGAACAACCCCCGTAAAGCTGGGATCAGGCTATAGAAGCATCACAGCCGGAGGAGCCCACACGCTTGCAATAAAGGGAGACGATACAATGTGGGGATGGGGTTCAAATCAGGATGGACAGCTGGGTCTGGATGTCTATGAAAATAAGGATAAACCTGTACAGATCGGTTCAGATTATGTTGATATAAGTGCAGGATCATTCCACTCACTGGCATTAAAATCAAACTCGTCCCTTTATTCGTGGGGAGGTAATACGTTTTACCAGCTGGGTGACGGTACGAGAACGTCAAGGAATACACCGGTTAAGATCGGGGAAGGCTTTGAAGCGATAGCTGCCGGAGGAGGAGGTTCGCTTGCATTGAAGACCGACAAAACACTATGGATGTGGGGCTGGGACGGGCTGGGTACACTGGGCGACGGCATTGAAGAAAACATTACTGTGCCAAAGAAAATTGGCACCGGATATGTAGCTATTGCCTGCGGATATAATCATTACCTGGCCATCATGGAAAACGGTGATCTCTATGGATGGGGATATAATGATTACGGGCAGGTTGGTGACGGAACATTTACTACCAGGCAGGAGCCGGTTCAGATAGGTTTTAACTTCATAGCAGTATCAGCGGGATTCGCACACTCGATGGCGCTTAAGGCTGATGGGTCCGTCTGGACGTGGGGATGGAATGCCAGCGGCCAGCTCGGCAATGGTACGACCACAAATGAGGTTGCACCTAAAGAAGTTGCTAAAGGATTCATAATGATAGCAGCCGGAGGCGCTCATTCAACGGGAGTGAAGTCTGATGGTACAATCTGGGCATGGGGCGAAAACCAGGGCGGCCAGCTTGGTGACGGGTCAACAACTGACAGCTGGGTGCCAAAGCAGGTCATTTTGCCGGAAGAGTAGATAGGAAGATATTTTCGATTGTCGATATTCGATTTTCGATCTGCGATTGCCGATATATGGCCTTAAAGGCTTTTCAGGCTTAATATCAGATCATCAATATTAACTTCTTTGCTTGTATACTTCTTTACAAGGTTGCCGTTCCTGTCAAACAGGGCAACAAACGGAAAGAGCCTGATGCCAAAAAATTTTGCTACAAAAAGCGAATTCCCTTCTGTTCCAACATATATGTTGGGATAGGTATAGAGTTTGTTTTCAGCCACATAAGGCCTGACTTTATCAAGAGGCATATAGGTTATCATAGCAATTGAGGCCTCCTGAAGCTCCTCAATGCGGTCTGTAATGGCTTTGGTGAATTCGTGGCACTCTTCACATTCGGGTGAAAAGTATACTATAATGATATGCTTTCCTATGGGCAGATCCTGAGCCCTGAATATCTTTCCGCTCTGCAGCGTCATCTGAAAAGGTGGAACCTTCTGAGTCTGAGAATATGCAGCTGACGATGCTGACATGAGCAAAAATGAAATAAGAACAAATATGATTTTTTTCCTCATTTTTCCAGGATCAGAATGGTCAAAGATAATTAAAACGTTTTACTCTGCTCAGGTTGTAAATTGAGGAGGCGATATTGGTTATTGGTTATTAGTTGTTAGTTTTGGATGTGGAAAATGTGAGACCATGAGGACAGTGATGAAGATAGCTTTATTGATAGTGATCCTGCTCTTCGTCGTAAATAAAGACGGAAGGCCTGAGGATAAGAAATTTATTCCGCCGGCTCAGCTGCCGCCGCCACCGGAGAGAAGGGAAATATTTGATAGGGCAGCATGGGAGGATATCCGTACTCAAAGGAACCTCGAACGGTCTGAGAATACCATTTGGCTGAAAGAAAAAACAAAAAAATATTCACCTGAATCATGGTATCCTATACACTTTTGAACAAACACTATACTGATCTGATTAACAGTTATCTGGAAAAGATTGAAACAGAGATCAACTTGATTAACAAAGATGGCAGCGACGAAGCACGCATTAAAGACGGCTGGCTCTGGGTGAGGTCGGGTGACAGCCACATTTTCAGCGGTACGCCGCTTTTCTCCGACGAAAGAAAAACACTCCTGTCTGTTCTTGAAGGAAGGCGCTACAGGGAGATAAGAGAGGATTTCGGATTATAACCGGCTACCGGCCACCGGCCACCGGCTACCGGCCATTAGTATATCAATTTTGAGACAATCAGACAATCAGACCGTGGTTCTGAACTTCCTTTTATCCTCCTTACAGATGGTTTTGATAAGCCGGCGGCCCGACATGATACCGGTTGGCAATCCTCCTCCCGGTTCCACCCACTGGCCGCACATATAGAAATTCCTCAGCCCGGGGAGGGTCTTACTCATCGGCTTCATCATTACATGAGCATTCTGTGGTGTGATGAGCCAGCCCTCAAAGCTCCCCTGCCAGTTGCCTGTGTACCTCTTGAATGTCAGGGGGGTTGCAATGTCAACTACCTCTACCTGTGATGCGATCCCGGGAAATCGCTTATCAAGCAATTCGATAAGAATTCTTCCTGTCTCTTCCTTTTTGTTTCTGTAGGCCTGGTCATCCTTTGCTATATTCTCCCAGTATTCATAGCGCGATTCAAGCATGATAATTATACTTGTTTTCCCGGCAGGAGCCATCGAAAGATCATGATTATATATGTGTATCCATAGCCTGTCACGAATCGTACCGCCAATTTCAACGGGATCAGGAAGAGGATAGCTGAACCCGGAAACAGAAATAGGTTCATTCTCAAATGTGCGTTTAACACCTATTCCTGCAAATATAAGTGGCTGGAAAATAGGCCATTTCTCATAGGGTTCGCGTGTACCGGCATCTGCATATTTTCCTTCAAGCATATTAAAAATAGTATAGTGACCATCAGCTGCTGAAATAACTCTTCCAGCCCGATGTTCGGTCCCGTCTGAAAGTCTTACACCTACAGCACAGTCGTTTTCAACAATTATTTTTTCAACTCTTTTCTTATAGTTGATTTTTCCTCCAAGCTCAAGATATCTTCTTTCAAGGGCT
>Ga0172363_10002460_pt1 | contig 14945 bp, 12 predicted proteins | sample LakKivs2_kivu2a2_FD_114541 | JGI IMG/M metagenome (GOLD analysis project Ga0172363, IMG submission 114541) | Sediment microbial communities from Lake Kivu, Rwanda - Sediment s2_kivu2a2 | ecosystem: Environmental > Aquatic > Freshwater > Lake > Sediment | place: Rwanda: Western Province, Lake... | reverse complement strand
TGGAGCGAGATCCCCAAATCGGTCTTATCGGACCCATGACCAATTCGATCAGCGGGCGCCAGCGCTTTGCCGAAATTAACTATCAAGACGACGAGGGATTTTACGAATTCGCCCAATACGTCAGAACCGTAAACCAGGGCAAATTCACTCCCCGCCGACGAATTGCCGGCTTTGCGATGTTGACCAGAAAAAGTATTTTTGAGCAGCTGGGCGGATTTGATGAATCTTTTGGTACTGGCAATTTCGAGGATGACGATCTGTGCCTGAGAGTTCGAGCTGCCGGTTATGCCATCATGGTAGATGAATCCACCTTCATCCATCATTATGGCAGTCAGACGTTTAAAAGCAATAACTTAAACTACCGGCAATCAATCCGCGAAAAGGGTCAGTTGTTTTTTAAAAAATGGCCCAATATAGATTATGACTGGCTGCTCGAAATCAAATCCAGTCTGACAGCCGAGCATCAGGAAAAATTAATCCGGGCAGAGCAATATTTGGAGCAGGAGGATATATCAAAAGCAAAGCAGATTTATGACCTGATTATCCGGGAAAATCCAATCTCCGGCGCAGCACTATTCGGACTGGCTCAGACAGCATACCAGTCAAAAGACCTGAAGGAATCAACCAAAATACTCAAACGGATTCTCCAACTATATCCGGATTATTATAAGGCATATAACCTTTTAGGGGTAATCTCCTTTGATCTGGCTCAGTACCAGCATGCCGAACTTCTCTTTAAAAGGGCACTTGCATTCAAACCGGACGATCCCGATATTCATCAGAATCTGGGCGAAACCCTGTTTGCGGAATGTAAATTCGACGCAGCCCAACAGAAATTCATCGAGAATATCGAGCGGTTTCCCGCAAAAATCGAACCTTTACTGCGAATGGTCCAGCTGAGCGCCGGAGCCGGAAACTTTGAAGAATCTGCCAAATATTTGCACGCCGCCCGGATAATTGAGCCTGACAGCGCTCTGATCAGCCAGTATTCCAGGTGGCTCCAGAGCCTTCGGTCGGGAAGCAGCTGATGATTGCGGAAGGTTTTCATTGAGCTAAACAAGATGAAAATTAAGACAATAAGTAATTAAAAAACGGATTGAATTATGAGCACTTACATTGGCGAACGAACTCAGCGTTTCTATAAGTCAGGCAGCCAAATATTCAAAGAGAACGATTACGGCGCTTCGATGTACATCATCTCCAGCGGTACGGTCGAGGTGTCAACCATCAAGAACGATCAGAAAATCGTGCTCGCCACCCTCGCTAAAGGCTCTGTTTTCGGCGAGATGGCTCTAATTGACCAACCCTATCGTTCAGCCACCGTTACCGCGCTCACCGATGTCAGCTGCATCGAAATCAACAAACTCCTTTTTAATGCCAATATGCAAAGCATTCCCAGTTGGTTACGCACGTTTTTCCAGATTCTGGTCGAACGTCTGCGCGATTCCAATAAAAAACAGGATACCTTCCAGGCAGCGGATAAGTCCAAACAGGTAATCTTAATGTTGGCTGAATTGGCGCGTCCCCATCAACAAGCCGATTCCCTGTTTGTAAAAATTCCCTGGGCGGATACCATCCACAATCTGGAAATCATTTTGAATCTTCCCGCCAATTTCATTGAAAGGGTTTTTGATAATTTGATCCAGACCCCGATGGCTGCCCAGGAAACCGATTTCCACGATGGGCGTCTGCTCGTCATCAAAGATATTGCTAACTTTTTGGATTTTGCCCATTTCTGTAGGAATAAGCTTAGTTTAAAAATTCACAAAAACCAGGCTCACGCAGCCAACGGGCTAACGCAAATGGAGTCGGAATTCCTGAATTTCATCGGAAAATTAGTAGCCGAGCAGGGCGGCGGAACCGATTTAGAGCTGAATTTTTTAGCAGCCCGATGTCTTGAAATCCTGAAGGCTCCGTTAGAACAATATAAATCCGTAACCGACCATTTAGTCCGACAGAAAGTTCTCAGCACCCGCAGGACAGACGACGGGGACACTTTTTATGATGTTGATAAAAACCGATTTCAAAGCCTTTTGGCTGATCAACAGCAGAACGACTCATTCCAAAAATATGAGTCCCTGATTGGGAGAGGATAAACCATTTGGGAGAGATTACTATGCCAACAACACCCCTATTAAGCTTATGTATGATTGTGAAAAATGAAGAACAGAATCTTAATCGTTGTTTGCGCAGTGCGGCAAAGATCGTGGATCAAATTGTAATTGTAGATACCGGCTCGATTGATCGGACGGTGGAAATTGCCCAATCGTATCAGGCAGAAGTCTATGATTATCCCTGGCAAGACGATTTTTCGGCAGCCCGCAACGAATCCCTGAAATACGCCACCGGTGAGTGGATCCTGGTGCTGGATGCCGACGATGAATTGGAGTCCGCATCGGCTGCCCAGATTCGACCGTTGATCGCCACAACCGAATATGACGCCATTGGTATAATCATCCGCAACATTGCCCCGCCAAACGATATCATCAAGTATATGGACGATACCCGCTATCGCCTCTTCCGCAACCGAAAAGGCTTTCGATACGAGCAGAAGGTTCATAACCAGATTGCTCCTTCGATCATCCGCAACGGAGGTAAAACCTGGGATTCCGAGCTGCTGATTATCCACCATGGCTATAAGGAAAATTTTCAGCGTAAAGCCAACCGCAGTCTGCCGCTGATTGAGGCAGCCTTGAACTCCAATCCGAGCAATACCTATCTCCAATTTAAAAAGGGTGAGACCCTAAAGGCGCTGGGAAAATTGAACGAAGCCAGACAAGCCCTGAAGCAATTTTTCAACATGGACTATAAATTCCTGCCGGCTCAAATAATCGAAACGGCTTTTCTGCGGCTTTCTCAAATCGAACTGGCTCAGAGTGATTTTGAGGAGTGCCTCTACTATTCCCATAAATGTCTGTTGCTCAATCCCCGCAATGCACTGGCAATGTATCTGGCTGGAATTGCCCGCTTATATTTAGGTGAATTGCGAACCGCTTACGAAATATTCCATCACATTGACGAAAATTACTCCGACGACTTTTTTGATAAAAAAGACCTGAGTACCTTAATCAATATTTGTACCCAGGTGTCAGCCTATCAAATGGCTTGAGTAATTATGAGAAAACCTGACAAAGCAGCGACTTTAGCCGTCTGTATGATTGTAAAAAACGAAGAAGGCTTCCTGCCGGATTGCCTGGATAGCATTGGTGATATCGCCGATCAAATCATCTTACTGGACACCGGCTCAACTGATAAAACCAAAGCGATTGGACAAAAATATCGGGCTGAAATTCATGATTTTAATTGGGTGGATGATTTTGCGGCTGCCCGTAACGAATCAATCCGGTACGCTACCCGGGATTGGATATTCTGGCTCGACGCGGACGAACGGCTGACAACTGAATCTAAACCGATTATTCGAGAGATCCTGGCAGGCGATGACCGGACGGTTTATTACAATATCCGGATTCAGAACCTGGATCAGGCGGGAGTCCCGGTCAATCAATCCTCCGCTCACCGGCTGTTTCCCAATCATCAGAAAATTCTCTTTGAAGGAGCAATTCACGAGCAGATTTCCGCCAGTGCCAGGGCTCATGGACTAAAGGAAGTTCAGAGCGAGATCACGCTCAACCACCTTGGCTATGGACTAGCTGAACCCGAAGCCCGGATAAAAGAACAACGCAACCGCAAATTACTGCAAAAGATGCTCAAGCGGACACCGCAGAATGCCTATATCCACTTTACCTATGCTCAGCATCTCGATCTCGCCGATGAAGATCGTGCGGCTTACTCCCATTATAAAAAAGCCCTGGTTCTGCGGCAGCTCGACTCGAAAATTACCGCAGCACTACTCAACTGTCTCGCCGGAGTCTGTATCAAGCTGAAACAGTACCAGGAAGCTGCCGAATACTGTCACCAGTCCATCCGCAGAGTAACAGTGCAATGCGGAGCTTACTATCAACTCTACCGGATTGCCAGTCTCAGCAATCAGCCCGATTTGGTTGTTTCCGCCCTGACCAACCTGTTGCAGAGTATCGCAGCCCTGGCTGCCGGTCACACTCCGCTACCCAGCGATATTATCCTCGATAAATGGACCGTCCAATTTACCCTGGGGCGGGCTTACCACCAGCTGGCTGACTGGCAAAATGCAGCCAAGGTACTGACCCCCTTATTAGCCGAAAAACCGGACAATCACGAACTGTTAGAACGCCTGGCAGAGATTGCCTTGCGGACTCTTCAACTGACCACAGCCGAAAAATATATCAATCAATTAATCGCTTTAAAGGGTGAACAAGAAGAGCTCTTAGGCTGCCTTGGCCTGATCAAAATAAAGCAGCAGGATTTCCCGGCTGCGATCCAGATTTACCAAAAAATCATCACCCTCAATCCCGCCAATCGGGATGCCCAAAAGAAACTGATCGGACTTTACGGTAAAATTGGGAATCTGACCAGGGCTCAGCAGCTGCTTAGTCAAATGTCACTGTAATTTCAACAAAATAGCTCCATTTTATTAATTCCCTGAAATCTTACTCCAATCCTGCAGAATGTGGATAAATTTTCCCATCCTTTCCCGGATTTAGCGTTCCGCTATCGAAATCTGCATTTTTTTATTAAAGTTTAGCTACTTTTCACCGATAATCTCATTAGACGTTAATTGACATGAAGTTCTCAAAATAGCATCGAGAAGTAACTTAACAGGCAGGGATGCCGAAAAAACGAAGGAGTGAATCATGAGTTTAACACAAGTTGCAACCAACATTGAAGCCCAGCTGGCTTTTCATGCCATGGAAAAAATCAATAAAGATTTGGCAGGTGTCCAGCTGCGCATGGCAACCGGTAAAAAGATCAATTCCACTGAAGATGATCCCGCCGGTTACCAATTGGCACGCGGGCTGGAAAGACGCCAGCGCGGTCTGGAGATCGCCCTGTCCAACGTGTCCAGTGCCAAGAGCATTCTGAATGTCGCCGAGGGCGGCTATCAAAACATCATGGACATTTTACAGGTCATGAAGGAGAAAGCCACTCAGGCTGCGGACCAATCGTTGAACAGCACCCAGCGGTCGGCGATTAATGATCAGGTCAGCGCTCTGATTGCGGAAATCGGCGATATTGTAACCGAGACCACTTTCAACGGTGAGAGTCTAATTGATGGCGATTACTCTGGTAATTTCCAGGTCGGTGAAACCGCCTCCAATACCATGACAATATCGCTCAACAGCGCCTCAGCCGCCAGTCTGGCGGTTAACGCTATCAATCTATCCTCGGCTTCGTCTGCCAACACAGCCATCTCCACCTTAGAAAGCGCCATTGATACTCTGGCTGGTCGGATTCAGGATATTGGTGAATATAAAGCCCGGCTCTCTTTTAAAGAGAATACCGTCTCTGTGGCTATTACCAATGCCGAGGCTGTCTTGAGCAACATCGAGGATGCTGATCTGGTCAAAGAACAGATGGATTTGATTAAGTGTCAAATCTTACAGCAAACCTCGGCTTCGGCCTTTGTCCAGGCTAACACCGCTCCTCAGTTGGTTCTGCAGTTAATGAGATAAATCATAAATCGGGACGTCCCACCTATTTTATCTCACTGCTCTTTCTAAAGAACCGCAAAAATCGGGAAACAAGTCAAGGAGAAATCTTATGTATAGTTCACAACAAAAATCTGGCTACCACAACAGTAATCCCTATTTAGCCCAAAAAATCCTATCCGCCAGTCCGGAACAACTGATTAGCTATATTTTCGACGTGGCTATCGCAGCCTGTATCAATCAAAACCGGATCAAGGCGGCAGAGGCAATCCAGCTCCTGATTAATTCGCTCAAATTCGATCACAAAAAAATCGCGACGAATTTTTATGACACCTACAATGCAATCCTGAACCGACTCTATCTCAATCAATTCGGTCAGGCGGAAAGCATGATTCGGGAAATTAGAGATGCCTGGAATGAAGCCATGAGGATCAATTAAATGCAGCTCAATCCTGCTTCCGGTCCAGTTATTGCCAGACTAAACGATTTTTCGATTTGCTTCCCAGCCAAAATGTGGAGGACAAGGCGATGACCGATACGATCATGGACATCAAAGAAATATCAAAGTACCTGAAAATCAAAGAGCAAACCATCTACCGGTTAGCCCAACAGGGAAAAATACCCGCTATCAAGATTGGCGGTCAATGGAAAATCAAGCGCGAGCATATTGATTTAATGTTCGATGTCATCCTAAATGAAAAATTAAAAAGTTACAAGTCCTGATTCCATAAACTGTCTCTTCCTTTTCAGGTGATTCGACAAAAACCCGGCTCTAACCGGGTTTTTGGTTTTCAATATTAGCATTCCTAATTCCTATCCCCCTGTTGGGTGCGAGTGGGAATCACCTTGAAAGAGCATCCGGCAGCGGTCTCGACCGATCATTTAAGGTTAACACTTTGCTCTCTCAAAATATCGGAATAACCCCGACAGACCTACCCGAAGGGATTATTCTCATTAACGGATTATTAATAAATCTGGATCAATATTGATCAAAATTATTGCTTACCGCCGTTTTATAACAAACCTTCATAAAATTTATTTATTGCTATTATTTAGTCCTGAATATTCTCCCAGCCGATTTTTCGCTGCACTTTCCGGGGCTAAAAATTTAAGCATTACCCTAAACAACCGAAAATAAGAGTAGAGATTTTTGAAAATGGATATGCGCAGTCAAAGCCAGTCAAGGCGATGAATATCCATCGAGGCAAACAATACTTTAACAGGCAGGGATGCCAAAAAAGCAAAGGAGTGAATTATGAGTTTAACCAAAGTCGCAACCAACGTTGATGCGCAGCTGGCTTATCATGCCATTGAGAAGATTACGAAAAATCTGGCTGATACCCAGTTACGTATGGCAACCGGCAAAAAGATCAATTCCACCGAAGATGATCCGGCTGGTTACCAATTGGCACGCGGTCTGGAAAGACGCCAGCGCGGTCTGGAGGTCGCCCTGTCCAACGTGTCCAGCGCCAAAAGTATTCTGAATGTCGCTGAGGGCGGTTATCAGAACATCATGGACATTCTCCAGGTCATGAAAGAGAAAGCCACTCAGGCTGCCGACCAATCACTGAACAGCATCCAGAGAACAGCTATTAATGATCAGGTAAGTGCCCTGATTTCGGAAATCGGCGATATTGTTGACGAGACGACTTTCAACGGCGATGGTCTGATTGGCGGTGGATACACCGGCAACTTCCAGGTCGGCGAAACCGCCTCCGATTCTCTGACGGTAACCCTGAGCAGTGCTTCGGCTGCCAGCCTCTCGGTCAATGCGGTAGATGTCTCTACTTCCGTTGGAGCCAACAGTGCGATTACCACCATAAGTACCGCGATTGACACGCTTGCCGGCAGGGTTCAGGACATCGGAGAGTACAAAGGCCGCTTGTCCTTCAAAGAGAACACTCTCTCCGTAGCAATCACGAACACCGATGCGGTTAGGAGCAACATCGAAGATGCAGATCTGGTGAAAGAACAGATGAACTTGATGAAATTCCAGATCCTCCAACAGACTTCTGCCGCGGCATTCACCCAGGCAAACTCGGCACCTCAACTTGTTTTACAGTTAATGAGGTAGGAGAACTTCTCGTGAGCGGGGGTGGGAAAATAATTCCTTACCCCCGCCCTTTTTTTGACATATCTAATCCCACCAGACTTAGGTCAGGTAAGCTGTACCAAGGGGCATAAGCACTACCGCTTGGTATGATATTTGAAACACTGATTGGAGTAAACGTGAAGGAACATTTGGTAAGGAAGACAGGACTACCATTAAGAGTTAAAAGGACAGGACCAAGCTATGTCAATTGACATCACCTCGATTTACAATTCCAGCACTTCAATTGATAAAATAGTTGAACAATATATGGCAATTGAAGAACGCCCTATGGTGGAATTGGAAAATAAAAAGGAAGACCTGTATACAAAGAAAAATGTACTCACTAAGCTCCATTCGAAATTGTCGTCATTAAAAACGGCTGCAGAACGACTTTCTGACCCTTTAACAGATTATTTTGCTGCCAAAAAAGCCCGCAGCAGCGATGCGGAAAAATTTCTCGTTTCCGCTACTGCCAAGGCTGAACTGGGGAATCATTCATTGACGGTTGAGCGGTTAGCGCAGGCTGACACCCGGGTTTCAAAACAATACACCGATGCCAATACGAGTTTTGACTCTTTTACAACCGATCAAGTATTTTCGATTGAGATTGGGCATCCTCTTGACGAGGATCCTTATAACCGGGTTGCAATAGACATAACAATTGCTGCCGAGAGCTTCAGCCAGACCGATGGGAATGTCTTAGCAGATATTGCCAAGGCTGTGAATACGGCAATGGGAAATGCTGTATTAGCCGGTACAATCGCCAGTACCGAGCGGATTCAAGCTTCCATCGTAACCGAACAAACCGGTATTTCACGCCTGGTTTTCCGGAGCATGAGCTCCGGGTACGATTACCGCTTAGATCTGACTGACAGCACCGACAGTCTGCTTGCGACTCTGGAAATTAATCAGGAGGCGCAATCCACCGGCAGTTCCGGTGGTTATATCACCGAAATCGGGACTTCCGCTACGGATAGTATGTTGAATACCAAATTCAACTTAGACGGTTTGATCTTCTATCGCAATAGTAATATGATCAGTGATGCCCTGACAGGCGTAACCCTGGAATTGTTAGACAGTTTTGAAACCACCGAAAATATAACCATCAGCGCGGATACCGCCACAGTCAAAGAGGAGGTCAGGTCTTTTCTGGATACCTATAACGAACTGATGCAATGTATTCGCGACAACACCGGAATTAATACCGAAACCGGCACGAGTGGTCTATTATCTCAAGACATTAGGTACATGGATATGAAAAACGATTTGCGTTCGATTATCTTAGCCCAGGTAGAAGGAGTTCTGAATACCGACTACTCGTCCCTTTTTAACATTGGCGTTGAAGCCAACAGTATCGGGATGTTGTCCATCAAAGATGCCAGTAAATTTGCCGAAGCACTCGAAGCCAGTACCACCAATGTTTCCGACATCTTCAAAACCAATGAGAATGGAATCGTTGATCGGCTGGTCACGTATATCGAAAAATTCGTTGGTGCCGATGGTAAAATTTTCGGCAGTAAAAATATCATTGATAAGCAGGTTAGTTACCTGGATGACCGGATCGAAAATCTGGATCGTTATCTCCAGCAAAGAGAGACCCAATTAAGAGAAAAATTCTCACAGTTGCAGCAAGCAATCGCCCTGTTAAGCAGTCAGCAAAGTATTCTGCAGTCCTACTTTAGGTAAGGAAAATGAGTACGGATGAGACAGTATAACTTTCAATCAACCAACAGCAGTGACAATCCGGGCAATCCCAGTAACACGATCCGGGAACTGCTGACCGACGAATTAGAGTTGTTCAGAAACCTGTTCAGGGAAACTAATCAATTTGTCAATCATATGGACAGTCTATCGGTGGAGTCGGTCATGAACCTGCTAAACTCCCGACAGGAGTGGATCGAAGAGTTGTTACTGCTTGAAAAGAAACGCAAATTAGCCGGTTCAGTTAATGACCAAAAAATCATCAAAGAGATTACCGCAATCGCTAATTCATTAATCGAGATTGATGTAAAACTCCTGGATCTACTGCGGAATAAAAAGCAGGAAATCATTAAAGATTTGAGCAAAATAACCGATAAAAGAAATAAGAACCGTAAGAGTCGGGCAATGCACTTCAACAATTCATCAATAATCGATATCATTCAGGATTAGACCCACGATGACAATCAAAGACGCCGCCGAACTGAACCAGCAAATGCCGAACGTCAATGGGACGCCCGATGCAGCCGCAACCCGAGAATCACAATCGCAGAAGGTCAGTATCGCCCATACCGGTACGCTTTCGGGAGTAGTCAAAGACAGTCTGGAACTTTCCGAATTTGCCAAACTCCGAATCGAAAAAGCGGCTCAGGTCAACCGGTACCTTGCCGAGCTGCAGAAAACAAAATCACCGACTGACAAAGATATCGCAGAAATCCGCTCCAGATTGAAAACCGATTTCTATCAAAAACCCGCAGTGATTGACAAAATCCTGGAAGGTCTGACCCGCAATCCGGCTGAGATCAGCGAACCGGTTAACCGCGATAATCTCTCCAATAGTCCTGCACCTCCAGCTATTTCCGAGCGACTAAGTGAAATTCAATCCAAGATTCAGAATGGATATTATGATTCGGAGGAAGTACTGGATATTATTGCGACCCGGATGCTTAGCGAAAATGGTCCTTAATCCCAGCTAGTTCCTTTCGCACCACACCCCCAAAGCGGAAAATATTTCTTAAGAAAGGAAATATTTTCCAGCTTTGATTGGGGAGTCCGAACCCGATTTTAATCCTTAGACTAATGGACAACCAAACCGACTGAGATTCTCATATTGGCTGGCACAACATTTGACTCTTTTTAATATCACTATTTGTCTAAGGAAATTATGAGAGGATATGATTCTGAAGAAATTTTGTTTATTGGGGAGACGATTTTTCAATAAATTCAGAAACGGCACAATTTAAATTAATGAAGAAAACTACAGTTTATTACTCACCTACTCTTCAATATTTATTCATCAAAATTAAAAACAAGTATATTCTCCACAGTCAAAAAAGGCTGGTAGCTTGACCAACCGGAGGCGGAACCAAACTAGCATTATTTTACGATGATTTTTGACACGAAAACGAAGGATATCATGCCGTCGGTTTCCCTAAATATTTTGCTGGAATTAGTGAGGACAACTTTTTAGATTATTCCGAATCCGATGGTGAGCAGTGTAACAGGGTGCACCTGATAAATGAAACGGCATGCTGAGTATCCGCAACCGATAACGGAGGAGACGAGAGGTTGATTAATGAAAAAAATGATTCTTGGTTGAATCCCGAATATCCCAAAGATTCACTCAATCCCATTAATAACTCACTCAATCAAAACCATCAAGACCTGAAAAAATCTCCCCAAAATCCTGCTCAACCGGCGCTGCTGTTCAACCAGGCAGGAAAAATCCTGCAATTTAACCAGGCGGTCCTGGACTCCACCGGGCATTCCATTAGGGAATTGGCAAAGATTGATCTAATGAGTATAATTGAAAATGAATTTCAACAAGAAATTCGTTATATTAGCGGTGATGATTCGACCATGAAGCCAATAGCAGAGGAAGTCCGGTTGGGTAAAAAAACCCTGTTAAAAACCCCGTTTTCACTGAAAATATCCAAAGTTGACGATGATAATTATATCGGTTATGACATCAAAGAGTTTTCGACAACCAGCGATACCGAATTAGCCCAATATATTCTGGAACCGATCACCGATTTTATCGTTATCATTGATTGTAGCGGAAAGATAATTTACGTCAACGAAGCCGGCTTAAAACTACTGGGTTATAAAGCCGAGGAATTATCCGGCACTTCAGTGTGGCAGATATTCGATAATATCTCCGACGATTTTCGGGCAAATACCGACCTGTTAAATACCTATGGAGCACACCATCTCTTCACTCACAAAAATGGCACCAAGATTCCAATCCGCTGTCATCATATCTGTCATTCCTGGGATGAAACTATTGCGATCTGGCTATATGGTATCCAACTCGCCCCACTCCATTTATTATCAAGTCAAAGCGACAAAATAATTCAGCGGCAGCAGCGTTTAATGGCTGTCGGCGCGACCGCCAGCGGGGTCGCCCATGAAATCAACAATCCACTCACCGGCATCATCAATTATGCCGAACTCATCCGCGAAAAAATCAAGGATGACCAGATAAGAGACTATGCCGACAGCATTATCAGCGAAGGTCAACGGATTGGCAACATCGTTCAAAATCTGCTAACTTTTTCCCGTCAGCGCAATGAAAAATTCCAGGCAGCTTCGATCAAAGATATCATTGATTCCTCTTTATCCCTGCTCAGCTCCGTTTTCCGTAAAAGCTATATTAAGGTTAATACCTTGATTGCCAGGAACATTCCCTGTTTATACTGCAAACCGCAGCAGATCGAACAGGTGTTTATCAACTTGCTCGTCAATGCCCGGAATGCACTCAATCAACGCTATAAATCCTTTGATGAAAACAAAAGTATCAATATCCACGTGAAAAGTGCCAGACGTAATAAAAAACCATACGTGATGATCATTTTCGAAGATCATGGCATCGGTATCCCTGCTAAAAATATGAATCGCATATTTTTGCCCTGGTTCAGCACCTGTGAATCGAAATGCAGCACCGGTCTGGGGCTCCCCGTCAGCCTGAGTATCGTTAAAGCTCACAAGGGATTCATGAACATTGAAAGCGAAGTCGAGAGTCATACTCGATTTATTATCTACCTGCCGGTCAAGCCTGCATAATTAATCGAGTTAGTTTAATATTTTGTTTTTATTAGTCAAAGCCGAATTTTTCATGAAAAAACTTGAACTGCGATCCTGCCAAAACAACAATGATTACTTAATCAGGACTAAATTCAGGAACAAGGCGGAATGGCTCGAATTCTGATTATTGACGACGAAAAGAGTATCCGGGTCACGCTAAGCGAGCTGTTGTCAATTGAAGGCTACCAAGTCTACACTGCCGAATCGGCGGATGAGGCATACAAGTATGTGGATAAGTATGATTTTGACGTGATTATCACCGATGTCATATTACCTAAAATTGACGGGATTACGTTAATCAAATCAATCACTAAAAGCCAACCCAACGCTAAATTTATCATCATCTCGGGCGAACCAAATCTGTCTTCGGCATCGGCTGCCATTCGTATGGGGGCTTTCGATTATCTGGCTAAACCAATTTCGCCCCGCACGATTCAGCGCAGCGTAGCTAACGCGGTGCATGTCAAACAATTATCGGATGAAAAGAAGCGGCTCGAGATCGAAAATCTGCAGTATCGCGAGCATCTCGAAAAACTGGTAAAAAAGCGCACCCAAAGATTACTCAAGGCTAATGCAGAATTGCAGCATGAGATCCATCAAAGAATCAACATCGAAAAAAAATTAAATATTAGTCGCGCCCAGCTCTCGATAGTGATCAATAACCTGCCGGCTCTGATTGCTTATCTGGACGCCGATGAAAAATACCTGTTCTTTAATAAAGCCTATGCCGATTACCATCAGATCCAGAATCAGGGCGAATCACCCTTAAGCCTGAGTGATCTCCTGAGTGACACCGAATACGCCCAGGAGAAGCCGCGCATTGTTCAGGTACTCGCCGGTAAAAATATTCAATTCGAGGACGAAAGACAAAATCCAAACGGTGAAAAACATATCTTTCAGACACAATACATCCCCCATTGGGATCAGGACGGAAAAGTCAGAACTTTTTTCCTGGTCAGTCAGGATATAACCGAATATCACTATATGAAAAAAGAGGCTTTTCAAGCTCAACGTCTCGAATCACTCACCAATCTTGCCAGCGGAATTGCCAATGAATACAATAACATGCTGACCGTTATTTTAGGTAATATTACCCTGACAAAAATTGGGGATCACATTTCTCCTGATATTAAGAAACGTCTGGATCAAATGGAAGCAGCGGTATATAATGCTAAAGAACTTACCCGTCAAATTTATGCTTTCTCCCAAAAAGAGGATGTTCCGAAGGAATCCTACCTCCTGTCCGACTTAATCAAAAAATCAATCGCCATCGCGCCAAAATCCAGCGATGTCCGGTTTTGCCTGGACTTTCCCGAGACTGATTGCTCCGTTTATGTTGAGGTCAGCAATATTATCCACGTCATAACCGAGCTAATTAAAACGCTGATCAACGCCAGACCTGACGAACGAAAGATAAGGATCGCCGTTAAGCCCGTCTACCATTCATGGTCTAATTTCATTCCCCTCCAAAATGGCTACTACGCGGTCATCTCTGTCTCGGCTAAAACGAAACTTGTACCGAAAACCCAGGTTAACCAGATCTTCGATCCCTTCTCCGAGGTCGGGAATCTGCACAATTCAATGAAAATGGCAGCCATTAATTCAACCATCCGGAAGCACAACGGATTTTTAACGGTCAATATTCATAAAAAGACCGGCACTACCTTTACCATTTATCTTCCCGTTCAACCAAGCACCGCCCCAATGGTTCGTGATCAGAGCCCTAAAAAAATGCGTGGCGGTCGGGTTCTGGTAATGGATGATGAGGCTCCCGTTGGCTGCATTATCTCACAGATGCTGCAATATTTAGGATATAAAGTCACGGTGCTGAAGGACGGCAGGGATGCTGTTCAAAAATATAAAACTGCCATGCTTTCCAAACATCCCTATGATATTGTCATCCTTGACCTGTTTGTCCCCGAAGGAATGGGGGCTGTGGTTACAATTAAAGAATTAATCCAAATTGATCCAAAGGTCAAAGCGATTATTATGTCGGGTTACTGTAATGATCCGGTGCTGGATAATTATTCTGATTACGGATTTGCCGGGCGTTTGACTAAGCCGATTGAAATTCAAAGTTTGAAAAACATCATCACAAATTTAACCTGATGTCGTCGCCCCTTCATCTATCCATTGATACAATACCGATCGTGAGGGATTCAGGAACTCTTGCGGAAAGATTGGAAAATCTATCTGGTGGATTAGATCGGAATAAAGGCGGCAAAATTCCAATTAAAAATTATCCAAACCCCATTAATGAAAATTGACTAAAACAGACAATCAAGCAGAAATAAGAAGGCTATTCGAATATTTACGCCAAGTCGCCGAACGGGTGGCGCGCAGCCGGCATGGCTGCCCGGAAAAGATATTTGAATTAGCCCGTACCGGAAAATACCCGGATTATATTGTAGACCTGGCAGAATCCTTCGGAATGATGATTGTCAAAGTCGAAGCCCGCGAATTTCGCCTGGAAAAAAACCTGGAACAACTTCAGAACCTCAATCAAGCACTGCAAAACGAAATTAACCAGAAAAATAATTTTGAGA
>Ga0172363_10002459_pt1 | contig 14946 bp, 16 predicted proteins | sample LakKivs2_kivu2a2_FD_114541 | JGI IMG/M metagenome (GOLD analysis project Ga0172363, IMG submission 114541) | Sediment microbial communities from Lake Kivu, Rwanda - Sediment s2_kivu2a2 | ecosystem: Environmental > Aquatic > Freshwater > Lake > Sediment | place: Rwanda: Western Province, Lake... | reverse complement strand
TAAGTAAGCGGGCAAAGTATGCGCAAGATCAGGTGCAGAAAAATGCTTGAGCTGAAAAAGCCCCCCTCCCAACTTTTCGTTTAGCCTGCCTACCGAACTTTCCCTTGTATATCAAGAAGTCCCGCTAAAAGCGGGATTTTTTGATGGAAAAAAATATAAAGTCAAATTAGGAGACTATTTTCTTTTTTTGCTCTTTGGCAAGATTAAGGAAAAAAGAAATCATCTTTTCTTTGGAAAATTCTTTAATCATTTTAGGATAATCATGCAAATTTTCTGCTTTCAGAAAGCAACTGGCTAAATATAAGGGATCAACTTTCCACCTGAATTTTTCTTTAATTTTTTCTAAAAGTAAATTTAAGTCAAATTGATATTTTTTTTGGATGAAATAAAAATCAACAAAATCACGGGCTTGTTCTCTGATAAGAATAGTGTCAAGTTTGCTGGTGGCAATATCCACCAGACTTTGAACATTCAAATTTTTATATTTTTTCCCCCTTTCAAAGTGATAATAAGGGAAATAATTAAAATCTGTTTTGACAACCTCTTTTTGATTGCTTTTAAGAAAAAATACCTTTGCTGCCTGTATTTCTAAGTATTCGACCGATTTTATTTTGAGATTGGAGGCAATTTTGTCTATACTTTTTCTTAATAAATCAAAAGAAATATCATTTTCCGTAAAAAAATCCAAATCTTCGGAAAGACGGTGATTCAAGTAAAATTCAGAAAGTGCAGTTCCACCACCCAAGCAGAAATTTTCAGTGATGAATTTTTCTTGACAAATTCTATTAAGAACGGATCTTTGGAAAGGAGTAAGAATACTTTTCATTTCATAATAACAAATCGCTGAAGATACTCTCTTACCTTTGGATTAAGAATTTCAGTTTTTATTTCTTCCCAGCGTTTTTTAAGTTTTTTTATGTCTAATTTCTCCCCATCCAATCCATAATTGATAAGTTGTAAGAGTCGCCATTTTTCGTATTCTTTAGGAAATTTTTTTAAATATTTTTCATCAGTGGACCAGTTATACATAAGATTGATTAGTTGAGAAAATATTCTTTTAAATTATTATTCTAAAGATAAATCTAACAAATTAGGATTTTTAGACTCAATAAGTAAACCCTTTAATTATTTTACTTTTATGTTCAGCTATTCGTCTTGATAAATTGTTAGTAACTCCTGTGTAAAGAACTTTATTAGATTTATTTGTCAAAATGTAGACAAAATAAGAATTCATTAGATTCTTCGGACTTTGTCCTCAGAATGACAAGCCGCTGTTTAAACTGATTACTTATTATCTCGAGTTTTATCTGTCATCCTGAGCAAAGCGAAGGATCCCTTCCAGAAGTTGAGATTCTTATGAACTTTGAGATTCTTCGCCTTCGGCTCAGAATGACAAACAAAAAACTCAGAATGACATTAAAAACTTTATATAAGCCGATTATATCATCAATCGCCACTTTTGATTTTAGTGTATCTTTCCCGAGAGAGACGGATGACTTTATCTCGATTTTGATTCCGGCATCTGGGTAAAGGCAGAGTCGTGGCATAAAAAGGAGTGGAAGTTAAAGAATCAATACAAAGTTTAATAATTACCTGATACTTGCCCAAAGAGACAAGTTGTTCTTCGGTATAAATCTGGCCGTATTCCCGGGCCAATAACTTAGCATCTTCCGCGCCGACAATAAAAGAAACCAAAGTTCCGGCATTGCCAAAGATAGCTTTAGACAAATCGTCCTTCATTTCCGCGCTTTGTAATTGGCCGATGTACTGATTGGCCATTGTCAGACAAAGCCGGTATTTTCTGGCTTCGGCCAGAATTTTAACAAATGAGCCAGTGGCAAAATTTTGAAACTCATCAACATACAGGAAAAAATCCCTTCTTTTTTCTTCCGCCAGATGGGCTCGGTTCATCGCTGCCAGCTGAATTTTGGTAATAAACATTGCTCCCAACAAAGCGGCGTTGTCTTCACCGATTTTTCCCTGAGGAAGATTAAGAATTAAAACTTTTCCCTGGTTCATTATTTCTTCCAAGTCAACAGTTGAACGGGGAGCGCCAATAATTTGGCGGATGGTATGAGAGGAAATAAATTGACCCACTTTATTTAAAATTGGGGAAATCGCCTCATTTCTTAAAGTTTCTCCCATTCTCTCAAACTCATTATTCCAAAAGTTCCTCATCACTTCGTCCTGACACTTTGCCACTGCCTGATTCCGATAAGATTTATCAGTTAAAATCTTGGGCACATCCAAAAAAGTGGAATCGGGAACATCGCTTAGGGTCAAAATAGTATTTCTTAAAATATATTCTAATCTTGGTCCCCAGGAATGACCGTAAAGTTTTTGGAAAATGGCGACAATTCCTGAAGCGACTAAATCCTTTTGGGCTCTCAGATCACTAGTTCTTAATCCGGTTTTGATTTCCAGCGGGTTTAGGTGAAAGGGATGCTCTAAATCTGAAGGATCTAAATAACATACTTCATTAAGCCGGTAAGAGGGAACATAGTCTAAAAGAATTTCTGCCAAATCACCATGAGGGTCAATAACGGCCATTCCTTCTCGATTGCGCATATCATTAATGCACATGTTGGCGATTAGCCAGGATTTTCCGGTGCCGGACTTTCCGACAATATAAAGATGACGCCGACGGTCATTTTTCTTGATCCCAAAAGTGGCAACCCGGTTTTTAAATTCCGTTCGGGCGATAAAGTTGATTTGCATTTTATCCGCTTCTTCCAAGCCTTCGGCCACGGGTAAATTTTGGGGTGGTTCGCCCGTTAAAGTGGTTCCCCAGGCAATGTTTCTTATTCCGGCTAAAGATTCGCCGGGCAGATGCCAGATTGAACCCAATTCCTCCAAATTTAAAATTTGGTTGGTCGGAGCAAACTGAAAGCTCCGGTCAATAATGGATTTCAAAAGCTTGTTTTTTTCTAATAATGAAGGCTTTTTGAATTTTAAATAATTGCCTTCGCCGGAAGTGTAGGTGCCAAAAGACCCGGTTAAATTGGAAAGTAATTGGGGAGAAGAAGCGACCAATCTGATGGCTGTTCGAAAACCTCCCATTTGAATTTTGTCCTGGATCTGTTTAGCAAAAGGATGGGGCTTGGAATGGGTAGCATCCAGCTGAACGCCTTTTTCAATCAACGACCGGCCGTAACCTTGCCAATTGCCGGCGGCGGCGATTAAAATTTGCACCAGTAAAAAATCGTTCGGACCAGCCTTAGACATTGTTCCTAAAATTCCTGACAAGGGATCAACTTCTTTAAAATCTTTATAAGTTCTTAAAGACAGATAAAAAGGGGCACCTAAAACTAATTGACCAAAATTGGAGTTAGGGTGGGCGGCTAAATAAGCTGGCAAGTAATCTTTGGGCAGTTTGAATAAAACTGCGTCTGGATATTGGGCCGTTAATTGACTTTCTAAATGAGGTGCTAATTCCGGTGGGGCAGCCAATAAAAAGTGAATTGATTGTTGGACGGAAACAATTTCAAAACAGACAGAAACAGGCGTCTTAAAGGATAAAAAAGGTTTTTTAGGTAAAATTGAAAGTCCAGCAAAAAATTGCAAAGCTGCTTCTGGAGTTTTTTCAGAAGAGCGGGGGATTTTTATTTCGTATAAAACTAAATTAGAAATATCTTTCATGATATTAGAGTGAAAGAACAAGAAGACAGGAGAGTATAAAAAATTTCTACTCTTCCGCTCTTCTACTCTTACACTCTGATGATAGCATTCTTTTTCTGATCAAGCAAGAAAAATTATAATTTTTCTTGCTTGAAAAAGGAAAATCTTTCTTCTAAACTAAGACGATGACCCTTTTGCTTTTTCTTTTAACTCTTTCCATTTTAGTCTTAGTTCATGAATTGGGTCATTTTTTGATGGCTAAAAAATCAGGGGTTTTGGTGGAAGAATTTGGCTTTGGATTACCTCCGAGAATTTGGGGAAAGAAAATTGGAGAGACCATATATTCTATCAATGCTCTACCTATTGGTGGCTTTGTAAAACTTTTTGGTGAGGAAGGCCTGCCTTCGCCCACGCCTTCGGCGGGGCTACGGCGAGGCGAGGGCCGGGCTTTTTTTGAAAAAACAAAGAGAGCAAGATTGGGAGTTATTTTGGCTGGAGTGGTAATGAACTTTCTGCTGGCTGTGATCGTTTTTTCCGTAATTTATTTTGTTATGGGTATTCCTGTTAAGACATCAGAGATCAAAATTGTGGGAATTGCTAAAGGTTCACCTGCCGATTCGGTGGGATTAAAAATTGAAGATAAAATCTTGAGCTTAGACGGACAGAGATTTGAAAACATTGAGAATTTTGTTAACGCGACCAAGGAAAAAGCAGGAAAAGTAATTAAACTTGAGATTAACCGTGAGAAGGATAATCCTTGTAAAGATCAAAAAATTTTAGGTGGGGGTGTTGGCCCGCCTTCGCCCCGCCTTTGGCGGGATTTCGGCGAGGCAAAGCCAGGTTTTGAAGTAAGCTGTCAAAATGGAAACCTTTTAATTTCTGTTGTTCCTAGGGTTAAACCTCCAGAAGGAGAAGGTCCCTTGGGGGTAGCTATTTCGGAGATGGAAATGAAGTATTACCCATGGTGGCTTATGCCTTTTTATGGAATTAGGGAGGGATTTAAAGAATCGGTGGTTTGGGGAAAAATGGTTTTTGAAAGCCTAATTTCCATGTTTAAAAATTTAATATTTTTAAGACAAATACCAAAGGAGGTGGCCGGACCAATTGGAATTTATCAGGCTACGGGGATGGTGGCTAAATCTGGTATTTTGGCTATTTTAGAATTTTTAGGGATTTTATCAGTGAATCTGGCCATTATTAATGTTTTGCCTTTTCCGGCTCTAGATGGAGGGAGATTGGTTTTCTTGGGGATTGAAGTTTTTTTTGGCAGAAAAATTGCTCCTAAGGTTGAAGCTTGGATTAATAATTTAGGAATGGCTATTTTACTTTTCTTGCTCCTTTTAGTAACCATTAATGACATTGCCCGGATTTTAACCACTAATCATATCTTGGAAAAAATCAAGGTAATTTTCTAATTAAGGATTTTTGCCAGTAATTTCGGAAACTTCGTCGAAATTTAGGCGCCGAGGGTATCATCTGTCTCGTGATTACATTATAGGACTATGTTTTTCCAAATAATTTGTGATAAAATTTAAGTATCAATGAAAGTTATCGTGACTCATTTAAATCCAGACTCTGATGCCGCCATGGCAGTTTGGTTGATAAGAAGGTTTTTGCCAGGATGGGAGAAAGCAGAAATCAAACTTGTACCTGCTGGTGAGACATGGGAAGGTAAACCAGTTGATAATAACCCCTTAATTTTGCATGTTGATACTGGGTTGGGGAGATTTGACCATCACCAAACAAAGAGAAATGTTTGTGCGGCTGATTTGGTTTGGAGAGAAATACTTTTGGAAAATGAAAAGTTAAAAGATTGGCAAAAAAAAGCAATTGAAAGGATGTTAACTGTTACCCGCGAAGTGGATAATGCTCGTTTTTTGGCTTGGCCGCAACCTTCCTCTGATCGGTGGGATTTTTCTTTCTATCAAATTCTTGGAGGAATAGTGGGAAGTTTTAAAGATAACCAAGATAAAATATTTAATCATTGCCTTCCCATGATTGACGGAATTTTTAGAATTTTTGGCCAGAAGGTTGAGGCAGAAGAAATAATAAAAAATGGTTTAGAATTTAAAACCAAATGGGGAAAAGGAGTAGGAATGGAAAGTGATAATGCCGAAGCCACCTATTTAGCCTTAAAAAAAGGATATGCTTTAGTGGTAAAAAAACGGTCGAAGACCGGTCATTTGGGTCTTTACGGAAACTGGCAAAAAGGAGTAAACTTAAGAAAGATTTATCAAATTTTAACCAAAATTGATCCTAAGGCTGATTGGTTTTATCATAAATCAGGTTGTATGGTTTTAAACGGATCAACTACCAATCCTAAGATGAAACCAACAAAATTAGAGCTGGAGGAAGTAGTTAAAATACTAATTAATAACTCAAAGCTTAAAACTTAAAACTCAAAACCACAGCGTAAAGCTTAAAATTTATTTTTGCGCTTTGCGCTTTGAACTTTAAGCTAATTTTTGAAGGAGGTGTGATGTTTTTGTGGCAACCATTGTTAAAAAACAACCAGGACAGACTGACGATCAACTTATCGCCGCTTTTCGAAAAAAAATCTTGGCCGAAGATTTATTGGGAGAACTTAAGAAAAGGGAATTTTATCAAAAACCTTCAAGATTAAAATATGAGAGAATGAAGGCTTTAAAAAGAATGAAAAGGGTTTGAAGGAAATGGATTTATTAAAAAAAATTGAAGAAGATCTCAAAAAAGCTTTAAAGGCTCAAGATAAGAATGCGGTTTCCACCTTACGATTTCTTCTAGCCGCTATCAGGAATTTTGAAATTGAAAAACAAAAAGAAATTACCGATGAAGAGGTAATTCAAATTATTCAAAAACAAATTAAGTTAAGAAAAGAATCAATTGCCGCTTTTCAGGCCGGAGGACGTCAAGATTTAGCCCAAAAAGAGGAATCGGAAGCTGAGATTTTGAGTAAATATTTGCCTCAGCAGTTAACCGAAGATCAGTTAAGAGAAATTGTGGACCAGACGATAAAAGAGCTTAAAGCCGGCCGGCCCGCCGAATTGGTGGGACCCCAAGATTTTGGAAAAGTAATGAGAGAAGTGATGGTGAGGGTTAAAGGAAAAGCTGAGGGGAGCCAAGTGGCAGAAGTGGTTAAGAAAACACTCCAAAGTTTTAATTGAATCTTGTTTTTGGTTATTAGTTTTTGGTCTGGGCAGCCAGTTTAGTTTTAAGTTTTTGGTCTTTAGTAAAAAAACTAAAGACTACGACTAACGACCAAACTGGCAGCTAAGGCTTACAACTTTAAACTAATGACCTTGATCTATTTTGTTATTATTAAGTGGTAGTTGACATAGTTTTATGATTTCCATTTTAATTACTTCAGGGTCCCGTTATCCAATCAGCAGGCCGAAAATAAAAGCCAAAGTTACCCAGATGATTGAAGATTCAGGTTTGCAGGATGTTGAAGTTTCAATTTTGATCGCCGGAGAAAGGAAACTAAGGCAATTGAATCAGCAATATCGGCAGCTTGATCAAGCCACTGAAGTTTTGGCTTTTCCTTTAGAAGAACCAAGAGACGCGGAGGGAATTCTAAGATTAGGCGATATTGTTATTAGTTACCCTCAAGCACAGGAAATCGCCCGGGAAGAGAATAAATTAGTTGATGAGGTGATTAACGAATTGGTTGAACACGGACTCAAACATCTTTTAGGTTTTAATCATGATAACAGCCTTAAGTTTAAAGTACCGACCTCAAAAATTTTCTGAGCTGGATAGTACAGATGCGCGGGAAGCATTAATAAAGATCTTTAAATCGGGAAAAATTCCTCAAGCATTTCTCTTTTCCGGACCTAAGGGAATTGGCAAAACTTCAGCCGCCAGGATAGTGGCCAAGGCGGTGAATTGTAGACTTCGCCAACAACCAACTACCAACAACCAACTACCAACAGGAAAAGAAAAGTTGGAAGCTGGAAGTGGGAAGTTGGAAGTTGGATATGAACCGTGTAATGAATGTGCTACCTGTCTTTCGATTACCAATGGTACTAATTTGGATGTTTTGGAAATTGATGCCGCCTCAAATCGGGGAATTGATGATATCCGCGGGTTAAGAGAAAAGATTCGTTTGGCTCCTACTTCATGCAAATACAAAGTTTATATTATTGATGAAGTTCATATGTTAACCAATGAAGCGTTTAATGCTTTACTAAAGACCTTAGAGGAGCCGCCAGCTCACGTTGTTTTTATTCTTTGTACCACCGCCCCTGAAAAACTTCCTGAAACGATTACTTCTCGTTGTACTAAAATTAATTTTAAAAAAGCCACTCGTCAAGAGATTCAGGAAAAACTTGAAAAAATTACCAAAAAAGAAGAATTTTCTTTCAAGGACGAGGATTTAAAAAAAATCGCCAAAGCCGCTGAGGGCAGTTTTCGGGATGCCGTTAAAATTTTGGAGCAAGCCGCCATATCTTCAGCTGATGAAGTAATTGGTACCTTAGGAGAATTCAAGCCAGAGATTTTTCTTTCCTTAATTTCCCAAAAAAATACTAAAGAAGCAATTTTGTGGCTTAATCAAGCGGTTGAGCAAGGAGCAAATTTAAGGATTTTAACTGAGGAAATTTTACGACTTTTAAGGGAAGCCTTGCTTTTAAAATATGGGGTAGAGCTTGAAGAGAACCCTCAACAATTTAACAACCTGCCTGCCGGCAGGCAGGATTTAACAATTGAACAATTAAGACAATTAATTAATCTTTTTTCCAAAGCCGCTTTTGAGCTTAAAAATGCCGTTATTCCCCAGTTACCTTTGGAAATGGCGGTAGTTGAGTGGGGAGAACAGAATGTCAAATGTCAAATGTCAAATGTCAAATCTGGAGAAGATTCTGGGGAAAATGAAAATAAAGAAAAGGGCAAGAAAAAAAGCGGGGAGCCGGAACCAGAAGACAAAACTCAAACCTTCTCATCCTCTTCTACCAAGAGCTTAGGAGAAATTCTTTCCAAATGGCCGGAAATTCTTGAGAAAGTTAAACCCCTGAATCATTCGGTCCAGGCATTTTTGAAGGCCTCTCAGCCGCTTTCTTTAGAAGAGAACTTTTTGACTTTGGAAGTTTTTTATAAATTTCACAAAGATCAACTTGAGCAAGAGAAGTGCCGTCAAATTGTGGAAAAAGTTTGCCAAGAAGTTTTATCATTACCATTGAGATTAAAATTTGTCTTAGGTCAAAAGCCAAAAAAAATGGAGGTTGAAAATAAACCAACCCAAAGTCCTGAAAATTTGCCAAAAATAGAGGAAGAGGATATAATAAAGATTGCCGAAGAAATATTTAATAACTCACAGGAAATTAAAAACTGAGTAAAGTAGTAGCAGACTTTCCTGCCCGCTATAGCCCGCCAAATCGACGGGGCGAAGGCGGGAGTCTGCGCAAATACAAATAAAGAAGGAAAGATGGTACCTAATAGGAGAAGTCCCAGTTGAGCCTATTCAAAGTAAAGATAAAGAGTCTATTAGGTTAGCTTGGCAGAAGACTGAATCGGATTTCTTTGCTCGAGCCATGAAAGTGGCACCAGAAGGGACGAAAATAAGTTTCCTTGGGAAAAGAGAAAAAGGTGAAATTTTTTTCGTTAGTTTTGCCATGTTGGAGATTACTAAAGGTGAGGGTGAGAAGTTTGAGGAGTATCTACTTCCAATTGGCAAAGTAGAAACTCCCGGGGAAGCAGCTAAGACAGTGGTAGTTGCTCCTGACGGAACTATTTATGAGGTAGGTGGTGAAAAAGATGGACAATTTTCTGAACTCTGTCTGGTTAGCGAACCAACCAGGGAGTTTAAGAGATATCCGCTTGTTGGGGGATTACGGCAGGATCAAGTTTTTGATGAAAGTAAATATGAAAAGCATTACATTCATTTGGGGAATGAATTAAGGATGAATGATGGAAGCACATTGCGTTTCAATTATGCTTCTTCCCATGTTTCAAAGGAGTATTTTTCCTTGGAGTATCTCAGGGGAATTATGGATAAAAGATTAAAGAAGGTTAAGAAATTAGTAACAGGAGAACCTTTGCCAGAAAAAGTCTAACAATTGATTAATTTTTCTGGAAACAATAAGCTATAAAATAGGAGAAAGAAATATTTATTTAATGGAGTAGTTCACTAAGAAGGTAATAGTTATTGGGTGATGGTCGTGGCAGCCAGTTTGGTTTTAGGTTTATGGTTTTTAGTTTAAGTGACCGCAGATAAGACCAATGACTAAACCGGCAGCCAAGACTAACAACTAAAAACCAAGACTTAATTTTTAAAATTATGTTTAACCCATTCAAATCATTAGGAGACTTAAAGCAGATGCGGGATCAGGCCATGGAAATGCAAAGACAGTTAGGCCAAGAAACGGTAGAGCTTAATGAAAATGGAGTTCATATTGTCATGACCGGGACTCAAGAGCTTTTGACTTTTGAAATTCAAGGGGTCTCTAATGATTTGGTCAAAGAGAAACTCAATAAAGCCATCAAAATGTCCCAAGAAATAGCCGCCAAAAAATTAGCCCAAATGAGCGGAGGACTTCAAGGACTATTGGGGAAATAATCTTTTTGTAATAGCCGACTTTCTTGCCCTCAAAAATTGCAGCACGAGGCGTGAACGAACAGTTCCTAAAAGCCGAGTGCTAAAATAGGGAGGGAGTCGGCGCTCAAACTCAATCAACTTTCAAAAGGAAAAACCACCTTGGGATTCCAATTAGGGAATTTTTTACTCATTTTTTCTTTTAGTTCTTCAAACATTGGTCGTGCTCCACAGACTCTTTCTAACTCTTCTGGGGAAAGATCATAAATTTGATCAATGGTGTAAATTTTTTTTCCTTCAGGTAATCCACGGCCGGCGATTGACCAATAAAGAAAATCAGAAAGCTGAAGGACTTCTACCGCCCGGTCTCCCACTTTTTCCCGACGCTTGATTCTTATTAAAGAAAGAATTAGCCTTTCTTTAAACTGGGCTCTTCCTACCCGAGGATCACCAAGAACTATGGGAATAACTTCTTCCTGGTTTAAGGGACGATTTTTTGGAGGCTGGGGGAAAAGATAAAGTCTTATTAAGGAGAGAGACTGGGAATCTTCGTCAACTTTTGGATTAAAGATTTCCTTCAAAGAAAATTCTTCTTTCTCAACTTTTTCAATCCATTTTCTAAATTGAAATTTAAGAAGAGGGGTGAGGTGGGCGAAGATCTCTTGGTCAGTTGGTGGTCTGATTGGGTAGAACACTCGTCTTTTTGGTCGTTTTTCTTGCTGGTGTTTTTCGGACATAAGAATTCCTTCCCAGCCTGGTAATAATTTTTGCTCTACTCTCATTTTTCTTTGATTATACACACAATGTTTGAAGTTTTGGTTCTTCATTGAAAATTGGTCATTGATCATTGATAATTAATGAGTATGAATCTTCCCAAGCCCATCAAAAAATTAATTGATTCTTTTGAAAGATTGCCAGGAATTGGGCCAAAAACCGCCCAAAGGTTAACCTTTTATTTACTTCATGTCCCTCAAGAAATGTTGGATGAATTTGGAGGAGCTTTAATAAATTTGAAAAAAGATACTGTCATTTGTTCAATTTGCTTTAATGTTTCTGAGACTGATCCTTGTCCAATTTGTGCTGATCAAAATCGAGATCATTCAATTATTTGTGTGATCGAGCAGCCATTGGATATCTTGGCCATTGAGAAGACTGGAAAATATAAAGGGGTTTACCATGTCTTAGGGGGTGCCATATCGCCTTTAAATAACATCGGGCCAGACGAATTAAAGATCAAAGAACTGATTGAGAGAGTGGAAGAGTGGAAGAGTGGAAGAGTGGAAATAAGGGAAATTATTTTGGCCACTAACCCAAATATGGAAGGGGAAGCAACAGCGATGTTCATTGCGAATGAAATTCGCAAGCTCAAAGCTCAAAGCTCAAAGCTCAAAGATTTGGAAATTTCGCGGTTGGGGCAAGGCTTGCCAACTGGTGGTGATTTAGAGTATGCTGATGAAGTAACATTACAAAGAGCTTTGGAAGGAAGAAGAGAATACTAATAATTTCAAATTTAAGATTTTAAATTGAAGATTTGCATTTTAAATTTAAAATTTTCAATGTATTTTTGCAATTTACTATTTAAAATTTAAAATTTTTTTATGCCTCCAATCATTTCCGATACATTTGAAGCCTTAGAAAATTTGGGTGGTCAAATGAAGCAGCAGACCAAACAAGCGGCCAAAACGATTGTCCAAGAAGGAAAAAAATCCTTAGGTTTGGGTCCAAAGAGGACAGAGACAGAGACAGAGAGGAAAAAAGTAGCCGAGCAGCAACAAATTCAAAAAATGGAGCAGATAGCTAAGCAAAAAGCAGCTCAAAGATATAGACAAATTCAGGAGCAAATTTTGGCTGTTTCTAAGAGAAAACAACAGGAACTACCAAAATATATAACTGGCAAACCGGGATTTTCTGAAGAAAAAATGATTAAGCAATTGGAGGAAGAAAAAAAACCAGAAGCTGAGAAAAAGGCAGAACAAGCAAAGAAAGAACCCCTTCCTTTGCAAAGAGAAAAAAGAAAAGCGGAAATGTTTAGAGGAGCAGCGGGATAAATGGTTTGTAGTTGTTGGTCTGGGCAGCCAGTTTAGGCTAAAGTCAGTAGTTATTAGTTAAAAAGACCAAAGACTAAGACTAACTACCAAACCGGCAGCCAAGACTTAAAACCGAAGACTAATTACTTCTAAAATAAGCGTTTGTAGATAAACCCCTACCAACCTAACCACTAACCTATAATAGTTGACTCTTTTCGAGTCTTATGTTATAATCCCGCCATGATTTTTCCCAAAGAAACTCACGAAATAATCCTTTTTGAAAGCTCTCAGTTTAAAGCTAAATTAGTAACTGAAGGCCGATTAGTTTCTCCGTTCTCTGAGATTAAAGAAAAATATGATAAACCAATAATTAGTCAATTTTTTGGTCTAATAGTTTTTCTTGTCTCTTTTTTTGGTTTAGGTTTGACCATAGGACCAATGGTGGCCAAGGAGGCTTCTTTTAGAATCAGCCAATTTCAAAAAGAAGTAAAAAGAGTGGCCAAAAAACAACCTCCAAAAGAACAAAAAATTAAATTTTCTGATTTATTGGGTAAAGTTGAATTTGAGTCAATTCCTGCTCCGGTTGATGCTGATTTTGGCATTGTTATTCCCAAAATTGGGGTTAATGCCAAAGTTATCCCCAATGTTAGTCCGGAAATTCCTCAAGAATTCAGCCGGGCCTTAAAAAAAGGAGTCGCTCATGCCGCCGGGACTTCTTTGCCAAACCAAGATGGCTTGGTTTTTATTTTTGGTCATTCAACTGATTATGCTTGGAACGTTAGTCGTTACAATGCCATTTTCTATCAAATTAAAGACTTGGAAATTGGGGATGAAATTAACCTTTTTTATCAAGGAAGAAGATATTTCTATAAAGTTACTGAAAAAAGAATTGTTGCTGCCAAAGACACTTCCTTTTTGAAGGGGAAATCGGACAACAAAGAATTAATTTTGCAAACCTGCTGGCCGCCGGGCACCACAAAGGAACGGTTATTGGTTTTTGCGAAACCAATTACAATCGAAACCGAACCTAATTTAGATAAACATGGATCTTTGGTGTCCTATAACTTGACAAACTAATTTTTCATCGATATAATACTTGAAATATGGACAGGAAACTTATAAAAACAATTTTACTCGTTCTTGTTATTTATCTTTTATCATTTATCTTTTATCGCTATTCTTTAGCTTCTTGGAATTGTGAACCAATTTATGGTGGAGGAGAAAAATGTTGGGGTACAGGAGAGATTTTAATTGATAAAACCGTTAAAAATCCTAAAACTGGACTTTATGTGGACAACTTAGGAGTTAATGATGAAAAATATGCTCCCGGAGAAGATGTTCCTTACAGATTGGAGATTAAAAATACTGGCCAGGGTAATTTTTCTGAACTCAAAGTAAAAGATACCCTACCTTCCTATTTAGACTTTGTTTCCCTAACTGATAATGATGGGAATCTATATCCATCTGATTGGGATTCCAACACTAAAGAACTACGTTTTTCTTTTTCTAATTTAAATGCTGGGGAGTCAAGAATTTTCAACTTGACTGCAAGGATCTATAGCAAAGACAGTTTGCCCCAAGGTTTAACTTTAGAATGTCCATTGAATTATGTTTTTGTTGAGGCTGATGGAAAAACTGATTCTGATCAGGCCCAAATTTGCTTTGAACAAAAAGTTTTTGGTGTCACCTATTTACCCCCAACAGGACCAGAATTTGGCTTAGTTGTTAGTTTGGGTTTGTTAGTAACTACTCTTTTGGGAGCGAAATTGGCTTTTAACACAAAGAAAGCTCTTTGATTCTAATTAATTTCAATTAATTCAGTAATTACCATGATACAGTTCATGGTAATAGTTGAGTTTGAAGGTATAAAAAGGACTTCAGGGTGAAGGGGAAATTGATGCTCGGTTTTCCCACCGAGAGGTCTTTTTTTGTGCCTAAGCACTTTTAAAACTAAAAAAATTAGGGTTTGTCCTTAGAATAAAGGGGCCGGGATACCAAGCTTGTTTTCAACTTTTTCTACACGCTTCTTAAGATTAAGATAATCTTTATCAAAAAGACTGATCGTAATATCAAGTTTTTTATCAACTTTTTTAAGGTCCTTTTTGACTGGCCTAATTTCATCTTTAACTATCTCTTTAATTTGAGAAAAGTCAGATTTTGTAAGTGTCACAAGATAATTAAAAGTTAATCTTAGGAAATTGTCAATAATGTAAAATATCAAAATTTGCTATTGTAATTTGGAATTTTTGAAATTCCGTTCGGGAACCGGGGGGTGATAACCACGTCTGACGTGGTGACAACGAGCGTGTCGTCCCTCGATTTCCGGCATTGCCGGATGAGTTGACTGAAAGCAAGTTGATTTTTAAAGCTGGCGAAAGCGGCAGTTTTAAGAATAACTTGGCCTTCAGCTTAAACAAAATTGCCCTTTAAAATATGCGTGCTAAATAGAAAAGCAGGAAGCAGATTCGCGTTCATAACAGCTACGGCTTGTCTGGGCACAAGAGAGGAGTGAATTTTTTCACTCTTGCCCTGTGCTCATGACAGCGTGTGCTGTTGGAGAGGACAAGGCCGGGCGTAGCCTAGCCTAATCAATTCCCAGGAGGGAACAAAAATGAACGCGAAGAAGAGGTGGTTGGTTGTGTTGGCCGTGGCCATTTTGTTGTTGGCCACTATAGGCGTGCTGACCGTTTCAGCACAGTCCCCGGAGACGAGGGAAGAGCGTCTTTGGCGCTTGAATCTCGTCTTTCGTGGGGGAAGTCCATCTGGGACGGTGCAGAACTTTGCTGCGTGGCT
>Ga0172363_10002458_pt1 | contig 14947 bp, 15 predicted proteins | sample LakKivs2_kivu2a2_FD_114541 | JGI IMG/M metagenome (GOLD analysis project Ga0172363, IMG submission 114541) | Sediment microbial communities from Lake Kivu, Rwanda - Sediment s2_kivu2a2 | ecosystem: Environmental > Aquatic > Freshwater > Lake > Sediment | place: Rwanda: Western Province, Lake... | reverse complement strand
TTTTCATTTTTATTCTATCCTATAGTCTTTTAATAACTAAGAAACCCTATTTTGTCTTTGGAGGGGCTCTTCGTTAAGGGAAGAGACCCTTTTAGACCTTAGCTACCCCATTACGGGGCCTCGCGCTGTAATACTTGGCACATGATGACCGGGTCTGCTGACCAAGCCCCAGCCTTGTGGGTGATGTAATAGCCACCGGTGACTTCAACCGTCCAGGGCTCATCGCTATCATAGGTAACATCAAAATCAACATCACCCTTCCCTAGAGAGAGGTAGTCAGGCCCAGCGATGGGATTCCCTAGACTGTCCTGAACCTCAATCTTAAGAACTAGGATACGGTAGGCCTCGACCAAATCCTGGGCATTAGCGATGGTAAGTATAATTGATACATCGCCAGTCCAATCGTCATCAGGGTTTACATCGAACAGGGTTCCGGTGCCCACCGAGCCCTTGGTGCTACCGAAAGCATTCCAGGTAGGTGGTGAGCCGCCAGCGGTTACCGCGACAAAGTCAGGCTTCTCAGTTATGGTAAGGGTAACTGTGGTGGTGGTGGCACCCCAGGCAAATACACCGCCAGTAATCACCAGAGCCAGCAGTATCGCCCCGATGAAGAACAACCCCTTCCGGCTCTTCTGAGCAAAGGTAAGGCTGTCGTTATGGCTAAGGGCTATCTTGGGCTCCTGCCTTTGCCTAATCCCTTTGCCATTAAGTTTGGCTTGAGCCTTGTCCGGTATGCCAAACTCCTGCTTATACTGCTCGCGAGCCTGAGCTACGCTCTTGCCGGCTAGGTCAGCCATCTCGTAGTATTCGCCATATCTAATTTCAGTCATTTTTTGTTTCCTCCTTTTTAGTATTGACAATCACTTGTCAATCGTGATAGACTTTTATTAGCTTCTAACGAGGGTGGTAGGTTCTCTTGTTGGCTCTTCATCCAGGAGTTCCTACTACCCTTTTTAATTTGTTTCACATCTTATCACCCCCTTTAAGCATTTGTTTATTTATCTAACCCAACTCGCCACTAAGCGATTTAAAGCGTTCTCTTAAACTTTCTTTGAACTCGGTGAATTCTTCTTTAGTGATATAGTCTGCCTCTGGCTTGCTTGCCCGCCTAGCCCGTGAGACTATTGGGGGCAGGTGGCTTTGTACTGCCTCAATCACTTCCCGGCTGTGGTCATTAACCACCAGCTTGGCCAGTATAAGGTCAAGGTGCTGCTTAATAGCCTCTTCGTTAATACCCAGGGTTTGGCTGACCTGCTCAATTGAGCTTCCATCAGCGATGTGGCGCAAAATCTCACTTTCATGAGGGGTAAGGCTGGCCAATAGATTATTCGCTTCTTTACTTATTAACGAGAAGTCTTCAAATTCATCAATAATTCGGGAGGCAATCACCGGTCTGAGTAGGGCTTCACTTATGGGGTGAGCCCCTTGGGCTACCTTCCTAATGATACTGACCAGGTCAAGGGGGTCAATGTCTTTGGTCAGGCAGGCGTTTGCTCCGGACTTTGTTGCCAAGAAAAGCTGTTCCTCGTTGTCGCTATCCATAATCAAAATCACTGACACTGCCGGCAGGTTCCGCTTGATGCGGCGGGTTGCCTCAATGCCGCTGAGCTTATCCCGGTCAGTATTCAAGATAGCTACGTTTGGTGGATTTTTCTCAATAAAATTAAGTGCCTCTTCGTTGTTAGTGACCTCACTTATAACCTCAATGCCCTCTTCGCCAGAAAGGGTGAAATGGATACCCTCTCGGAAGAGAACCTGCCAATCAGCTAGAACAACACTAACCTTTTCCATTTTTGCCCCCCCTCTTAAAATAAATCATTTTCTTTAATCTAAATCTACCATGCCATCATAAAGATAAGCATAAAAATCATAAAGATTCTGTAAAGGTTTCGTTAAGGTTTCATAAAGAATTGCTTGGGTTAAGAAATAGGCAGGCGAGAGATAGTTGGCGATATGGCGGTGGTTTCGTTTTTAGTGCTTTTGAGATTTTGCCTCAAATGGTTACTCTGGAATTGAAAGCAGTACCCCCTTCTCTAAGTCATTTATTATACCAACATAAGCATTTACGGCATGGCAAACGGAATCGGTTCTGACAAATCTATTTTCATAATTCCAAAAACTACCGCCTATTGCTTTTTGAGGCTCTTTGAGGAAAAAGGTGTTTTCTTCTGAGTAAGTGTTCTGAATAATCCACCAGCTTGCTTTTATCACTGCCTCTTTGTAGTTATTGCATCCATTCATGTTTTGTTCTCGGCAAAACTTATACACTTCTACCATCACTTCAGCCAGCCAGCCATTTCCACTTGTCGAGTAGGCTCTGTCCCAAGTTCCATAGTAGAGAGGTTCATCTGTGTCAAGTTGTTGCCTTTCCAGAAGTTCACTGCCGCACCTAAAAATTATGTCCTTATAATATTCATCTAATGAAATGCGCCATATGTTTCTGTGCTTTTGCTTTGCATCGAAAGCAGAAAATCGGCCCAGTCTGGTATACCTTCCGAAATTCCCATGTCTTTATCAAAATCGTAAATTTTCAGAAGCGTATATATAATTGAAGCCGAATATGCCGTATATAGCCTATCCCCGAAATCATCATTTAGAGCGTCGTATTTTTTATAGAATCCGTGCTCATCTTCGTGCACTGCCCTAAGTAAAAATTCCTTTCCTTGCTCAATCTTCTGAAGGATTAACTCCTTATCCAGACTGCGGGTTATCACCAGATTCTCAATGAGTTCCTTCCCTTCTCCGTTATATTCTATAAAAGAAAAAGCTTGGTCGGGAAAAGAAACTAAGAATCTGGCTTCTTTAATATCTTCTTTATCTAAGTCTTGGCTCTCTTCAAGAGCCTTTCGTGTTGCTGCCTCTATTATTAAGGATAATATTTCATCCTTTCCCTTCCCGTCTCCTCCACCTTTTATTTCTCCTTGGTGGTATATAGTTATATGCAGTTCCCAATCGCCTCTGATTTCCGGTTCCTCTGGGTATTGAGTTGGTTTCCCGTCAAAATAATTCTCAGCTACCGCTCTGACCAATTGTATCGTCAGGTTTCTAAATTGATTGCTACCACCGGGAAACTCAGTAGGGGGAAATTCTTGTCTCGTTGACGACCATAAAATTCCTCCGCCAACAGCGGCGGCCAGAATGACAACGGTTAAAACATATTTCCACTTAGCTTTTAGGTCTTTGAGAAAATTCATATTGCCGATTATAATTTAATTTCCCTAAAACAAAAACTGTAGTACAAATCGGTGTGATGCTGGATCCTTGCCGCTCCAGATGTTACACCCTAAATGGGGCAAACTAATAACCAATCACTGCGTCAGCACTATATGGCATTGCCACTGGGGGGAACTTTGAGGAAAATCGGAGCGGAAGTGAGCCCCACGGCTCTCTTCCCGGAGAAGAGCAGCTTCAGTTATTAGTCGGCTGATGAGCACTAAATTACTTAGTTCCCAGGAAGGGCGGTCGGTGGGTTGGGGTAGCGCTTTTTGCCATGCTGCTAGGATATCAGCTGTCTGAGTTAAGCCTTCTTTATTACGAATAATACCTACCTTGTCCCATTGTAGTTGTTGCAAAGCGGAAAGACTTGGCACCGGTACTGCTTGGGGAACCCGCTTCTCGCTGAGTGAGTGGTGAATCTCCACAACTTTACTAGTCGCTGGGGTCTTAGCTCCCTTTTTAGTCTTTTCTACAATTCTTTTACTAAATACGACTGCTTCAAGGAGCGAGTTTGAGGCAAGCCGGTTGGCTCCGTGAACTCCGGTGCAGGCGGTTTCACCGCAAGCGAATAGGCCAGCTATGTTGGTTTCTCCCCAGCTATTGACCTTGATGCCACCCATCATATAGTGAGCTGCCGGTGCCACTGGTATCAGGCCTTTGGTAATATCTAGGCCATGGTCAAGACAGAAACGGTAAATATGGGGGAAACGGGTGGTGATAATGTGGGGGGCCAGGTGGGTTACATCAATGAAGACCCTGTCTGAGCCGGTTTTTTGCATTTCGTAGAGTATGCTGCGGGCGACTACATCCCGTGGTGCTAGGTCACTTGCCGGTGTGTAGTCAGGCATAAAGCGATAACCGTCAACATTACGCAGTATACCCCCTTCGCCTCTGACAGCTTCGGAGATGAGGAACGGAGCTACCCCGGGGAGGCGAAGGGCAGTAGGATGAAACTGGAAGAACTCCATGTCGGTAATCTCTGCTCCAGCGCTAAAGGCTAGAGCGATTCCATCACCAGTGGCTATCTCTGAGTTGGTAGTGGACTTATATAACTGCCCAGCTCCACCAGTGGCCAGAATTAAGAAGCGACATTCTAGTTCCTCAATAGAGCCGGTGTGGCAATCAAGGGCTTTTATTCCCCGAACTTGCCCTTTTTCTACTAGAATCTCAATCGCTAAGCAACTTTCAAGCACCCGTATTGTAGAAGAGCGCGCCCGTTTAGCTAAGGTAAGCTCAATATGTTCACCAGTGGCGTCCCCTCCGGCATGGAGAATCCGGGGCACACTATGAGCTGCCTCTCTAGTTAGGGCAATTTCCCCATCAAGAGTGTCAAAGGGTACCCCCAGCTTGACGAGGTCAGTAATGCGGTCAGGGGCTTCGTTGACCAGTATCTGTACTGCCTCTTCATTACATAAGCCAGCCCCAGCGTTTATGGTATCCCGGAAATGAAGCTCAGGGGAATCAGTTTTGCTTATAGCAGCCGCGATACCCCCTTGGGCATGTTTGGTGTTACAGTCATCAATACTGCCCTTGGTTATAATAAGTACACTGCCTTGAGCTTTTGCCAGTAGGGCAGTGTAAAGCCCGGCAATACCACTACCGACTATAATGTAATCGTATTGGTTCATTAATCTATCCTATATCTTGCTTTTCCCTTCTCGTAAAGGTCATTGCCGTGAATATCATTTATAACCGTAGCTGGGAAATCCTCTACTTCTAAACGGTAAACCGCTTCAGCTCCGAGCTCCTTATAGGCTATTACCTCCGATTTCTTGATAGTCTTAGAGATAAGGGCACCGGCACCACCTATAGCCGCTAGATATACTGCTTTGTACTTTTTCATGGCATCTTTTACCTCTTGTGAGCGCATGCCTTTACCGATCATCCCTTTAAGTCCTTCAGCTATCAAGCGGGGTGAATAACTATCCATGCGGCCACTGGTAGTAGGTCCGGCTGACCCAATTGGCTGACCTGGTCTGGCTGGAGAGGGACCCATAAAGTAGATAGTCTGCCCCTTAACATCAAAGGGCAAAGGTTTTCCTTGGTCCAGCGCTTCAACCATTCTCTTATGGGCAGCATCTCGCCCGACATACATAGTACCGGTGAGCAGGATACTATCCCCGGCTTTGAGACCTTCTAAGGTTTTATCAGTTAGTGGTAACCTGACCTTTTTTGACATAACCATTTCACCCCCGTTTAGACTTTTACTCCCTTTAAGATATCCCTAGCAATGATGCTTCTCTGCAGTTCCAGGGCAAGCTCGGTAGCACTAGCCGCTAAGACATGGCGGCATAATCTCTCCATAGGTAATCCAGAAATATAGGGAGGCCCATTGTAGATATGAGCTACTCTATCGCTAACACTATGAATCATCTGAGTAGCAAATAACTTGACCATAGCTGCCTCATGTCGTATCGGCTCCCCTTTATCAGCTTTCCAAGCAGCTTCATAGACCATAAGTCGACAAGCATGAATAAACATCGCTATATCAGCCAAGGCCGCCTCAATGCTAGTCCGTCGGGAAATAAACTGTCCAAAAGACTGCCAAGATTGAGCTTGGGCAGTGGCTTCCTCAAGTAATCGCTGGGCTACTCCTACGCATCTAGCACCTCTGACTATTCGTCTTGAAGGCAACCACTTCTTACCTAAATAGAAGGCCTTTCCTTCCTCACCGAGTATATTCTCCAGAGGCACTTGGCAATGGTCAAAGACCAGAAAGATAGGCTGTCTCACTTGAGCTTGCCATCCTTTTCCTTCTTCGCCACCGCTCACACTAAATCCAGGGGTATCTTTATCCACCAGGAAGCAAGTTACTCCGTCCCTAGTCCCATTGTCAGTAGCGGCAAAAACTACCGCAAAGTAGTCATTGCCTGCTTTAGAAAAGGATACCTTTTTGCCATTAAGAATGTAGTAATCATTTATTTTTTCAGCTTTCGTCTCCAAAATGGAGAGCTCAGCTTCTTTCCCTGGTTCCATTAGAGCTAGGTAGGCATATTTTTGCCTATTGAGTACAGGTAAAAAGTAGCTTTCTCTTTGTCTGGCGTCACAATCGAAAAGGATAGGGGTGATGTTACCAAAGTTAAACGGGGTGACTGTCTGAGCTAACTCTTCTTCAACCAAGCAGCTACCTAGAGTATCTAAGCCGACGCCGCCGACTTCCTCGGGTATTTCTGCCCCCCACAGCCCTATCTCTTGAGCCATTTTGACCAGCTTTTCCTCAGTCTCGTCGGGCAGAAATATTCGGGCATCACTCAAGTCAGCTGCCCGTCCCAAAATATCCCTCTCCAGGGGCTTTAGCTGGTCATTAACAAAGTCTCTTACCAGACCCTGTATCATCTTTAGTTCTTCTGGTATCTCGAAATCCATTTGATGCCTCTCTCGAGTAAGTTAAGCTTGGCTGATAGCCTCCTCTAAAAATAGGTCCAAATCGGGTTCATCTTCATCGCCTATTCGTTGCTCTAGGCGTGACATAATTTCTACCATACGGCGATTGACTACATAGCTCTTAATAGTGGTGTCAACCTGAGGACAGACTAAGATGCAGGCACCACATTGGTCGCAATCTTCGCCAACTATACTTTCCAAAGCCATTGAGGTGCGCTGTTCTGTTTTCTCCCGGCGAGATGGCTCACGGAACAAGAAGGGGCAGATATCTATGCAGTTGCCACAGCTAAGGCATTCTTTGTGGCCGCTAATGTCTTCGGCTATATTAAGGGCATGGCTAGGACTAAAACCACTGGAAAGCAGTCGGCATCGACCTACTGGTGGGCTGTGGGTATTCAGTATTTCATTTAATATATCTTCGATTTCTTTAACATCTTGTTGATTACGCAATGGCATAGCACTTCTCCATTTTAGGCTATCTTAACCTGACCCACCGGTATTGCCTGTTTGATGTAATCAGGTAGGTAATCATGTGGCTGTCGGGCATAATTGGGTAACAGCAGGGGCGATATTGGTCGTGTCTTGGCTAAACCGGCTTGCTCAAGATTTTGCTGCCATCGACGCACATGGTCTAGTGTCAGGTTGCCCAGTTTTACCCTCTTAGCATATTGAGCCGATGCCTTGCCGGCTCTCCGGCCAAAGACAAATAAATCCAGTGTTGAGTTACCGATAAGCCTGTTCCTACCATGTACTCTTCCTGTGCACTCACCGGCAGCGAATAACCCGGGCACGGTAGTCGCTCCATCAGGGTCAATCTTAATCCCGCCATTTTGGTAGTGTAGGGTAGGGTAGACCAGCATTGGCTCTTTGCTGATATCGATATTGAAGCGATTAAACTGGCGGACCATCGCCGGCAATTCTCGGGCTATAGTCCCTTCACCTCGTACGATGTCAATCATTGGTGAATCTAACCACACACCTACTTCCCCGGTAGGTATTTCTATGCCTTTGTGATGCGCTTGGCATTCCCGAATAATTGCTGAGGATACTACATCCCGCGGCTCCAAAGGCATGACGAATTGTTCCCCATCAGCATTGACTAGCTGTGCTCCCAGAGTCCTTACTTTCTCAGTAACCAGCTGTCCCAGAATCTGTATCGGATAAGCGGCGCCGGTGGGATGATACTGCATGGTATCTATGAAAATTAGTTTGGCACCTACCCGATAAGCTAGTATCAGTCCATCAGCAGTAGCCCCATAGTGATTGGTAGTAGGGAAACTTTGAATGTGCAACCGCCCTATACCGCCAGTTGCCATGACTACTGCCTTGGCTCGCACTAAGGTTACTTCATTGGTCTCCAGGTTTACTAATACTGCTCCGGCTATTTGCCCTTTTTCATCCAGTATTAACTCTATGGCCGGCAAGAACTCAAGGTAATCTATCTGCCTATTTTTAATCTCATCACGCAGAACGCGCATTTCTTCCAGCCCGGTATAGTCACGGGCTGAGTGTAGCCTTCGCCTTGATGCGCCACCGCCAGATAATTCGTGCATTGAGCCATCGGGCTCCTTATCCCAGTTGACACCCAACTCTTCCAGCCACTTAATAGCTGAGGGAGCGTCTTTTACTAGAGCCTCTACCAATTCAGGTATGTTGGTGAAATGACCGCCTCCCATTGTGTCTAAATAATGGATAGCTGGGGAATCATTAGGTCTATCAGCTGCCTGAGTCCCGGCCTGGGCCCCAACAGTATTAGCGTCACCTAGACGTAATTTTGTTATTAAGAGAACTTTAGCCCCGTTTTCCTGGGCAAGCAGCGCTGCCGATGCTCCAGCCCCTCCACAACCAATTATTAGGACGTCCACATCGTAATCTATCTTATCCAGCTCAATCTTATCAGGGTTAACCCGGCTGTTCCCTTCTAGCAAATCAGCTAGCTCGTTGGGTGTACGCTCGCCCTTGTTTGGCCCGATTAGTAACTCACGCATGCTTTCTTCGATAAAGTCGGGGTGATATTTGTGTAGCAAGGCTGTTTTTTCCTTTTCAATAAGGCGGGGAAACGTTTCCTTTAACCTTCTGGTCCTGGTAGCCTCTACTTTACGAACACTTTCTTGCATATAAGCTGGATACATTTTATTAACCCTCTATCCTGATTTTATTAAGCAGGCTCTATATCGCGCGCGAAATACCGGCGTCTTAACTCATTTTCACTTATCTTATTCAGTTCCTTTATCTCAGCATCAAATTTACCTGACTCTATTTCATCTATCCTATCCTGTAAGTGTTTGGAGACAGGTGCTAGGTAGCGACCATATAACCGCCGACACAGTAAGGCTATATGGTGAGGCTGCAAGCCTTGTGGACATCTGGCAGCACACAAGCCACACATCACACAATCAAATGACTTATTAGCTACTTCTCGAATATTACCTCGCAGGGCGTCAGACATAAACCACATCACCTCGAGGTCTTGAGGGCAGGTTTTAGTGCAGGTATTACAGCCGAAACATTTAGTTAGGTCAGGATAGAGTGCTAATATCTGCTCACCAGTTGCCCCCATCTTTTCCAAATCGTAAAGAGCCTTAGCCGCTGGGAAGAATGGTATCTGTACTAGATACATGTCCTGTTCGGCAGTTTTCTGACAGGCAAGGTCATATCTTAGCTGGGGGTCATTCTTAAAGTTGTAGATAGTAGCACAAGCACCGCAAAATCCAGAGCGACATCCACAACCACGAATCATTCTATAACCACAGTACTCCAGTGCCGTCAGTATGGTCAGCCCTTCAGGAACCTGATAATGCTTACCCATAATATAAATGTCAATCATTCGAGTTGCTTCAGCCATCACTTTACCTCAGTTCATAGAATTGCTTCTTTGTGTCGGGCGCTATGACATTGCAGGTTGACGGCTACTGGCATACTGGCTATATGGCAGGGGAGAACCTCAGCATGGACTGCCAGTGCCGTAATTCTACCACCGAACCCTTGCGGTCCGATGCCCAGATTGTTAACTTGGTGCAAAATTTCCTTTTCCAGTTGGGCGACCTCGGTATCCGGATTGGGTTCACCGACCTCCCGCAATAGTGCTCGCTTGGCTAACATAACAGCCTTTTCGGCTGTGCCTCCTACTCCAACACCAACGATAACCGGCGGACAGGGGTTGCTGCCTGCCTTATCAACAGCATCAACCACGAAATCTATGACTCCCTGACGGCCTGCCGATGGGCTTAGCATAGCTAGGCGAGTCATATTCTCAGCGCCACCACCTTTGGGCATTGCCGTGATTTTGAGCTTATCACCGGGGACGATATCGGTGTGAATAATGGCGGGGGTATTATCTCTAGTATTTACTCTAGCGGAGTAAGGCTGACGTACCATAGACTTACGTAAATAACCCTTATCATATCCTTGGCGTACTCCTTCATTCACGGCGGTATAAAGGTCACCACCGGTTATATGAACTTCTTGACCTAGCTCCAGTAAGACTACTGCTGTGCCAGTATCTTGGCATAAAGGGGTTTTTTCTTCGGAGGCGATTTTAGTATTCTCTAGTATTCTATCTAGCACATCTCGAGCTACCGGAGATTCTTCGCTCTCTCTAGCTTGCTTAATAGCGGTTAACACATCTTCGGGAAGGTAGACACAAGATTCTTGGAACAAGTTGGACACAGTTTCGGTTATCTGCTTACAGTCTATATTCCTCATTTTGTCTTGGCTCCTTTCTATTGGAGAGACACTATGACTAATCTCTAGGTACCGGAGGAATATAACCTTCTCTCATGAGAAGAGCAGTTGTTTCCCTGGCGTTCTTAATCATCTTCTCGGCCTGTTTGGTTAACTCTTTCCGGCTTAGTTTGATTCTGGCGACTCCCTGCTCCTGTGCTTTCATGCCTACCGCTACTGCCTCTCTAACGAAGACTTCCCACTCTGCCATAGTTGAAGCAATGTTATCTTCATCTATACCCCGGTCTTCAGCACATTTGGCCAATTCATAGGCGGCAGTAATGCACATTTCATCGGTAATGGTTTTGGCTCTAACATCTAGGGCACCACGAAAGATGGCGGGAAAGCCGGTGGAGTTATTTATCTGGTTGGGGAAATCTGACCGGCCGGTAGCCACAATCCTGGCCCCGGCTTCTTTTGCCTCCCATGGCCAGATTTCTGGGATAGGATTAGCACAGGCAAAGACGATGGCATCCTTGGCCATGCCTTTAACCCACTCCGGCAGAATCACTCCTGGCCCCGACTTGGCAAGTGAGATACACACATCAGCCTTCTTTAGGGCTTCGGGGATGCCCCCGCTTCTTTTCTCCGGGTTAGTTCGCTGACACAGGTCCCACTTGTAGGGGTTTTCCTTTTGCTTCTCCTTAAGGTCGGTTCTGCCAGTATGGAGGATAGCTTTACTATCGACAATTATAGTGTTTGCTGGCTTAAAGCCATCAGCGAAAAGTATTCTCAAGATGGCAGTATTAGCGGCACCGATGCCAATAACAGTAAGCTTAACCTCCTCCTTCTTCTTGCCGACAATTTTTAAAGCATTGATTAGTCCGGCAAGGGTAACAGCTGCTGTTCCCTGCTGGTCATCGTGCCATACCGGGATTTCCATCTCCTTCCGCAGGGTGTCAAGAATGTAGAAGCACTTGGGATTGGAGAAATCTTCCAGGTTGATACCACCGAATGAAGGCTGAAGCCACTTTACTGCCTGAATTATCTCGTCAGGGTCTTTGGTATCCAAGCATATAGGCACAGCATCTACTCCACCCAAGTATTTGAAGAGCAATGCCTTACCTTCCATCACTGGCATACCAGCCTCAGGGCCAATGTCGCCCAGTCCTAGAACCCTGGTGCAATCGGAGACTACAGCTACGGTGTTCCACTTGTTGGTATATTCGTAGACCTTTTCTTTGTCTGCCTGTATAGCCCGGCACGGCTCGGCGACACCGGGAGTATACCAGATGGCGAAATCATTGAAGTCGCGAACCGCGCATCTGGGTATAGTCTGCATCTTCCCCCGATAAAATGGATGCAACTTCATCGCATCCTCTGCCGGCTTGCGTGCTTTAGCTAGAAGCTCTTCTTTAGTTACCTTTTGTGACATGACGCCTCCTTTAAATAAATATTCATACCTTCAGTAATTTTACTACATTGCTGTGTTTTTAGCTACGGGTATCCCGGCAGTAATGAATGCGTTGATTTTAGATTTTGCTGTCTCGGAGCTGCCAATTCATTCCAGATATACTCCGCAGCTTGCCTCAAATGATTGCTGAGGTTCGAGCACTATTAATCCCATTTTGTTGTTGAAAGCATCGGCAGCACACGTCATTGGCTCAATGGCTATTGATTTTCGCGATGGAGGAATAAAAGTCTGCAAATAATTGTATCTCTGTTTCCCAGTCTCCTGCCATATGCAGATCTTAACATCAGCTTCAGGGTCGTAGAGTTCAGTTACTGCGTTTCCGTTTGCTTGCTTCAAGACGAATCCAGCACTGAGCTCCTGGTTTCCAATTTGAAATGAGTCGGCATAATTCTCATGAATAAACTTGCCCGTCGGAATCATACCCGCGTCCGCTTCCAATTTTGACTCTGCCGGAATCTTTATATACATTCTATCCACTTTACCCCCGGTTCTAAAATAGGGGTGCCATCCATCACCGACTGGCATAGGATAAGGGTTAAGGTTAATAATCTTGGTCTTGTATTGGAATCCATGGTCTCTCATTAAACAATATGTGAGTAGCGCCTGGAATTTAAAGGGGTAGCCTGTTATAGTTGCGTCATAAACATACTCCAATTCCAAGGATGCTTGATTATCGTTAATCATTTCTTTAGTGACTCCCAGGGTCTTATCGTATATAAATCCATGAATGACATGCCTTCCGGTTTTGACTGGTAGTTGATATGACTTGCCTTCGAAAATATATTGACCATTATTTATCCGGTTCGGAAAGGGTAGCAACTTTGCCCCTTTGAAGAACCTGTTCTTTATCAGCTCGGAGTAGGTCTTGGCGCCATCCAAGATTGAATAATTTCTGCTCTTCTTGCCGAGGACAATCTTATTTACACTTCCCCCGAATCCAGGAATGACTGAAACACTTTCTTGATTCATCATGTTGACAAGCTTAAACCTTACCAAGGCTCCCAAATAATCAGTTTCTATCCTGAACATGAATTATCACCTCTTATTGTTGTATTCGATTCTCCTTGAGGTGAGTTGCCCGATTCCTATGAAACGCAATCTTTGCAGGCGCAATAAATGTTGTTGAACATTCTCTCTATTTTATCCAGTGGTGTCGAAGCAAAAGCTATCCGAAACAGACCCTTATCACCGTAGCAAATCACCCCGGTGTTATATTTATTCAGTAGCAGCTGCCAGACTTTATCTGCGTCCAGATTTTTCAACCTGACACACATGAAATACCCCGAATTGAACGGCAATTCCTCGAAATACCTTTCATATTCTTTGTGTGCCCTAATAACCTCTTTAACTTTTAGGTAGCGTTTCTTGATCTTTTCTTTATTCTCTCCCTTTTCCTTCTCGTGGGTTTCTGATTTTAGAGCGCTTAGGAAGAGGGACTGAGATGGATGAGAAGAGTTGGAAATGCTTCCTCTGATAGCTCCAGCCGTTTTATCCTCAAGAGCCTTGTACAGCTCTTTGCTGCCATTCTTTATGCCGTAAGTTATGAACCCCACCCGGAAACCCCAGGCATATTCCTCTTTGGTAATACCATCTACTTTAATCGCCAGCAGGTTCTCATGCAGTTGGGCTAGTTGAGCAAAAAGGGATTCGGTGATTATATCATCTTCAAAAACAAGACCGAAATAGGAGTCATCCAGAATGACCATCAATTTATTGCCAGCTTCAGCGGCCTCTTTTAAGGCATCTATTATCTTTTTGCCAGCTTCTTTGGTGGGAGTATATCCGGAAGGATTGTTGGGGAAATTCAAAAGCACGATTTTCTTCCCCTTAGGACCAGTATTGACGGCTTGCCTAAATGAATTGATGTCAAATGATTTATTTTTAAAAAAGTTAAAGAATTTTAGTTCTGCCCCGAAGGCATTGGTATACACGAGGTCATAATTCTCCCAGTAAAGGTCGGGGATGATAATACTGTCGGTATCTTCGACAAACATGTAACCGACCATACTCAGTCCATGGGTGACCCCACAGGTTACCACAGGCAAACTGATTTCCGTAGCACCAAGGGAGGGATTTTTAGCCCTTATTAACTCCTGCCATTTGTCTCTGAGCGGTTTGATGCCCTCACTTGGGGCGTAAGGGAAGGCGTCTTTGCTATCTAGTTCGAGGTGGCGGGCGATACTAGGTAAGATCATGGGTTTACCGTCATTTTCGTAAGCAGTACCTATGGTAGCGTTGATTTCCTTATCTTTGGCAGCCGCTCCCTGGGCCAGGATTCCCCTCCTGGGGAAATAAATAGCTTTCCCTTTTCTAGATAACAACTCATATACAGTTGGGCTATAAGTTTTTACGACATGATTAAGCTCATCTGCTTGTTGATTTAGTACTGCCATGAGAAAACCCTCCTACCTAGTTTTGGTTATGTTAATCTCATATATTATACTATTTTTTGTTTTTTGGTGTTCTTCGTTACTAATTTAACTGTTAATTATATACCGCTAAAATTGACAATATGGGCAGAGGAGAGTATGCTGAGAATATTACACGGAGAATTTCCACCTTCATTAATCAGATGGTTTTAACAGGAGGTGGATGTGGGATTATATTTAGCCTTACCTTTTCTGTTCACGCCTTGCCTTGTTTTCTCCTTTGTCCTTGGCAATGAAAGTCAAAGTGGCAAGCGAAATCAGCTATCATTCTCATCGCTTGAGGCGATTAATTTAGCGAGAAGAGACCTGTATGACAATGTCATCTACGTCAGTCAGATAGAAAATTTCTATGAGGAATATCCTGTCAGTGACCGTGATTGGCAGGCAACGCATCTTGGTAAGGGTATATGGCGTATAGAGGCTGATGTGAGTTTTGGCGTAATCAGTATAGCTACACAGAAGAAATTAGATAAAAGAAACGAGTATCATCTTGAATGGAATTTTGACGAAAATAGCAAGAGCCTCAGCCTTAGTAAAAAGGAGTCTATCCGATAGCCAGAAAATCACCCAAACATCTAGCCCTAACTTCAGTGTTGAGGTATTCCTGCTTAACTGCGCCAGATTAGCAGCCATTTGCCGAATATAATTCAACTTGTTTGTCATAAGTAATGCCCTCAGTTGGTTGGTCGTTCATCTGGTGGACAGGGCTTGTCCTGGAAGGTGAACCAGCATAATATGAATACCTACCTCAGACTACTGTTCCCTGATTTATGGCTCACTG
>Ga0172363_10002457_pt1 | contig 14948 bp, 10 predicted proteins | sample LakKivs2_kivu2a2_FD_114541 | JGI IMG/M metagenome (GOLD analysis project Ga0172363, IMG submission 114541) | Sediment microbial communities from Lake Kivu, Rwanda - Sediment s2_kivu2a2 | ecosystem: Environmental > Aquatic > Freshwater > Lake > Sediment | place: Rwanda: Western Province, Lake... | reverse complement strand
GGAGGAACAATGGATACAGTGCATTTGTATCTCCCTCCCTTATTATTACTTCTAAGATTATTAAGAAACACTTATAGAACTAATTTTCGGTTAAGTCATCACCCGTTAAATTTACAGAATCCTTTTAGAAGAAATTTACTTCACTCCATGATTTCTAAGAACTTTTAAGGGGTTTTTATAGTACTCATCTATGATTTTCTGCACATCTTCAAATCCGAAGATTTTTCTTTTGTATAATTCATAAAGTAGCTTGGCTCTTCTTGTGAACTCGTCCATTATTTCCTCTACTTTCAACCCATATTTTCCAGATATCTTTTCAAAAACCTTGCTGTCTTTTTTAAAATAAAATCTGTCGTCCCTAGGATTCCAAATAAATGGTTTGTTGGTGAGTGCAATTCCTTCTGGAGTAACATTAACAATCTCTACTATTTCCCTTAACCTTCTCGTTTCATTTTTCTTTACGACTGCATGAGTCATAATGCACACAGCATCCAGAGTGTTTACAAGAGTTGGCGAGAGATCTATTGGAGGAGTCTCCAGTCTTTTAATAACACTGTCAACAGAATCGGCGTGTATTGTGGACATAGAAGCATGTCCTGATGCCATTCCCTGGAACAATACAAATGCCTCTTTTCCTCTTACCTCTCCTACAATCACATAGTCGGGATTCTGCCTGAACGAGTTTTTTAACAAAGAAAATAAGTCAACTTCCCCTGTTTGCCCTATTCCTATTGCTGTTCTTGCAACTGAAGGAAGCCAGTTTTCTCTGGACAAGTTTATCTCTCTGGTGTCCTCTATGCTTACGATTCTGGCAGAGGAGGGTATAAAGAATGCTATTGCATTCAGCAGAGTAGTTTTTCCAGAAGCTGTGCCCCCTGTTATTAAAAGATTAGACTTATACTGCATCAATATCCACAAATATGCGAGCATCTCCGGACTTAGTGTATTTAAGGCAATAAGCTGAGTAGGAGTCCATGGTATTTTTGTAAATTTTCTTATTGTAAATGTAGGGCCTTTGCTTGTGATATCTTTAGTATAGGTTGCATTAACTCTGCTTCCGTCTGGAAGACTGCCGTCAAGGATAGGATTAGCATAGCTTATGTATTTACCGCATCTTTGAGACAGCTTTTCAACGAAATTTGCAAGAGTGTCCAGGTCCTTATAGACAATGTTTGTTCTTAAATTCCTATAGACTCTGTGAACAACATATACAGGAGTATTAATTCCGTTGCATTCTATATCTTCAATAAAATAATCCCTGCTCAGTGGCTCAATTTCATTTAATCCCATAAAATCCCTGAAGAAATAATAAAACATCTTTTTATAAGAAGACTCTGAAACCCTTAAATCGAGCTCGGATATCAATAATCTCGCGGTCTTGTCAATATATTCTATAAGAGCTTCCCGTGATTTTTCTACAAGGACATTAACGTTAAGCACTTCTTTCATAGCTCCTTCAATCTCATCCAAAAGCTCTTTTTCCTGCTCATCCAACAGAGGCTCTTCAAGTTCATACACAAGCTCCATTCTCTTTGAATTGAAGTATATATGGGCTGAAGCATAAGGAGAAATAAGCATGTACCTTACATCTATCTTAGTCTTGTCCTTTGGCCTTGGCAAGGCTGGAATATTCGGAGACAAGTCAATCACGATTTTTTCTTTAGGTGTTGTTGCCATTTTATCCTCTTTTTATTTTACTTAAACGAAAACATGGTTTATAAATATTTCTTATGAAATATCCTCGGTATCTATCCAGATTAAGCAATTACAGGCGCCTGTTGTTCCATTATTGTACAGTGCAATTTTGTAAGGTACAGATGCTGCAGTAAATGTTTTTTTAGCGTCATTGCCTTTGTAAGTTAAGTCTATTCCTGTGTAATTAAGGCTGATGTTTATGTTATAATTCTTATTTCCTCCTATCTGCTCTGTGTAAACATACATGCTTCCCTGCTCAATAAGAGTTCCTGGTTCGCTGTATTCCAGTCTTGTTCCTTCCAGAATATATCTTATTTCTTCATTTTCCGGATCAATTTCTATCCTGCCTTTTTTGATCATAAGCTCAGGAATGATTCTCCTGTTTCCAGAGCCAGCATCTCTCACATCTTTTATTGTGTTGTCTAAGTCATTCATTATTGAAATTGTTTGTTCTATAACTAACTGATCTTTGTATCTTTCAATTGCGGGAGTTGCTATTGCCAATATAACTCCAATTATAGTCAAGCCAATTAAAGTATAGATAACTGTCTCGACCCATATTTGCGCTCGTTTGCTTTTAATTAACGTTCTCATTTTATCGCCTATAATACTCTTTTAGCTAAGGACATTCGTATAGGAGCTTCCTGTCTGCTTGATCACACTGGCGTCCTCCTACTATAGGATATATTTCTGCTGATGCCGCTTCTGATAGAGTTGTGTTAAGTTGATAAGTTCTCATCTCACTTACTTTAGGGACCTCTAGTACAGGAATACCGCCAAGCATAGCTACTGTCCCAGCCACAGACTCTGGAGTAGTCCCTTCTTTAATGTCAAAAGAATTGCTACTCCCTCCTCCAAACACTGTTATCTTAAAGCTTTCGATTCCTAAAGGTTTGGCTCCCCTCTTTACACTTATTGTCACTAAACGATATTCGTTTCCACTAACTTCATCTGTCCATGTGTCATAGCAAGTATACTTGGATGAAGTGTCTATTTCTATCTGGTCAATTGCAGAGAAACATTCATCTCTTAAGCTTTCCCTGACATATGGCACAATAAATGCTGCTACTACCGCAACTGCTGCCATTGCAACTAAAATTAACAAGATAGTTGTTATTACAGGCGAAACCGCTTTTTTATTTACCATTTTGATTATAATGTTATTTCCTTTCCAGGATGATTTGTGCATGTGTATTTCTTTTCTGCTTCTCCAACATTTCCAATTAAAATAGGAGTTAATTTTATTTTTGTGGAACTTCCTACATTAATGCTCATGTTTCCTGAGGCTCCTTGAACTAAGTTTATTTCCTCTCCTGAAGTTATATTTGTTGGTATTAACTCTTGGCTGTTAGTCTCTCCTTCTGAGTAAAGCAGAGCTTCAAAGGCATAAATAGGTATGTTGCCGTTATTAGACACTAAAATCTCCTTAGGGTCTCCTATGCTGGACTTAAGGCTCGCTTCAAAAGCAACATCCTCGCAAACTCTTTCTATGTTTCTGCCGTCTTTCATAATGCTTTCTGGCAGAAATTTCCTCGCCCACAAAAGTACTATTATTGCAAGGACAGCTACAAGAGCGATAAGCAGAACTGTCGTTATTACTGGTGACAACCCCTTTTTGTTTATTTTCATATTCATACCTGTTTTTTTTGATTTAAATATCTTTTCTTTATAGACACTCAACATTTAATGAAACAAACGTGTTTTTGCAAACCACAATTTCTTCTCTCTCGTTCTCTTCTTGAATTCTTATTGCGCCTACTTTTATTTTATAGACGTTGTCTGGGAAAATAGCATCATTATAAGTGAATTCATAAGCAGATTGCTCATTAGGATTCAGAGGGCCCACTGTACTTTCTATTATATTCAATCCTTCTCCTCTTGCCTCTAATTTATTATCATTTTCTATTAGATTAATTACAGCATCTCCTGTAGCATCGTTGCTTCCCCTTACAACAAAACCGTCAATATTAAATCTTCCTTTGTTTGAAATATAGACTGTGAGATTATTTGTAGTTCCGTCACATGAAGAGTCTCTTATTAAAAAAGAAACTCCGTCAGGGCATTCAGGTCCTCCTGTAGGGTCTGAGATATTTTTCATCCAGAAATAAACTAAGATTCCAATTGAAAATGCAATTAATATCAATAAAACATAGGAAAGCATAAGACTGACTGCTTTTTTGTTCTGGTTTGTTTTCCTCATTTTCGCCTCTTTTATAATTTAACTATTATTTTAGTGAATTTAAATCTTTCCTTTTACTCTTTTTTTGTTATATACACTTCATTCGTGTCTGTTATGTTTTTGGATAGCACAAAAAGGAAGTTTTCTCCCTCGTGGAGATAGAATTCATATTCCTGTCCGAGCAATGTAACATTTACTTGGTCTGGAACATCTGTTGTGATTGTATCCTTTACTCTATTCAGTTTGCCCGTACCATAGATAGTGTGAGGAGTTCCTCCAACTATTAAACTAACTTCCCCTGTTTTTATTGTCGAATAAGTTGATATTGTTATGTCAGACTTGTTTCCATAAACAAAAACTAATTCACTTCCTTTGTCTTTTTCTTCTGAATATATTGTCAGATTATCTGTTAGGGATTCTATCAGTTCAGCAGTGCTTCTGGGATCAGTTGCATCATAAAACCCATAATCCACCACTCTCGCTCCCTCTTCCTTGAATTCTTCCCCTAAATCGTAAAACTTGACAGGCTCTTTTCTTGTTACAATATAATTACTTACGGTAGCAAGCAGGACTATCACTCCGACTATAATTATTGCCGCTATAAGATAAAACTGCGCTTTTTTGTTAACATTCACCATCTTTTCTTGTTAGGATATAGAATCAGGGGTATATAAAAGTTATTAAATTATTTTATTATCAGTCACGAAGGCAATTGTTTTTCTTTCGTAAAAGTTTCTTTCTTCTTGATTAGTTTCTTTCTTCTTAGGAGTTCTTTCTTTTCCTCAAAAACACTTCTTGTTTTTTGGGCTTAAAGAGCTCTGCTCTTTCAGCTAAAGAAAGAAGACCTTTTGCAGACTCGAGGGCTAGCTTCATTTTCCCTAAAAAGCTACCTCTGCACTTCCTCGGTTTTGCTACCCTCCAAGCACCTTAACTCATGTTTAGGGCTGCTCCGATCAAGGTCTGACCCATTTCGCAAGAGCAAGATCAAGCAGGACAAAACTTCAACGTCCATACAGAGACTTAATGGAGAAGATGTCACGCACCCTCTTGCAGCTTGCTTAAAGCCCACTAGCAGATGGCGCAGGGCTAGCGCGCCAGCCTAGTCTGCATTCAGACTAATATTAAAGGGTATTTAAAGATTTTTATAGAAAGAAGAGAGAAGAGAAGGATTCTCACCAAGGTTCGAATCTAAAAGGAGCACTGCCATCGGACTTTGGACGGCATTATCTACTGTAAGTAGATATTTGATACAATCTTTTCTAAAGATTGTCAATGCGGGGAGAAGGATTCGAACCTTCGTAGGCACTAAGCCACAGGATTTCTCATCCTCCAGTTTTCTCGGAGGACCTTAAGTTTGGCACCTCAATTCCTGGGTATGTATTATAGGAATTTAAGAACCTTGGTTCTTATCTGAGTCCTGCCCGTTTGGCCACTCCGGCATCCCCGCACAGGAAATAAAGCAATAAACCCTATAAAAAGCTTTTCTCTTTGAGGATATTCCCTAATTTAGTACCCACCACAGCCCCCTCTGTTTTCAAAAATATAGAGAAGATATTAATAGTTAATAGAATTAAAATAAATCAATTTTTAGATGATTTTTGAGTTAATAATGCGGAAGGTTGTAAACTCTCTTTATCTCTCTTTCTCGCAAGCTTTTTATAGTCCTTACTCTTTATATTTAAAAATGGGTGTAGCAGAAGGACTCAACGCGCTGATGATTGGACTTAAAGAAATGATAGACATAGTCTTGATTCTTGGAATCCTGCTTTTGCTGATAGTAATTTTAAAGATTATCGAAAAGGGATATAGAATAAAATTAGAACTAAGGAGAAAGGACAGGAATCTTTTTTACAGCCGGGAAGTAAAGAAACTAGTAGGCTGGAAAGATTCTCCAGAAAAAATTCTTGACAAGATAAATATAATCTCAAGGAGTTTTTTTAGGGAGGCATTTAATCTTTCTTATAATTTGGAGTACTTGGAATTAGCAGAAGAATTCAGAAAAAAAGGAATAAAGGAAGGGGTCAGTTTTTGCAGGTTAATTTCAGAACTAAATTATTCTGGTGAAGAGATAAGCAAAAACAAGATTGATGCCGCAGTTAATCTTCTTAAGGAGATAGTCAAGAATAACAAGATTTTAAGCGAAGAAGATAAATTATTAATTGAAAAGAAGAAAAAATTAGCCAGCTTAAAAGTTAAAAAAACTGCCGAAGAGAAGGAAAAAGAAGAAAAAGAAAAACCTGAAGAGAGTAAAGAGAAAGTCTTAAACAAGCCCCCAGTGCAGAGGAAAGACATAAATTATATTAACTGGAGATACCGATTTAAGATAATGATGTTAAGATTAAGGGGAAAAATACCGGAAGCGAAGACTTCTAATTTAGAAAGGCAAGAGCTTGTACCTGGAGTTAATTAAAAGATACTCTAAAACAAAGAGTATTATTCCTGCCAAAATCATATAATCTGAAATGTCAATTGAAACTTCTTTCTTTGTCAGTTCCAGAATTTGGTCTACAGACTGCAGAAGTGCTTCTTTATTAGTTGTCTGGAAATAATTTCCTTCTGTGTTGTATGCAAGTGCCTTTAGAAGGTCCTCGTTTAATTTTGAAGTCCCATACAATGTCTGCCCTCCGGCAGTTGTTCCTACAGCTACAGTGTTTACTATTACGTTATTGCGGTTTGCGTATTTGATGGCATTATCTAACTCTCCAACATTCATCTGTCCGTCGCTGAATAATATTATGCTTCCTCCTTCCTCCCCTCGGAGCATGTTGGTGGAAGTTATAATTACTTCATAAATGTCTGTTCCTTCAATAGCACTTATGTCTATGATGTCTATTGCATCCTTCATAAGGTCCTTTTTGTCTGTTATATCCTGGTGAATGTAAGTGTTTCCAGAAAAAGAAACGATTCCTACCCTTGTTGTTGCGGGGATGGCATCTACAAAAGATTTTGCAGTTTCTTTTGACGCATCCAATCTTGTGGGAAAAATATCCCGGGCTTCCATGCTCCTGGAAACATCAACTGCAATTACAAAAGAAAAAGAACTTGCATAAGCCTGCCTATGCAATGTAATCCCTGCAGCTGAGAGGACAAACAGAAAAATAATCAAAGAACTGAGTATTGTTGTAATAATTTCCTTTGAAAAAAAGCTCACCCCTTTAACCCTTGCTATAGCCTCGAAGTTAGCAAATTTCAAGGCTTTTTTCTTGGAATTTCTTAATGTTAAGACATAAATGAAAATAATCAGCGGAATGAGAAGTAGGAGAAACAAATAGCGCGAGTCAGTGAATGTAATATACATTTTATGCCGGGACAATATATTTTCTTTTTTCCATTCGCCCTCTTAAAAATTCTGCGAGTTTAGGAGGAAAGGGATAATCAGTTGTAATATCCAGGCAGTCTATTCCTGCATCAAGAAACATCTTTTTGACAAGCCTTTCGTGGTCAAGGGCATTTTTTTCGTATGCTTTTCTCACAATGCTTGGGTCTATAATAACCTGTCTGTTGGTATTCGGATCTTCAATAATAATCTCTCCTTTTATTTTAGGCATTCTTTTATCCAAAGGATCCTTCACCATTATAGCAACTGTTTCAAACTTATTTGAAAAAAAACTGAGAACTCTTCCAGAGGACTCTTTTAAATTTAAAAAGTCAGATACTATTATTACCGAGTCTATGGTTTGGCTGAGGTAATTAAGGAAAAACTCAAGTTTTTCCTCTATTTTAGAAGGTGCCCCGTAATTTTCAGGATTGGAAAGCTCTCCAACAAGCGTGTCAAACTGCTTTCTGCCTTTTTTAGGAAGCGCCTCAGCAACTATTTTATTGCTGAACAAAACAAAGCCAACGTTGTCCCCCTGATTAATAATTAAATGCGCAAGAGCAGAACATAATTCAGCAGAATACTCGCACTTTAATTTTTCAGTTGAGCCGAATAGCATATTATCACTCACATCTATCAGGAACATTATTTTTAAATCCCTTTCTTCAATATACTGTTTTATAAGTATCTGATTGGATTTCATTGTGGCTTTCCAGTCTATATCGCTTGCATCGTCATCTGGATTATATTTTCTGTAGCCGTCAAATTCTAAGCCTTTTCCTCTGAAAATTGTTTTATACAGGACTCTTTGTATCTCGAATTCTTTCATAATCTGTTCAAAAGAGCTTATAGCTTCAGCAATCTGAAGATTTAGTTTTTTTCCCATTTTTAATTATTAATATTCCTTGTCCATTTTAATGGCTTAAGGAACTTTAACTTTTTTTAAAATTTCTTTTATTATATCATCTGAAGTAAAGTGTTCAACTCGCGCTTTGTAAGAAAGGATAATCCTGTGCCGTAAAATTTCATATGCACTTTCTTTAACGTCCCCCGGAACCACAAAATTTCTTCCCTGCATTAATGCCCTTGCTTTGCTTGCTATAAACAAGGCAATCGTAGCCCTCGGAGACGCCCCCCACTCTATATACTCTCCATGTTCTAGCTCTTTGGTTCTTGTTAGTTCAATTATTCTCAAAATATATTTCTTAATCTTTTCACTAAGATATATTTTTTTTGTTAATTCCTGCATCTTTATTATTTTTTCAGGATTGGTAATCGCCTTTAACTCAAATTCCTCAAACTTTTTAAGAGTAGTGTTCTTGGACATTATAGCATCTTCTTCTTCTATATCAGGATACCCCATTATTATCTTAAACAAAAATCTATCTATCTGGGCTTCAGGCAGAGTGTAGACCCCTCCGGTTTCAAGAGGATTTTCTGTTGCCATTACAAAAAAAGGCAGTGGAAGCTGGAAAGTTTCCTTTCCAATTGTGACTTGTTTTTCCTGCATAGCTTCAATAAGGGCTGATTGGGTGTTATGGGATATTATTCCGCCAAACCCTGCAATAAACGAATGGTTTTTTTTCATGGAAAAATCATAAAGCCAGTAGTCTTCCTTGGGGGATATTTTTTCTGCCTTCTTCACAAAATCGCAATAAAAGTCACTGTCTACAATCTTGCCTAATTGCTGAATGAGGTAATTATTTGCCGAGAGTAGCTGGGATATTTTAGCTAGCCTATATCTGCTGTGCATTAAAGAATTATTGGGATTTTCTAAGTTATGTGCATTCATGCCAACCTCGCTGAAAAACTCCTTATGGGTAACTCCGGACAATTTTCTTATTGTCCTTATCATGCTGTGCATGCCTGGAATTAAATCTGTTTTTTCTCCGTGGGAACTTTTTAACAAAAATTTTAATTTATTATTCTTAAATTCCGAAAAAAAGCCTATCTTCTCAGAAAAGATATTTAAGTTAGATCCGTATAGGCGAAGGTTATAGAACTTTCTGCAATATTTGTATTCGCCAATTTTTGTTTTGCAATTTTCATGGCTTATTCTTGCAACCAGCCCAAATCGGAGCAATAAATATGCTAAGTTATTTGCAATTTTTTTGCTCTTTGTTGTTACCTTAACACAATCTCTTGAGACACACCCGTCTCCTTCATAATAGGCCCGCAGAAACTCTTTAACAACCTCGTTACTTGCTTGCATTATGAAAGAGGGAATCTCCTTTTCACCGGATTTTAAGAAGGGATTATAGCCTATAGCCTCCAATAATTTAACTAAGGCATCAGAGCGAAAAGCGACTCTATATTGCTTTCTGGCATTATCAAAAAGCAAATTAGCTTTAATTCCAAATAGCTCTTTTAGCAAGGCAATAAACTTAAGGGGCATTTCTTTGTCTTTCATGGTAAGATAAAAATAGCTTCTATTTACACACCCCTCTGAAATTAGAATCCCCATGAACTGCGCCAGCTCCTTGCTGACTTTTTCAGGCATTCTGACACTGCTTACCTGTCCAAACTGCTTTGACCTAGAAAAAAACCTCTTTTCATTTAGGAAATTAAAATAAGAGGGCTTTAGTCTTATAAAAGTATTTAACAGCCCATCGGTTTCTGGAATCTTAAGCTCTTTTGCTATTTGTTTCTTTCTGGCCCCAGAATTTTTAAGCAGTTGTATTTTATCATAGATAATTTTTCTTTCGTTAATCTCCTTTAAAACCTTTTCCGACTCTTCTAAAAGAACCTTATCATATACCAACTCTTCTCTTGGAGTCAGATTAAGTTTTCTCGGGACGAGTACACACTCTCCTTCTTTCAGATCTTCTGCCTTGCACATCTCTGCCCTGCCGTTCTTTAGGGTAAAGAATGGGTGAACTGATGAAGTTTTTATTTTTCTTCCGCTCTTAAGCTCAATGTCAAAATAAGGCTGATTTGTTTTTTGCCTGTACATGTAACCAACCTCTTCTGGTTTAACCTTATAGTCTCTTAAATCCAGAGCCATTAATTTTAGTGGCTTGCTTAATTTAATCCATTCTTCATTTCTTTCATTAAGCCTTTCTCCGGAGTGTTCTTCGATTAACTCTTTAATATCCATAATTTTGCCTGTCTCTGTTATTACCGGCGTGTCTCCTAGGACACATTTTGGAGGGCTTCTGTTTATTTCATCAGCAATAACGAAGTTCGCGAAAATAGGACCTTTAATTATCTCAAACCCCTTTTTAGGTGTATAAGTTGTTAAACCTAAGATATCTGTAGGAAGTAAATCTACTGTGAACTGTATCCTTTTAGCCTCGCATCCTGTTACCTTAGCAAGAGCTTTTATGGCAAGAGTTTTGGCTATTCCAGGGACTCCTTCCAATAATATATGTCCATCACACAAAATAGCCCTTATTAAACTGTCAACCACTTTTTCCTGGCCCACTATTACATTACTTATTTCTTTTTTCATGTCTTTTATTGTTTCGGAAATTTGTTTTATCTCTTGTTCTTCTGGTTTCCTTCCTTCATCGTTCTCCCCGTCTTTATTTGCCAGAACCGCTTGAAATTTCTTGGACTTTTTATCCTTTAATTTCAGAGTCTCAATCGCATTATCCAGTTCTTCTTGGGTATACCCTCTTTCAAGTATCTTGCCTTTTAAATCATCTAATTCATATTTTTTATGGTGCTGATTTAAGTATTCAATAATTATTTTTTTCCTTATGTTGCTTTTTTCCATTTTTCCTCTTTTTTATTATATTATCTAGTTATTTTGTGTTTTAAAACTTTGCTTTATTTTGTCTTTATTCTAAACCTATTATAGGCATAATAGAGTATCAGCATTACTACCAAGGTTACTGATGAAAGGGTTGTGTACTTGTACAGTTTTTCCTTAAAATCCTCCTGTTCTCTTGGAAGAGCTGGCTGGGATATAGCATACCTGCATGCGTCAATTGCTTCCCTTGCCTTTGCCATAGAATTTCCATAATCTCCTTCTCTGTAAAATTCCCATGCTTCGTCCACTAGTTCAGTAATTTCTATACATTCAGGATTTTCTGCTATAAATTCTTCAGTAAACATTAGCTTTTCTATTGTCTCTGATTCATTGGACTCTTTAACCTTTAAATGTAAGATTGCCCAGTCTTTATAATAAGGGCTGCTGGATGTTGCATTTATCTGTATTTCATATACTCCTGCTTTTTCAGTGTTAACATTGATTGTTAATGTGGAGTTTTTTTCCTCTCCGGACAAAATAGAGTCAAAGTATTCCTGGCTAAAGCTAATTCTTATATCCTTTCTTACTTCATAATCTTGTTTGAACGCTGCAGTAAGATTAACCCCTGATAAGCCGACTGTTCCTGTATTTTTTATGGTTACTGGAAGTTCTATCCTGTCTCTTTTATATGCCTCTGTAGGGTCTGCAAATAAAATCTTCAGGGATACCGGCTTAGTAGTCTGCCCAGAGCCCGATGAGCCGCCTCCCCCAGTTTCCGGATTTGGAGTTGTCGTTGGAGGAATAAATTCTATTTCAAAAGAGTTGCTTGTAGCATTAGTAATTTTTGTGTCATTTTCCATATCGCTTGCATTCACAATTAACAGTTCGATAGTAGATGCTGATGCAGACAAAATTAATGAACCATTAACAACAGTCCACGTAATCAGGCTTGTGGATTCGTTGCTCCAGACAGTGAAGTTAATAGTTTGATTATAATTTATATCCTCATAGTCAATGTCTAAAAAATGATTTCTTAAATTAATTTCATATTCATTATTATAAGACTGGTTGTATTTATCGTCTATATTATCATAAAAAACAATGGGGGCATTTGTGTGGTTCACTGTCAGATTCCATGTTTTGGAGGTATTCAGGTCAACAAAATTAAGGGGATAAACGAGTAATGTTAAATTTACTTTCTCTCCATAAGTTTCATCTGTAAAATTCGGGGTGAAATACCAGGTTAGGTTAGTTTCGTTGTAGTAATAACTGATGTTGTATCTTAAGGTGGCATTTCCGCTTATATACTCTGTGTAAAATAAATAGGTTATGTTATTCTCGATAGAATTATTGACGTTTACAGTTATGTTAGACATAGTATCTTCATATAAATTAAATTCATAGTCAGAATCAGGATAATTAATAATAGGATTGTCATAAACATAAATCCAGAGAGTTTCAGTATCTTCTAGCCCCGAAGAGTCGTTTACTGTTATATTAATGCTGTATGTTCCTCCTTGTGAAGAATTGAAAGTTATGTTTATTTCTCCTGTTGTCCTGTTAAAAGTTGTGTCATTAATAATTTCCTGCCCCTGATTTAAAGCATAGGAGAATGTGAAATTATTGTTTCCAGATTCAGTTGAATTCCCGTCTTCTACATCTGTGGCATTTATTCTATAGTAAAGGGTATAATTTATTGTAGTACTTTGGTTTTGTAGGGGCATGATAACCGGATTATGGTTTATAGATACTATAGTCATGTTAAATTTTATAAAATAAGAGGCATTACTCATATCTGTAACGTTTATTGTAATATTGTACCCCCCTACGTCTGCTTTTCTGGGGGTAAATACTGCATTATACTTAGTCAAGTTTCCCAAAGGGAAGCCTGATTCTTTAGTAAAATAAAACAGAGTAGTGTTTGCTCCTTCGATTGTAAAATTTAGAGTGTGAGATTCGTTGTAAAAGCTTTTTTGCGTTATTTTAAAATCATCGTCTTCTATCCACAGCCCAATTGTTGTTATATTATCTTCTGTGCAGTTTATGTCTAGATTGGAGTCTATTGAGGCATTAAGGATGTAGGATGAGTTCGTACTAACAGAAGACGAGTCAATAGGCCGGATATATGGCACATCATTTACATTATACACTGTAAAATTAAAAGATTTTAAGCTGTCTAGCATTCCATCGCTGGCATTGACAGTGACATTATGGAATCCAACATCCACATCTTTTGAAGTAAAGTTTATAATTCCTGAAGAGGTCATAGCAAATGAAGTAAAGGCATTAACTATAGTATAAGAGAAAGTTATGCTATCACCATCTGCATCGCTTACATTCTCAGAAAAATTCATATAAATTTCATTTCCCTCGTAAACAACAAAAACATCATCCATTAGAGGGTCCCATTGGGCAGGAGCGTCTTCATCTATTCTTATAACAAATGTTTTTTCATCAAGATTACTGGTACTGTCAGTTACATTTATTTTTATTGTATGATTTCCAGAGCCATAAGTTGCAAGAGCAGTATTATAATCGATATTTATTCTGGCAGTAACATAGTTAGAGGCACTATAATATGTAGAAATGCTCGCCCAGGATGTATTTGATGCGAATGTAAGGACCTCATCTTTTTCAGTTGAATCAGGAACCAGTAAATCATCGTCAGTTGCATTCACATAATAGGTCTCGTTTTTGTAAATAGTGTGGTTGTCCATGTCATCTAAGTAAACAGCGTCTTCTACATTCTCAAATAAAAAATATATTATTTCGGAGCTGCTTTTTGGGGCACCTAGGCCTGTTCCGATATCCAGGACAGTTATATTTACTGACCAGTTTCCAACATGCAAGTCTGATGGGGTAAAATTAATCATTGCAGAAGCATTATAATCAGTTGAAGAGTTACACGGCATAGTAACCTGATTTATTCCTGTATCATTGAAAGTCAACCATGAATAATTTGTAAAGAAAGTTAAATTATAGATTTCATCTATGTCACTTGCATTAATCCAGCATGTAAATTCAGAGTCTTCTGTAGCATTTCTTTCATTGTCGCATTTATAAGTAAAAATAGGAGCTTGGTTTTCATTAACAACAGTCATGTTGATTATTTCACTCCCGGTTTTATTTCCAAGAGTGCTGTTGTCTGTAACGCTGAAATTAATAATGTAAGAGCCTACATCATCCCTTTCAGGAGTAAAATTTATAATAAGAAGCCCTGCTACAGGAAAAAAAGAATAATTAGATTCATTAAACAGCGCGCAGTCAGTGCTGTTTCTGTAAGACCACTCGGCAGTGTCACATTCCATAAATGTTATGTTTAACTTAAATTCTGTGTTGTTCTCTTCATCACTTATGTTGATTCTGGCTTCAAATTTTGACAGATTAATTGTCCAGTTTTCTAATCCTTCAAAATAAGGCGCGTCGTTAACATCAAGGATATAAACTTCCAGAATAGCAGACTTCAGCGTGCTTTCAGTATCAAAAACATTTAGCTCTACTTTCTTCTCTCCAGTATTTTCGCTTCTCGTTATGTTTACCTCTAAAATTCCAGTAGAACTGTTAATTGTGAAGTTTGTTAAAGTAGTATTTGTTGCAGAGCTATAATTATAAGATAGAACATCATTTAAGTCATCCTCGCTTACATTAGCGCTGAAATTATAAGTGCATAATACATCTTCAGTGCAATTAAGGGTGTCTTTTACTCCGTCTCCATTAAAGTCTATATATCCCGCAGCAGTCTTTATTATATATGGTTCAGTATTTGTTATAGAAATAGAATCAATTAAGCTTATGTTTCCAAGATTACTCGTGCAGTTTGTTGCAAATTCAAGAGCTCCCTTATAATTAAAACTCATGTTAAATTCCCACAACATGCTCGCTTCATTATATTCCATAGACACCCAGCTGCCCCACGAACCAGTTTCGTTAAATCTTATTGTGCAGTTGCTGTTTTCACTCGTACTATTAAGCGGATAAGAAGAGTTAGTATAATTTGCATAAAAATAAACATTCCATAAGTTTGAAGGCTTTATTTTCTCATCACAATATTCTTGACATTCAGT